>ERZ780057.255-NODE-255-length-25385-cov-11.5229_pt1 | contig 25385 bp, 11 predicted proteins | sample MGYA00511844_ERZ780057 | MGnify/ENA primary metagenome ERZ780057 (study PRJEB29588, sample SAMEA2149030) | human gut metagenome | biome: human gut; feature: human-associated habitat; material: faeces | place: Denmark | collected 2008/2010 ...
AGACATCGTCACATCAAAGAATGGACTAATGCAAACCTTTCTCCTAATTTGACCGTGAAACGCATCAATACCTTAGGGAAAAAATGCGTCGGATTTTAAACGGATTTTGAACACCCTACCTTTCAGGGCGTGTGGAGCTTACATGCGAAAGTTGAGCAGTTTATCCGAGATTTGGGCTGACGCGGACGCATGTGTCTCATCGTCTGATAGCATCTGCAAAGTGCCGATTTTCCGACAGTACAGCCCCTGCATCCCGAAGTCCTGCATCCCGAAGGCATCCCGAAACCATCCCGAAGGTTACTGAAGGTTAGCGAAGGGCCTCACGAAGCATAACTTAGGACCCGTCGCGAAGGTAAGCAGCGTGGGGGAACGAAGGTAAGTAGGGCTCGTGAGAGAGGTAAGTAGGGGACAAAATCACACCCTGTTCCATTTTTGTTTGGTCATCCCATAGTTTTGTCGTAACTTTGCAGAAACCTTTTTAGACAATGAGAAAGAAGACTTTATCGACGAAGATGATCCTCTCGGCCGCCCTGCTTCTGACGCTTGGCGCAGGAGAGGCCATGGCGCAGAAGCGCGCCTTCACCATCGAGGATGTATATCGTTCACAGTATGTCGGCGCACCACAGCTGAGCCCCGACGGCACCCGACTGGTCTTCACGACCACGCAGCAGAGCCTGCCCGCACAGTCGTCGAAGACCAACCTCGTACTGATGGAGACGGGGAAGAACGGCACTACGCGCACGCTGACCACCGACGGCATGAGCTTCGGACCGCAATGGAGCAGCGATGGCAAGTCGCTATACTATACTGGCTACGCCACGGGCACGGCACAGCTCTACCGTATGGATCCCGCCACGGGCGAGACCACCCAGCTGACCGACTTCGCCATGGGGGTAGGCGACGCCTTGGTATCGCCCGACGGACGCTATGTGGCCTTCACGGCTACGGTCTATCCCGACTTGGGTGCGGACGCCAAGGCCAACCTGGAGCGCAAGCGCAGGAAAGAGGCGGGACCCGTTCACGCCCATATCGCCGACAGCCTGCTCTTCCGCCATTGGACGGAATATCAGGACGGACGCTTCCAGCACATCATCGTCTGCGACCTGCAAGACAAAACCTACACGGACGTGACGCCTGGCACGTGGCATTCACCCGTCTTCTCGCCCAACGGCGGCGCGGGACTCTTCGCCTTCTCGCCCGACAGCAAGGAGATCTGCTTCACCTCGAATCGGGACCGCCACCAGGAGGCATCGACCAACTGCGACCTCTGGACGGTCTCCGTCACGGGAGGAGAGGCAAAATGTCTGACCAAAGAGAACCCGGCATGGGACGGACAGCCGCTCTATTCGCCCGACGGACGCTACATCGCCTACCGCTTCCAGACCGTGCCCAGCTATGAGAGCGACCGCTTCCGTCTTGCCCTCTACGACCGGACGACAGGAGAGAAGCGGGTCCTGACAGAGGAGCTCGACAACTGGGTGGACGACTTCAAATGGAGCGCCGACTCCAAGGATATTTATTTCCTCACACAGGAGCGTGGATATGAGCCGCTCTACAAACTCAACCTCAAGACGGGCAAGTGGAAACCAGTCGTCGCGCAGCGAGCCATCCAGGGTTTCGACTTCGACAGCAAGGGCAACATCTACTACGCCTACACCACGACGGGCAAGCCCGTGGACCTCTACAAAGCAAACGAGCGCAAGGGTGGGGAAGAGCAGATCACCTTCTACAACCAGAAGTTTGCCGAGGAGGTCGATATCCGTCCCTCAGAGCAGATGTGGGTGATGGGAGCTGGCGGCGACTCCATCCACGTGTTCATCGTCAAGCCGCACGACTTCGACCCCAACAAGAAATACCCGCTCGTCATCAACGTCCATGGTGGTCCGCAGATGCAATGGATGGACTCCTACCGAGGAGACTGGCAGGTGTATCCCGGAGCAGGATACGTCGTGGCTTATCCCAACCCGCACGGATCGACGGGCTACGGACAGAACTTCACGCGTGCCATCTCCCAGGACTGGGGCGGCAAGCCCTACGAGGATGTGCTGGCCGTCACGGAGGCCCTGGCCAAGCTCCCGTATGTCGATAAGGACCGCATGGGTGCCATGGGATGGAGCTATGGCGGCTATTTCATGAACTGGCTGCAGGGCCATGAGCATCCCTTCAAGTGCCTGGCCTCGATGATGGGTCTCTACGACCTGCCCTCCATGTGGGGTACGACGGAGGAGCTGTGGTTCCCCAACTTCGAGATGAACGGACAGCCCTGGAACTCACCATTGTATAAGAAGTTCTCGCCCTCGGAGTACGTGCACAACTTCAAGACCCCGACGCTGATCATCACGGGTGAGCGCGACTACCGCGTCTCCTACAATCAGAGCCTCGCTTATTTCTCCACGCTTCAGGCACTGGGCATCCCGAGCCGACTGATCGTCTTCGACCACGACGGCCACTGGCCCAGTTCGCTGCGATCCATGCCGGTCTATTACAACGCCCACCTCGAATGGTTCCACAAGTACCTGGGTGGCGACCCGGCTCCGTGGAAGACGGAGGACCTGATCAACAACAACGTGGAGTATAAACTTCGATAACAGTCGATGGCTTTCAAGGGACGAAAAAGACGCATCGCCGTCATCGCCGCACTATGCTGTGCGGTGGTGGCGGGGGCCGTGTTGTGGAACTTCCCTGCCAAGAGGAAGCCGCTCCCTGCGCCTCGTGTGTTCTATCGCGACGTGATGCTGCCCACCACGCCTATGAAAAACCAAGGCAGCAGCTCCTTGTGCTGGGCGTATGCGATGCTCGCCACCATCGAGACGGAACATCTCGTGCAGGGCGACAGCGTCAACCTCAGCGTCGATTACGTCGCAAGGGCCTATCTTCGGGAGCAGGCCGAGAACCGGTTCATGAAAGGATTTCCCTTCAACGGGGATTCCGACGACCACCTCTCGACGCGGGGCATGGCTCCCATGCTCATCGACCTGATCCAGACCTACGGCCTGGCACACTATGATGCGTACCACCGGGGCGACCAGGCGGACATGAGCGTCATCACGCGCAAGCTCCAGAAGTGTGTGGACGGGACGATGACGCTCCCTGACCTGCGACAGGGCGTGGACCAGATTCTCGACGACGGACTGGGCCCCATGCCACAGTCGATATTCATGTTCGGCACGCGCTACACGCCGCTGGAGTTTGCCCATAGCGTCTGCAAGGAGAAGGAGTGGGTCGCCATGACCAGTTTCACACACCACCCGTTCTACCAACGCTTCGCTTTGGAGGTGCCCGACAACCGCTACCATAGCACCTTTCTCAACGTGCCCATCGACACCCTGATGACACAGATAGAGCAGAGCGTGCGCAGAGGACATCCCGTCTGCTGGGAGGGCGACATCAGCGAACCGCGCTTCAACTGGGAGGCAGGGTTCGCCCAACTGCCCGACGAGACCGAAGAGGTGACGCAGGAGGCACGACAGACGGCCTTCGAACACCACCAAACCACGGACGACCATTGCATGAGCATCGTGGGACTGGCGCACGACGGCGAGGGAAGACGCTATTTCATCATGAAAAACTCATGGGGGGCGTCCACCCAGTTTAAGGGCTTCATCTACGTCAGCTTTCCCTATGTCCGCATGAAGACCATCGCCGTGATGGTCAAGGCGCAGGAGGGAAGCAAAAGGGGATAGCACAAGAAGGACGCGTGGCCGACGAGGCTTCATGGCGCGGTCTGTGGCAATTTACGTAGTCTATCACTATTTACAATAAACAAAAGAGAAAAAATGGACAAAGATTTTATTTGGACTGACGATGTGGATTGCGCCATTACCGTCTGTGACAAAGAAGGGAAAGTACTCTTCCAGAACAAGGTCTCCCGCGGACTGTTTCAGCGAGACGGCGAGACGATGGTGGGCAAGAGCCTTATGCCCTGCCACTCCGATCACTCACGTGGCCTGATCGGCGAGATGCTCGCCACGGGCAACACCCATTGCTACACCATCACGAAGAAAGGACGCAAAAAACTCGTCTATCAGACTCCGTGGAAGCAGGACGGCGAGGTAGCCGGACTAGTCGAGATTTCGTTCTATCTGCCCGAGACGATGGTACACTACGACCGCGACAAGGGTGAGTAATCGCGAAATACAGACAGATTGAAGATATGATGGAACAAGGCCGTTTGCACCTTGGACAACGCGGATACTCGGCCGTACTGGTCGTGGTCGGCCTCCTCTACCTACTACTGGAGCATAACACAACACCCACCTTGCTCGACGACGTGGTGTATCGCTTCCAGTTTACGGCCACGGGAGGTCTGCCCCCTGAGCCTATCCAAAACTTGGGCGACGTGTTTCGGTCGCAATACTGGCATTATCTGACGATCAACGGACGCGCGCCGGCTCATGTGCTGGCGCAAACCTTTCTTACGTTGGTGCCGGGACAAGTCCTCAATGTGCTCAACGCCTTGTTGTTCATGCTCCTCATCGACGGGGGCGTACGACTCATTGCACCGCCGAAGGAAGGCAGGGTGGCCTGCGCCGCCCTGCTGGGCGGAACTATCTTCGTCCTGCTGCGGGGCTTCCAGGGGGCGTTGCTATGGCAGCTGGGCACGCTCAACTACCTTTGGCCGATCGTCCTCCATCTCTTCTTTCTACTCTCATTGAGAAAACGACTGCAGCAAGCCCCTACCTTGAGTAGCACGATCGTCCTTCTTCCTGTTGCCTTGTTGGCGGGATGGACACATGAGGCATTGTCACTCCCAGTCTCATTGGGGCTTGTCACATGGCTGATCGTCAACGGTCAGGGGAAGCAAAGGCAGCATCTCGCCCCTGCCATCGCCGCCTACATCATAGGTACCGCACTTTGCCTTGCATCGCCAGGTATCTGGCATCGGGCTGGCGATGCGCCCACGTTCGCCAGCCGCCTTATCAACGGATGCGTCGCCATCGCAACCAACGTGCGGATTCTATGGGCGTTGATGCTTACACTACTGATATTATGGAAGCAAAAGCGCATCTCTAAAAAGCTGGTGCTGCGCTATCTACCTGTGGTTGTGATGATTTCGGCAGCTTATGGCATCGTCTTCGCCAGCGGTGTGACCCTCGACCGCGTGGCTTTCCATGCGGAAATGATGGCGCTCCTCGCGCTCCTCGCACTCTGGTGGCAAACCGTAGGCATAAAAGCCATGCGGATCTTGGGGATCGTGATGACTGCTGTCGCTCTGACGCTCTATGCTCCTGCCCTGGCCATGTGCTGCCAACAGGTGGACAACTATCGCTATGCCGTGGCACAGATGAAGCAGCCAGGCGTAAGCATCATACAGACGCGCGACGTGAGACCGGCCAACACCCTGGAGCGTATCGCCTACGAACGCTATGTCATGCCCTTTGCCGACTACGGCTTTTTCAGCTGCTACATGGGGTTTGACGCAGAGGATAGCAATATGCGCTGTGCGGCCAGTCTCTACGACAAGTCGCGTCTGTGGTTTCTACCCGAGGATATAGTCCTCAAGATGAAGAACAACAGCCTCAGTAGCAACAAGTTTACCACCGATGAGGGCAACCGTCTGTATGCGATACAAATCGGCAAGGAGCAGAAGGTGAAGGGTCTGGAGTTTCTCCTCAAGCCCGAAGACCCGGCCAACCTCCACTTCTGGCAGTGCCCCGTAGCCTACAAGGGAGATAGCTACGCCCTCGACGACTTCCATTGGGAAGTCCTACAAGTGGCGGGACGCCATTATCTGGTCTTCACACGCCCCGTTACTGCCATCAGTAGGCGCATTGACCATATCGCTATCCATTAGGTGGCTGGAAGTCGTGGAAACGAGTTGCGAAACTCTGTAATTGTAAAATCTATTCATTGATTATCTATAAAATAGGCACGAGACCACATACAGAGACGTTTTTCCTAAAAAACCACCTAAAAAGCAAGTTAAGTGCATCGGCCAATGAAGTTAAGTTCATCAGCCTACGAAGTTAACTTCATCGGCCAACGAAGTTAACTTCATCGGGCATTGAAGTTAACTTCCCCAAAAAGGCCCCTATATGACCTACTTTTACCTCTCGAAAGTCTTACCTGGCCATATACGAGAATAAAAACTCTTAAATGCTAAAATCAGACAGCACCCTCAAAATGTCATGATTTTTACTCGTTCTGATATTTATTATTTACCTTGCATCGGCTCTCAAGTCATTCACGAAGGGAAGTGTGTGGCTCACGAAAAGCAGAATGAGATGATAGATTTGGCAGTAAGTTCTTCTCTATTTTGCTGTGGGACGGAGTTACTTCCTTACCAAAACGAGCATTAACAACAAGGAGATGCTACCAACTAGTAGATACTAACAAACAAAACAACGTAAACGATATGAAACACAAAAGCAGTATGTGTCTCACCCTTTGCGGTGAGATTTATATGCTCAATCTTGATGAAGCGCTGCTGTTTGAGGCTGACGACCACTACACGAAAATACGCAATCTGTATGGCAACAAGATCATGGTGCCCTTCTGTCTCGGGGAGATAGAACGGGAGATTCGGACGAGGTTTCCAGACCACAACAATTTGGTCAGGATGGGCCAGAAATACATCATCAATAAGAATCGGGTCTTCCACATGAATGCCCTCAAGCAGACGGTGTCGCTCTACGACTCCAATGGGCAGGTGGTCGTACTCAATGTATCGAAACCAGCGCTCAAAAGCTTGATGCAGGACGCGCGTAGCTCTTATGCGACGCTGCCGTCGGATGAGCCCGACGACCCAGACCTCGATCCTGACGAAGGAAAGGGGTGTGGGTTTACCTCCCCATCCGCTGATTGAATGGACATTTCCCATAGTGGGAAATGTGAGACACCCCTTGTGGTGTATTGTCACTCACGAATAAATCATAACGATTCACGAAAACAACCATTGCTATTTCGTTTGGCTCCATAGATTATGTATAATTTTGTACACGTTTACTCTGACAAAAAGAGGTCTATCAATGTCTCTATACCTTATTATATATATGGGAAGAGCAACAGAAAAAACAATTTATTCGTACAATTAAATAAGATTATGAGAATTGGCACACCCCAAAAAGAGGTGAAAAAGCCCCTCTTCACATTGTTTTATATATTGTTCTCTCTAATAGTCTCAAATTTACTTTGCCAGAGACGCTTTTATGGAGACACAGTAAGTGTGCCTATCACATCTCTACCGTCTCTATCCATTATAATGATGAGTAACACAGCTATTGTCTTCTTTGTGACAAAACAAGAAGTACTTAAACTATAAGCCACGGGGTTACAATTCAAAGGAAAAAATAGATAAACAGAAAAAACAATAAATAATTTTACAACAATGAAGAAAACATGCTCGTTAATCTTAATGGCAACAACAATAGTTGGGGCTGTTATTGCGAAAGGTCTTTCTCCTTTTAGTGTGCCAACTCAAGAAGAGGCTGTTGGCAGTGCAAAAACGGAGAGCACACCATCAATGCAGGTTGAGTCAGAAGAATCTTCTGCTGATTCTTTGTCAGTATTTGTATCTGACAAATCCATACCACTAACATTCACTAATGATAAGACATTTCCTTGGACTATTGGAGAGGACTATCTGCTAAATGGCAATGTTGGAAACACAAACAGTGCTTCCACACTGTCATTTTCATACAATTGTGACAAACGTACAGAACTGAGCTTTGATTGGGCTTGCAACGAGTATAGCTGGCACAAGTTGTACTTGTATATTGATGGGGTTTTGACAAACACCACAACGAACTCTTCGTTCACTTCTGCACGATATTTTATAGACAAAGGTAGTCATGTGATAAGCTTTAAGGATTCCATCGGTGGCTATACACATGACCTATATTATCGTAGTGGGATACGGAACATCTGCGTGAGATCCATCTTGCCATTAGAGACAATTGCTCTGACTGAGAAATCACAACCGCTGACGTTCATCAATGAATCAGAATACCCATGGACAACAGAAGATGGGTATATTCAAAATGGAAACTATGGACATCCGAATAGTACGTCAAAGTTCTCAACGACTATTAAAATTGACAAACCTTCGAAATTTTCATTTTGGAGCTCGACTTATTACTATGACAGCAATAATTGGGCTTATGACTACAAAAATTACCACTATTTCAGCTTTAAAATCAATGGTAAAACCTATATGGGTAGAGAAAATGGTGCTGGAATGACTTCTGTTTTATTGGAACCTGGTGATTATACATTAGAATGGTGCGATTCCATATATAACAACACAGAAAATGTAAAGACCAAAATTCAAAACATAGAATTGTCTTCTAATTGGATTGACATAGAGCTTGCCAAGGCAGGAACTCTTGGTGTAGAAGTGTTGTATAAGGTAGATGTGCTGAATGATGTAGAACTTTTGAAGGTTTCAGGCAATCTGAACAGTGACGATTGGACGGCAATCAAAAACATGAAGAATCTGTTAGGCTTGGATTTGTCAGAGGCTAAGTTTAACTCTGTACCGGGCTATGCGTTTGACGGGTTGAGCAATTTGTCATATGTAGTTTTGCCAGAAGGACCAACAAGTATTGGACAATATGCATTCTACAAGACACAAATACTAAATATTAACATTCCGAACACCGTGACATCCATTGGCCAGTTCGCTTTTGCTGGCACCAGAATAAGGAAAGTTAATTTTAAAGAGGGTTCCGAACTTACGTTTATTGGAAATAATGCATTCGGAGGGTGCACCTCTTTGGAGCAATTTATCATGCCCAATACGGTAATGTCTCTTGGAACAAAGAATGGCAATGATAACGGTGCGTGTGAAACCTTCTACAACTGCGCTAATCTCGAAAAACTTCATTTCTCAGATGCTTTATTAACTTTGGGACAAAGTGTTTGCAATAATTGTACCAAGTTGAAAGATGTTCATCTACCACAAAATATTCAGTCTATACGTAGCAATGCATTCCGCGAAACACCATCTTTAAGAAAAATAGAATTGCCAGCTTCGTTAAAAACAATAGACTACCAAGCATTCTATCAATGTGGTCTTGATAGTGTTAAGCTACCAATAACTTTATCAACATTGGACACCTACGCTTTCCAAGAATGCAAAAATCTGAAATATGTGGAGTTGCCGTCTTATATAGGTAATTACAAAAACAATTTCGATGAATGTAATTCCATTCAGAAAATTGTGTCTAAGTCCGCAACACCTCCTGTAATTTCAAAAGACCCATTCTCTAATGGACCATCCAAGTCTGGTGTTACCTTGGTTGTACCATCATTTGCTGTTGCCAACTATAAGCTTGATACCTATTGGTATCAGTTTGGAAACATTCAGGAAATGGATGTAGACTTGGATTATTGGCGTATTGCCGGTGCTTTATCATTGACTAACAACCGTCGTATGAATGGTAAGCCAGATATAGATTTGTACTATGGAGGACAGTTTGCCATTAGTGGTAACGCTCCGATGACAATTAAGAACTTTGACATATTTGTAAACGAATCTAATCCTGGCCGTTTGCTGAATGATTGTACATCTATGACAGCAGATAGCGTTACAACCCATTTCTCTGTGGATGCCAACAAGTGGTATTTTCTTACACCACTCCATGATGTAGATCTTACAAAGGTAACACACAGCAACAATGCTTCATTCGTTTTCCGCTACTATGATGGGGCAAGCAGAGCAACCAATGGAACAGGTAGCAGTTGGAGAAATGTAGATGACGGTAAGTTGTTGGCTGGCAAGGGCTACATATTCCAATGCAATTCATCGGGTGTCGTAACTATGCCATCAGAAACGATAGGACACATTCAAGTGTTGAATACAAATGATGTAACGACAAATTTGGAGGCGCATGAGTCCACGGCTTCAGCTAACAAGAACTGGAATTATGTAGGCAATCCTTATCCTGCATACTATGACATTTATTATATGGACTTCACAGCCCCAATCACAGTATGGACTGGCAACACCTATAGGGCTTACTCTATAGTAGATGATGACTTTGTACTTCGTCCTATGCAGTCATTCTTTGTACAGAAGCCAGATGCTGTTGACAACATCGTCTTCCACAAAGAAGGTCGTCAGATGACATCTGGTATAGAGCGTGGTTCCGCAGCCAAAGTTCATGCTATGACTGCTTCAAATGTATCTCGAAAGTTCTTCAATTTGGAAATTTCAAACGAAGATAGTCTAAAGGACGATACTCGTTTAGTTATCAACGAAGATGCCTGTATTGGTTATGAGATAGAAAAAGATGCTTCCAAATTTATGAGCATAGACGCAGATGTTCCTCAAATATTCACGATTGATGGGGAAGGGAATAATTATGCCATCAATGAACGTCCACAAAAAGATGGAAATATCAGTGTTGGTTATCTTGCATCGAAAGAAGGTTTCTACACTATCAGCGCTGTGAAAGCTGAAGGTGAAATCATTCTTTTCGACAAAGAGCAAAATAAGTACATTGATTTGTCCTTACAAGACTATACATTCTATACGAAATCAACAGAAGGCATAAATGCAACTCGCTTTATACTGATGGTTAAGGCGAATACTGGAGAGGTAACAGGTATTGAGGACACAGCCACATCTCAAACAAAAATAGAAGGTGGAAACGGTTGTGTAAATATTACTATTGGCGCAAAAGCTGATGTTACCATCAACACCCTAAATGGCATTACGATCTTTGATGGCAAGGTGGCTACAGGCAACAATGCCATTTCATTACCTTCGGGTGTATATATTATAAAGGTAGGCAACACATCTTCAAAGGTCGTTGTTTATTAGTAAAATGACTAAATCTTTCAATATATGAGAGGTTACAGATATTTTCTCTTCATACTGGCACTGTTAATCAGTGCCAGTATGCGAGGGCAATACAATCCTACGAATCCTGCGGAGCCAGGTGCCTATTACACCTTGGCTTTGCAGGCCACACCGTCTGGAAGTGGTAGTTTCAATGTAAGCACGACTACAAATTGTTCCGAAGGAACTAATGTGTCATTACGGGCTTATGCAAACTCTAACTTCCAGTTTGTCGCATGGGAAAAGGATGGGGAAGTTATTTCAACATCATCATCCTTTACCTATACTATGCCGGCAAAGAATGTGAAACTTATTGCCCATTTCAAGTACAATCCATCAAGCCCTTCTTAACCGACAGAGCCCGACCTTCCTGTTTTTTCTACTTTGTCATTGGCCACAAGTCCGTCAAACTCTGGACATTTCAATATTTCAAGTGGGAATAAATACGCAGTAGGATCTTCTGTAAATTTACGAGCATACAGTAATTCAAATTTTATATTCAAGAACTGGACGGAAAATGGTGAAGTAATATCAACAAACAGTTCTTTCAACTATGTGGTAAAAGCAGGTAATCCTAAACTTGTGGCAAATTTCACATATTCGCCTTCAAGTCCAGAAGAACCTTCTGAGCCACAGTTGTATCACAAACTGTTTTTGAAAAGCAACCCTGCGAACGGTGGCTATTTCAATGTCTCCAGTGGAAACTCCTATCAAGAAGGTTCCTCTGTGTATTTGTGTGCCTATTCCAATCAATGGTATCATTTCAAGAATTGGACATTGAATGGAGAAGTAGTTTCCACGAGCTATGGATTCTACTATACAATGCCAACAAGCAATGTTACATTGGAAGCCAATTATACTTATAATTATAATCCTTCCAATCCAGAGGAGCCTTCGAAACCTGTTGGGGAGAAAGTGAATATCTATGGCATGACCGAAAATGGAGTGCAAGGGCAGACCATCACCTATCCTGTATATCTGGAAAACGATATGTTGGTAAAAGGCATGGTTGTCGATTTGCAATTTCCAGAAGGCTTTGTTGTGAATACGGAAGATGTCCGTTTGTCTGGCCGTTCTTCTGGGCATGAGATCAACGTACTGACTTTGGAGAATAACACATTCCGTTTTTCTCTATTGGGTGACGACGCCTTTGATGGTAACAACGGAAAGATGTTTGAAGTGTTGGTAAAGATTCCGTCCGAGGCTCAAATGGGGAAGAACTATCCGGTGGTACTTACCCATGGTGTTATCCATGCAATAGATGGCACACAGTCTGCCATTTCTGTACGTAACGGTAATATTTATGTGGAAAAAGTGTCTGAGGATGGTCTGTATGCCAAATTCTCTTTTGACAAATTGCAAGGAAGAGTCAAGTTTACAAATCTTTCCTCAAGCACAGCTACCAGCTATCTATGGGAATTCGGAGATGGGACGACAAGTACTGAAAAATCTCCGCTTCATGTCTATCAGAAATCAGGATCCTATGTAGTGAAATTAACGACAAAAGGTGAGGTTGATAGCGACGTGGCAGAGATGACTGTCTTTGTCAATGATGAAAGTACTTGGAAAGTGGATGGTACATTCTATCTCTCCGATGAGGAAACAGGAGTACGCTATTTCACTTCAACAGAGTCTCTTTTTCAGTTTATTGGTAGTTCTCCCATTACAGGAAACGTAAAAGTATCAATTAAGGCTGACAAGGATTTCGTATATCCACTTGGCAATGCCAATTTACAGGTCCTGAATAAGATATTCAAGACTTTGGCTGCTTCCAATCACGTAGTCACATTCAACAAATGGGGCAATGGACGCAATCCCGTCATAAACTTTGGAAATGGGAAGGATGCCATAAACAAGGATTTTGTAAATCTCCTTGTTGCGAACAATGGATATTTAGAATGCGAAGGAGTGGAGATGAAATTGTGGAACATCACCTTTAATCCGTCAAGCATCCACAAACTTCAAAACCAAAAGATAAGGTCTGGAGAGAAAACTGAGGAAGTGGATTTTTCACCAATCAGTACTGACTTGACATTCACATGGACACTACAGTCAAAACCAGCAGAGGTTACTGGTTTTCAAGAGACAGGTGAGCGAATGATACCTTCTATGACCATCGTAAATGAAGGAGAAGGGGACACAAAGCTAACATACTTGATTAGAGGAAAATATAAAAATGAGACACTCTGTGAGTTCACCCATGAGATTACGGTATCACCAACTTTGGTGGGATTGTTCTCAAGCTTGACTCCTGTAAATGGAACAGTTTCCGAATCAACATCAGTTACATTGACATGGAATAGTATCAAGAATGCTGTCTATGATGTATATCTGTGGAATGCCCAGAACCAACGTCCTACCACTCCAATAGTTTCTGGTATTTCAAGCTTGCGCTACACATCACAGAATTTCTGTCAAAATGGCTATACCTATAAATGGCAAATTGTTGCAAAGAATGACGGACAGGAAATAGCAAGTGATACGATGACATTTGCTGTAAGAAGTCTGCCTGACCTTCACGTCTATGCGTTAGATTGTTCGGAAGCAGTAGGTGGTAAAAAGTTTACAGTAAAATGGACTGTCAAAAATGATGGCGTAGGCTCTACTGGAGAAACAAGATGGAACGATTATGTTTGGTTGGTAACAGACGTATATGGTGGAACAACTCCATCTGGAACCTCCACAAATAATTCAAAACTGTTGGCTACGGTTCAAAATGTTAAGGCTCTCGAAACAGGAGAGTCTTATGACAACAGTGTTGACGTGACATTAGACGAGCGTGTATACGGCAACTACTACATCATCGTAGCTGCCGATATGTACAGTGTTACCGACATACAGTGGAGTGCAGTAGGCGGTTCTGTCTTGAATCCATACAATCCTTCGCAGGATGGTTCTACATCTTACAAACATTTGTATGCATCTACTTCCGCTTCATATAATAAGGTGTACGAACAAGGCGAAACAACTACGCTCAGTGATAATTTCTTCTACAAGAAGATAAATATTGCTGTGCCGAACTTGGCAGATTTGCAGATACCAAGCATCACATCATTTGTTATCCCGAACGAAGACCCAATTCTGTCGGCTGCAAATACAAAAGTGGCAGGTGGAATTGCTGACGACGGAAAGCCCAAAGAGCTATTGACTACTTGGGAAGAGTGTTGGATTCCATCACCTATCACTGCTGCAGGACTAAGATATTCAAACAATTACTATTCGGGAAAGAAAGTTGCGGTTAGAGTGAACGTGGCTAACAAGGGCGGCAAGGATTCTGAAACCCCCTTCAGAACGGTTCTCTACATGTCCTCATCTCCCGACCGAGATGCAGCGCCATTGACCACCATTGGTTCGATTACTTGTCCGACAAATATCGTAGCAGGTAAAGACACGACACTTACATTTGCCTTCTATCTGCCATACACCTGGCATGGAGAAACTTATTTCCACGCTTATGCAGATATAGATGATGCTGTGTATGAGTTAGCCAACACGGTGAACAACTGGGGCAAGAGTGACAAGGTGGATGTGCTATTATGCCCTGGGGCAGACTTAGTTCCTACGGAAATGAATGTTCCAAAGAGCACTGCTTCATCATCAACATTTGATGTAACCTATAAGGTGGTGAATAAAGGCACAAGTATTCCTTTGCCTAACAACGGATCTTTCTTTGCTGGAAGATGGAAAGACAAGGTATATCTTTCAAAAAAGAGCACAGGATTGGATGATACCGCTATTCTGTTGTTAACAATCAATAGAGCTGGAATATTCAAGGGGCCCACCACGCAAGCTGGCCCTGGGCCTGTACATATTAAACCAGAAGAATTCCATTATGAAGGAGACAACTACAGCAATACCATTTCTGTCAAACCACAAGGATTGACTTCTGGAACATATTATGCTTATGTCAAAATCGATGCAGATGATGATCTGTTCGAATATGAGGGGGAAAAGAACAATGTCATTTGTTCTGGAGCTATCAAGTTTGTTCAACCAGACTTGTCTGTAGAATTACTTTCCATTTCGGAAGATACATTGTCAAGCGATAAAGAGATTGCCTTCACTTGGAAGTTGAAGAACATCGGTTCTGGCGACATCCAGGACGCAAAGATTACAGATGTTTTCTACGCGACAGTCAATCAAGATGGAACAGGTGGTGAATTGATAGGAAAGGTTGAGAATACCATTTGGATTGCAGCTGGAGCAGAAAAGACGCTCAGAGCCAACATAAAGATTCCAAGCGACTCTCATTTGGATGGTCTGCGATACATCTACGTTAAGACGAATAGCGACTACGCCTTGCAAGAAGAATCTACCACGAACAATAGTTCGGCGGTTATAAAATCTTGGTGCAAATATGAGGCGGTGCCTTCGCCTCCTAAGATGAAAGGTGCCAATCTGTATGTAGAGAATATTTCTGTCAATAGTTCTGTAAAGCCTGGCGAAGAAATAACAGTTACTTATACGGCACGCAATACAGGCGACGCGGATTTGGCAGACTTGGATGTTGGTCAAGACATTTTTATCTCTAATGACTATACCTTCTCCGAAGCTAAGGCACAGAAATGTGAGATAACTGCTCAAAAAGGTTCTGTCAAGAATCTGAAAGCTGGTAAGTCCACGACTATTTCTCTGACATTCAAGATGCCGGATTCGATGATGGGTGGCGACAAATACATCCATCTGTTTGCTGACCGTACCAACCAGTTGGGTGAGAAAGAGACGAATGACAACTACGCTCGTTCTTCTTTCTATCTTAATGGAAATTTGCCTGATTTGAAGGTTACAACTTATGTTTTGGCAGATACTATCAAGACATCAACGGATGTGACTTTGAAGTTTACTACCATCAATCAAGGAGAATGGAATGCTGCAAAGACTACAACGGTTGTCTATCTGTCATCTTCCAACAATCTGAATGGCAATGCCAAGCAAATAGCTTCCGCTACTGTCAATGCCATCAGCAAGGGGGATAAAACAGAAAATACTGTTACATTCAGTGTTTCTGACAAGGAATATGGCAAATGGAATGTATTGATTAGGACTGATGCAAATAACAATGTGAGAGAATTGGACGAGGATAATAATCTTGTAGCCATTCCTCTTACTATCTTGCAGTCTCCACTTCCAGACTTGACCATCAAGGATATTTCTACAGAAGAGATTATTACCAGCGGTCAGCCTATGAAGGTCAGGACTACTATCGCAAATATTGGCAAAAATGCGACTCGAACAGACAAGTGGTCAGATACTTACTATCTGTCTGAAAGCACTGTCTTGAATACGAAAACGGCAACAAAAATTGGCAACAGGACCCATGTTGGCAAACTGGATGTTGACGCGTCTTATACTAATGAAGTAAGCCTCAACATTCCTGCCAATATACAAGGTAACTTCATGTTGTTTGTCGTATCTGACGCTACAGATGCCATCACAGAAATGGACGAGAACAACAACGTCAAAAGTATTCCTGTCTATATAAATGGCACTGCCGATACACCTGCCGACTTGGCTATAGTCAACATTAACGCCCCATCAAGCATCAAGGCTGGCGCGGAGGTCACCATTTCTTACCAATTGAGCAATGTTGGCGAGTTTACAGCTAATGGAACTTTGAATGATGTTATCTATCTCTCCAAGAACAAAACTTGGGACAAGGAAGACGTCATGGTAGGTGTCGTGTCAGGCAAGGTGAATATCAACCCAGGAGAGCAAGTAACTCGCTCCGTGACTGGACGTATCACCAATGTACCGGAAGGCGATTACTATGTGATAGTCAAGACAAACTCGACCAAGACCATTGCCGAGTCTAAGGAAGATAATAACACAATAGTAGCAGCTTCACCAAGCAAACTGTCGTTCACGACAATCAGTTTAGGTAGCAGTGCTTCCGTCAACACTTCTGGTTATTACAAATTAGAGATTCCAAGTGGCTATGACGGGAAGACGGTCGGCTTCTATCTCAATCATCCAGAAGAAGCCTCGGCAGGTCTATATGCTGCATACGAACAGGTGCCTTCCACTGCCAAATATGATGTTGCAGCCAGTGCTAACCAAGGAACGCAGCAAGAACTGTTGCTACCAAATGTGAAAGCTGGTAATTATTATATCTTGGCGCAAGACAATGCCGCCTTGGTGAATGCCACAGGCAATGTGTTCTCTGAGTCGGATAATGGCTTGGCTACAACTACCAACATGATGCTCAATGTACAGGAAGTGAACTTCGGAGCCACGACTTTAAGTATTACCGAAGGCGGCAATGGCGGCTGGGTATCAACGGATGTGAGAGGAGCCTTGTTTGACTCTATCATGGACTTCCGCTTGAAGTTGGCAGAAAAGGAAATACCTGCAGAGACTGTTACGTTCAATGGCATGACAAGTTCTCGTGTCACGTTCAATCTCAACGATGCCGCAACAGGAGCATACGATGTGGTATCGGAACTTCCTGATGGAACATTGGCAACCTTACCAAAGGGATTCAAGGTTGTCCCTGGTGCATCGGTCAGCTTGGGTGCAAAGATAGACGCACCCAATGTGGTACGTATTGGAAGCTATGCACCGATTTCTGTGTCGTATGCCAATGGTGGAAATACGGACTGCGAGGTGTATCGTTTGATGCTGGTCATCAACGATGGTTATCTCGGCACGACCATCAAGGATTTGGATCGCCATCAGTCCGTTCTCTATCTTGACTTGGGAAGCGAGAGCGACAGTCGTGGTTACACATCCATACCGCCAGGCACACAGAAAACCATCAACCTGTTTATGTACCAGACGGCACAAAACAGCAACATAACCATTTATGTGGTGAAATAAAAAAGACATTTCAAATATGAACATAAAGAATCATATCAAACAAATGCTCTTGGGGGCAGGACTGCTTTTGGCAGTCTTGCCTTCCGAGGCACAGAATATCATTCGTCCGAAGATAGCTGGGCCAAATGGTTTTTGGGTGAACAGCTACAATGGTGTGTTGTTCTTCGGGCAGACGGATATGGAAACGCAAAACTCGCAAATGCCGATGCAGTTGCGCTTCTACTATAACAGTTCGGCACAGTCTACTAATTATGGTTATGGTCTCGGTTTCTCATTAGGGTATGAGATGCGCTACCGTATCAATGAAATTGGTGGTGTCGTTATCGAAACTGGCGACGGACGTTCAGACACCTACAAGAAGTTTGGCAAGGAGTTTGAGGCGCCAGCTGGTGTATTCAGTAAGGTAGAGGAATACGAGAGTGGAAAATATCGCTTGACAGAGAAGTCGGGTGAGCAGTATTTCTTTGACGATGCCAAGTATGGCAAGGTAACAGCAATGACCGACCGAAACGGTAACAAGACAATCTTCACTTATCAAGACAGTTTGTTGGTAAGAGTGCAAGATGCCGTCGGGCATACGCTCAACCTCAGCTATACCGACGGGCTGCTCCGCAAGGCTACGGCCTCATTCCATAAAGGAAGCATCAGCTATGAATATGATGGTCTTCGCCGATTGAAGAAGCGTACTGATGCTTTGGGCAACAGCACGCTTTACAGTTACGACAAGCAGAACCGTCTCTGTGAAATCACAGATGCCAACGGCCATAAGACGCTTATTGCCTACAACAATAGTGGTATGGTGAGTCGTATGAAGACTGACGTGTCCGACAAGTCCATCCGCTATGAAGGCGACAAGACGGTATTCATTGACTATACCGCTCCACAGAACCAGTACTCTTACTATCGTTGGGATAGTCAAGGGCGTGTCATCGAGAAGGTAGGCTTGTGCTGCGGCATACAGTCAACACTCGAATACGATGATGACGACAATGTGGTGAAGCGTATCGATGCCAATGGTAACATTACGTCTTATACCTATGACGATCGTGGCAATATGCTTTCTCTGACCGATGCCTTAGGCAACTCAGAACGATATACCTACGATGACAAGTTCAACCAGGTGACTTCATTCCAAGACAAGAATGGGAATAGCTACCGTTTCGACTATGATGACAAAGGCAACTTAAAATCATTGTCGGGCCCGTTAGGCTTCAGCAACAGCTTTACTTATAATGATAAGGGATGGCCGCTGAACACAACGGATGCCAACACTAACGTGACAGCTACCACATACAATGCTGACGGTACGACAGCTAAAGTAATGGATGCGGCAGGATATACCACCACTTATTCTTATGATGAGTGTGGTAATATCCTCACCATAACTGATGGACGCAACAATACTACCACATACGCTTACGATAACAACAACCAAATCATCTCACAGACGGATGCCTTGGGTAATACTTCTACCTTGAGTTATGACAAGGTGGGTAACATCGTGCGTGTCAAGAATGCCAAGAATCAGATTCGTGCATACAGTTACGATGCCTTGGGCAATGTACTGACGATGACGGATCCGATGGGTGGCGTCTATACTTACAAGTATGACGGTAAGGGAAACGTGCAGAGCGTGACCGACCCTATGGGTAATGAGCAGACCTTTGCTTGGAATGAAAAGAACAAGTTGACCTCGCAGACCAATACGGCTGGCGAGAAGACGGGGTATGACTATGATGCCAAGGGAAATCTGGTATCTGTATTCCAGCCAAACGGTAATACCATCAGTTACTTCTATGACAAGCTCGACCGCATAGAGCAGTTGAGTGATAATATGGGCGTGATTGCCAAATATACTTACGATGGCAACGGCAACCAGCTTACCATGACAGATGGTCTCGACCGTACGATGACTTATACTTATGATGGCTTGAACCGCAAGACATCTGAGACTCTGCCATCGGGTGCAACAACCAGGTATCAGTATGACAACAATTCCAACCTGACTTCCGTGACTGATGCGCTCAGCCACGTGACGAGCTATACCTATAGCTCGCTTAATCAGCAGTTGACCCATACTGATGCCTTGAATGCTGTAACGAAGTTTGAGTATGATGCCAACGGCAATCTCGTAAAGGCAACGGATGCCAAGGGTAATGCTACTTCTTATACGTATGACGCGCTCAACCAGAATACAGCCATCACCTTTGCCAATGGTGCATCGCTGCAATATACCTACGATGAGCTGGGCAATGTGATTTCCTCAAAGGACCGTGCAGGCAATGAGTTTAAGTATGCTTATAACCCATTGGGTAACCTGCTGTCTAAGACTTATCCTGACGGAACGACGGACAAATACACATACGACAGAATCAGCCGTATGCTTTCTGCCGTGAATAAGGATGCTTCTGTTACCTTTACCTATGACAGCGCCAACCGATTGTTGTCGGAAACGCTTAACGGCCAGACAACAAGCTATAGTTATGATGTGGCAGCGGGTAAGCGCACTTTGACCTACCCAAGCGGTATGAAGGTAGAAGAACATCTGAATGCCCGTGACCTCATTGCGTCTATTCTTCAGAATGGCAATGAGGTGGTAACCATGGAGTATAATGTGGCTGGTCAGAAGACCAAGCAGACATACGCCAATGGCATCACTACGGATTATGGATATAATGAGAATGGCTGGTTGTCCGCTATCAAGGATGACCATAAGGTACTCAGCCTTACCATGAGCTATGATGCCATAGGCAATATGATCAAGCGTGCCGATAATCTCGATGCTTCCCGCACCGAGAGTTATGGCTATGATGTCATTTCTCAGCTCACTTCCTTTACTCGTGGAAAGACTGTTAACAAGACGTATCAATTCGACTTGTTGGGCAATCGTGTGAAGACTGTGGAGAATGGCGTTGTCACCAACTATACTTCCAATAACGTGAATGCCTATACGGCTATTTCTGGCGGTATGTCTTTCACTCCATCATACGATGGAAACGGAAATATGCTGAATGATGATAAGCATCAGTATGTGTATGACTATAACAGCAAAATGGCTTCTGTGGGTGATAAGTCTGTTACTTATAAATACGATGCTTTGGGTCGTCGTATTGCCAAGAACAATACCTTATTCAATTATGTGGGTGACCAGATGGTAGAGGAAAGTACAGATGGCACAGTGACCTCTTATTTGTATGGAAACAATATTGATGAGGCTTTACAGATGAGTAAGAAAGATGAGGCTTACTATTATCATACAAATCATTTAGGTTCTACAATGGGGCTTTCTAATAAGGAAGGCAAGATTGTAGAAATAGTGGAATATGATGTGTATGGTATGCCTACATTCTTGGATGCAGATGGCAAGGTGCTTGCTGCTTCTACTATTGGGAATAATATTCTGTTTACTGGTCGTGAATATAATGCAGAGACTGGAGATTATTACTTTAGAGCAAGAAGCATGCATCCATTTGTGGGGAAATTTATGCAAAAAGATCCTTTATGGTATACTGGCTCAATGAACGATTACTCTTACGCTTTGCAAAATCCAATAATTCTTGTTGATCATAGTGGACAAAAACCAACTTATCAAGAAGCTCGTGAACTAGCTAAAGCATCTTATGAAGGAAAATCAAATTCAAAAATAGGAGCATGGAATAGAGTTTTAACCTTAAATGATTCTAACACTGGATTCCGAGGCGTATTATACGAGAAAAATGGCGAATATGTTTTTTCGACAGCTGGTACAGAACACTTAAATGACTGGAAAAATAATTTAAGACAAGGATTAGGCCTACAATCAGACCAATATGACCAATCCATAGAGTGGGCTAAGAAACTTTCTCACCAACTACAAGATTGTGAATTGACTTTTGTAGGACATTCTTTAGGTGGTGGATTAGCAAGTGCAAATGCCACAAATACAGCTCGTCCTTCTATAACATTTAATCCAGCTGCATTACACAATCGTTATAATGGGAATATGAAAGCTGATATTGATACATATATATCAGATGGTGACATCTTGGATTATGTAAATGGAGGACTTAAGTATTTAGGTCAAAATGTACAAGGAACTAGACATAATGTGAATGTCCCTGGAACACAAATTCCCAATCTTCAAGGTATTCCAAAATCTGGATTTTATCAACTAATTAGAGGAATTATTATACATTGCCAATATTAAAAATATGAGAAATTATATATTATTATGGTTGTTGTTTTTTCCAATTTCGGGATTTTGTCAACAAGTCAATTGTTCTCAAGGAAATCAGAATCATCCCTATCAAAATGACCATACACAACACCCAGCAGACAGTACCTCAACCTCAGGTGGCATATCTGCCGACCCAAACGAGATCATCGGTCCTATGGGTTACGATTCCATCCGTTGGGTCAGCATTAACGATGTGTTGAACTACACCATTCTCTTTGAGAATGACCCGGAGTTTGCATCAGCGAATGCCCAAAAGGTGGATGTAAGGTTTACTTTTGATGACAAAGCATGGATGCGTGGCTTCGGACTGGGCAGCTATGGCTTTGCCAACTACTCATGGAATATCGACAAGAGTCCGGCGGCTTACCAGAACCGCCTCGACTTGCGTGACTCCATGAAGATTTACGTTGACCTCAATGCAGGTATCGATGTGGTAAAGGAACAAGCCTTTTGGACTTTCTCATCCATCGACCCGGAAACAGGTCTGCATCCTTGGCAGGTAGATAGAGGTATGTTGCCGGTAAATGATTCTACCCATGTGGGAGAAGGCTACGTGCGCTTCAGTCTGAAACCATACGAAGGATTGAAGACTGGTGATACCATCAGCATTGCCGCCAATATCGTGTTCGACCAGAATGATACGATTCCAACGAATCGATGGAAGAACGTGATAGATGCCGGTATGCCTACCAGTAAGGTGAAGGGAAAAGTGGATTCCAAAAACAAGAATCTCTATCACCTCACCTTGACTGCATCCGATGATAAAGGTGGTTCTGGTCTGAAGAAGGTAACGATGTTTCTTGCCAATAACTTCGGTATCTACGAAGAGTATGCTGTGTGTCCCATAGATACCGTCATTGACTTTGAAGCAGAGCCAGGCAGACAATACAAGTTCTACTCGTTGGCTGAGGACAATGTTGGCAACCGTGAGCCGTTGAAGGAAGTCCCGGACCTCTTTATCAACATCAATGCCGCGCCAAGTGACATTGCCTTGTCTGACTCAATCTTCCAAGATGACATTTCTCCCGAAGGATTTATCGGCGAATTGAGTTCAAAGGACGTGGACGGCAGTACCTTTACATACGCCTTGGCAGAGGGTGAAGGAGCTGTGCATAACGAACTATTTCAAATCAAAGGTTCGCAACTGCAAGCCAAAAACATGTTTAAGTGTGCCACTGATACGATCTACAAGGTGCGCATCAGCACTACAGACGAAGGCGGTCTTTCGTATGAAAAGCCTTTCATCCTTCATTTGAAGAACGTGCTGGAAAAACCGAAAGCGGACACTTTGAAGGTCAGTATCTGTAAAGGTGATGTCTATGACTTCCATGGCAAGGAATACGAGAAAGCTGGTACCTATTATTATACACAGAGCAACGAGTTCATGTGTGATAGCGTGTATATGCTGCAATTGACCGTTCTTCCTCAATTGGAAGCACCCAAAGTAACGGTTGAAGGCTCATGCACATTGGTCTCTTCTGCCGAAAAGAACAACCAATGGTTCAAGGAAGACGGCACTGCAATAGAGGGTGCTACCGAACAAAAGTTCACACCGACCGAGGACGGCATCTATTATGTGGCTGTCGGCAATGGTTCTTGTTTGTCAGAACCATCACAGGCTTACCGTGTGCAGGTTTCCGATCAATATGCCTTGAACATGAACTTGGCGAAAGGTTGGAACTGGGTATCTTCCAACTTGGCAGATGAAGGTTTTCAAAAAATAAAGGACTTCATCAAGCCGATAGAGGACAAAGTGGAACGTCTCATTGGTTTCGACTCTGAGTTGATTCGTGACCCACAATTGGGACTTACAGGCGACTTGACCACTTTTGCTCCATCTGCCAGCTACCTCATGCAGACCAACGGCACAGTGGACAACGCTTGGAATGGTCATGCCTACAAACCTGAAACAATAGCCGTTACACTGAAAAAGGGCTGGAACTGGATTGGCTATCTGCCAATCTACGAAAACTCTTTGGAGAAATCGTTGGAATTGTTGGCACCAAATGAAGGTGACATCATTAAGGACTACACCCGATTTGCGACCTATACTGGCGGCAAGTGGGAAGGTACATTGACAACGATGTCTCCAGGCACAGGTTATATGTACTATTCTGGCAAGAACAAATCGTTTCACTATCCTGTACAGCGAGTATTCCCTGGGGAAACTGATGCACAGAGAATGGCGGTGACAGAGGTGGTTTCTCCTTGGCATTTCAATAGCCACAAATATCCATACAACATGAATATGATAGCAACTGTTCAAGCTGATGGCAATACAGCACCTGCCGGATTGTTCACTATCGGAGCATTTGTAGGTGACGAATGTAGAGGTATTGGGCAATATGTTGGCGACAAGTTATATATGACCATATATGGTGATGTCAATACATCAAGCCAGTTGACATTCAAGGCTATTGAAAATAGTAGTAAACAAGAATATGACATTGTTGAAACCGCTACGTTTGCCAACTCTATGCTCGGTTCTGTCTCTTCTCCCTATAAGTTGACTATCAGTGGCACAACGGGAATCAATGGACTGGCAGACAAGGGCGAATACAACGTTTATCCGAGTCCTGTCAGAAGCACATTGTATGTAAATGGCGATTTGGAACATTTGAGCGCCGTTTATATCATTGCTAATAATGGTGTAATCGTTGCAAAAACGGATAATTATAATGAAAATGGACTGAATGTTTCGTCTTTGATGGAAGGTTCTTATATCGTGGTATTAAAGACATCTTCTGGTTCCATAGTTAAGAGAATCTTGAAAGTTTACTAAATATACGATTATGAGATTTATAAAATATCTAACATGGTTGTGCTGCCTGCTTTTTGCAGGTGGCACAATGATGGCGCAAGACTCCCATTGGGCGTATGATGCCTATGCTTTTGAATACGACATGACGACTTATCTGACTGTTGAATACAATGGCAATCAAGTTAGTGATTTGTCTGATTATGAAGTTGCAGCCTTTGTTGGCAACGAGTGTCGAGGCGTTTCACGAATGATAAAGGCAGAGAATGGCAGTTCGTATCTCTATATGAGAATCCGTAGCAATCAAAAGCAAGGGGAAAGGATAAAACTTAAGGTATACCAAAAGTCCAAGGATAAAGAAATGGAATGTGACGAAACCATTACTTTTGAGAACCGGTCTGTCATTGGTATGCCAAGCTCTCCACGAAGTGTAAAACTGATAGTTACGACATTCACTGTTACTGTTGACACATCAGGCAATGGAACTGTTATTGGAGCAGGAACATACAAAGAGGGAGAAACTGTTACTCTTACAGCCTTACCTGCGGAAGGATGGCGTTTTGTAAAATGGTCTGACGGGACAACCTCGTCAACTTATACTTTGACAATCAGCGGTGACAAAACACTCACAGCAGAGTTTTCACGAAACTATTATATAGTGAGATTTGTGGTTGATGGTACAATCATATCAGAACAATCATTGGAATACGAAGCTAAAATAGAAATGCCTTCAGTATCTAAAAAGGAAGGCTACACCTTCTCTGGATTCGGAGACGTGGACGAAACTGTTCCTGCACACGATGTTACCTATA
>ERZ780057.259-NODE-259-length-25081-cov-2.69272_pt1 | contig 25081 bp, 20 predicted proteins | sample MGYA00511844_ERZ780057 | MGnify/ENA primary metagenome ERZ780057 (study PRJEB29588, sample SAMEA2149030) | human gut metagenome | biome: human gut; feature: human-associated habitat; material: faeces | place: Denmark | collected 2008/2010 ...
CAACCGCCTGCGTCAACGTCTGGACGAAGGGATGGTAGATGAAGTACGACGCCTGATAGAACAGGGTATCCAACCGGATGATCTTATCTATTATGGCCTGGAATACAAGTACCTGACTCTGTACGTTATCGGCAAACTGACATACGAAGAGATGTACAGGGAACTGGAGATTGCTATTCATCAGTTTGCCAAACGGCAGATGACCTGGTTCCGGGGAATGGAACGACGCGGCTTTACTATCCATTGGATGGATGCCGGGCTGCCTATGGAAGAAAAGATTGCTTTTGTACAAGCGAAACTCGAAGGGAATTAGTATCTTTGGGGCAACAAAGACAAAGACTGCGGGGAGAGTACAAAAATGATTATGTAGGACTTTACTAAGAGATAACAATATGAGCGTAGAACCCGAAAAGTGGGGAGTGATATACAATCCCAAAGCCGGCACGCGGAAAGTGCAGAAACGGTGGAAAGAAATCAAAGAATATATGGACAGCCGAGGCGTGTCTTATGACTATGTGCAGTCTGAAGGGTTCGGATCTGTGGAACGTTTAGCCGGCATTCTTGCCAATAATGGATACCGCACCATTGTTGTGGTGGGCGGTGATGGAGCACTAAACGACGCCATCAACGGTATCATGTCGTCCAATGCAGAAGATAAAAGAGAAATCGCCATAGGTATCATTCCCAACGGTATCGGAAATGACTTTGCCAAATACTGGGAAATGACTTCGGAATACAAAGATGCCGTAGATTGCATCATAAATAACCGACGCCGGAAGATAGACGTCGGATTTTGCAACTATTACGATGGTGAAAAGCATGTAACACGCTATTTCCTCAATGCAATCAACATTGGTTTAGGAGCCCGTATCGTGAAGATTTCCGACCAGACCAAACGTTTCTGGGGAGTGAAATTCCTGTCCTATCTCATGGCCCTCATCTCACTTTTTTTTGAACGGAAGCTCTACCGGATGCATCTCAAAATAAACGGAGAACACATCCGGGGACGTATCATGACGGTATGTATTGGCAGTGCATGGGGATACGGACAAGCACCAAGTGCCGTGCCGTATAACGGTTGGCTCGATGTATCCGTTATCTATCGTCCGGAGCTGTTACAACTCGTATCAGGACTGTGGATGCTTATCCAGGGACGTATTCTGAATCATAAAGTCGTGATGCCTTACCGTACCCAGAAAGTAAAAGTACTACGTGCACAAAATGCTTCGGTGGACTTGGACGGACGTATTCTCGACCGGCATTTTCCGCTGGACATCGGAATTATGCATGAAGCGATAACATTGATTATACCCAACTAAGAATAACGATTAACGTTAAGCACTATACACTAATTACTTATGATTGAATTAAAGAATAATCCTGCCGGAAACTTCTTTTTATTGGCAGGTCCTTGTGTGATTGAAGGAGAAGAGATGGCAATGCGTATTGCCGAACGTGTGGTAAATATCACGGAGAAATTACAAATACCTTATGTATTTAAAGGCTCTTATCGCAAGGCCAACCGTTCACGCCTGGATTCATTTATGGGAATAGGCGATGAAAAAGCGTTGAAAGTGTTACAGAAAGTACACGATACTTTTGGTGTGCCTACTGTTACAGATATACATTCTGCAGAAGAAGCCGCAATGGCCGCCGAATATGTAGATGTACTGCAAATACCAGCATTCCTTTGCCGCCAGACAGACATTCTGATAGCTGCTGCAAAAACAGGAAAGGTGGTTAACATCAAAAAAGGACAGTTCCTGTCTCCACTCGCCATGCGCTTTGCTGCGGAAAAGGTAGTAGAAGCCGGAAATAAGGAAGTTATGATTACCGAACGTGGAACAACTTTCGGATATCAAGACCTTGTTGTAGACTACCGTGGCATTCCTGAAATGCAAACCTTCGGTTATCCGGTCATTCTGGATGTTACACATTCTCTGCAACAACCCAATCAGACAAGTGGAGTGACAGGTGGTATGCCGCAGCTTATTGAAACCGTTGCCAAAGCCGGTGTTGCGGTTGGTGTAGACGGATTGTTTATTGAAACACATGAGCACCCCGAAATAGCCAAAAGCGATGGTGCCAATATGCTGAAGCTCGATTTACTGGAAGGACTACTGACGAAACTGGTACGAATTCGTGAGGCGATAAAATGATAATTTGCTAAATTATCATTCATATAAAAAATATATCCTTCCTGTGATTTCTCCTCTCCCTCTTCGACAAATAGGTCAAGAAACAATTTTAATTTTCATCAACATGAAACATTTATTTCACAGTTTACTGGCAGTAGCATTCGTTCTATGTGCCGGTTTCCAACAAGCGGTAGCGCAGCAAATGCAGTTTCCGCCCCTTCCCGTGGACAAAAATGTCCGTATCGGCCAATTAGACAATGGCCTGACGTATTACATACGCCACAACAAATTACCCGAAAATCGGGCTGAGTTCTATATTGCCCAGAAAGTAGGTTCCATTCTTGAAGAACCGCAACAACGCGGACTTGCCCACTTCTTGGAGCACATGGCCTTCAACGGTACTAAGAATTTCCCCGGTGATGATAAAGGCCTCGGCGTCATCCCTTGGTGCGAAACCGTAGGTATCAAATTTGGTACTAACTTAAATGCTTATACCAGCATAGACGAAACTGTTTACAACATCAGTAATGCTCCGATTGACCGCACCGGTGTGTTGGACTCCTGTCTGCTGATCCTGCACGACTGGTCTAACTATATCCTACTCAAAGACGATGAAATCGACAAAGAACGTGGTGTGATCCGTGAAGAATGGCGCAGCCGCAACAGTGGTATGTTGCGCGTCTACACTGACCTGCTCCCAACTATATATCAGGGTGACAAATATGCAGATTGTATGCCTATCGGCTCTATTGATGTAATCAACAACTTCCCTTATAAAGATATCCGCGATTACTATCACAAATGGTATCGTCCTGATCTGCAAGGTATCGTTATTGTAGGTGATATCGATGTAGACACCGTAGAAGCTAAACTAAAGGCAGTATTCGCCGATGTACAAAAACCGGTAAATCCGGCAGAACGCACTTACTATCCTGTTACTGATAATAAGGAACCCATCGTAGCTATCGGTACAGATAAGGAAGTAGATGACCCGTCAATTGAGATTTACTTCAAGCAAGATGCGACTCCTGATTCAGAAAAGAATAATGTAGGCTACCTTGCTTCACAATATATGACGAGCATGATCAGTAGTATGTTGAACGCCCGCCTGAGCGAATTGGTGCAAAGTGCCAACCCACCGTTTACCCGTGCAAGCAGTTACTATAGCGACTTCTTTGTCGCCAAAACCAAAGAAGCCTTCGCACTTTCTGCTTCAAGTAAAGCCGACGGCATTGAAACAGCCTTGAAAACCTTACTACAAGAGACTGAACGTGCACGTCGCTTCGGCTTTACCGAATCAGAATATGCACGCGCACGCGCCAACTATTTGCAGAGTTTAGAGTCTGCCTACAACGAACGCGAAAAGACCAAGCACGGTTCTTACGTAAGAGAATATGTACAGAACTTCTTGAATGGCGAGCCTATCTCGGGGATTGAAGCTGAGTACGCTATGATGAACCAACTGGCTCCTAACATTCCCTTACAGGCCATGAATATGGTAATGCAGCAACTCGTTCCGGATAGCAATCAAGTAGTTATAATTGCCGGTCCTGCAAAAGAAGGCTTGAAATACCCGACAAAAGAAGAAGTTATCAACTTACTGAAAGGTATGAAAGATCTCGACCTGCAAGCATACGTAGACAAAGTATCTGACGAACCGCTGATGAAAGAAGCTCCGAAAGGTGGTAAAATCATTTCTGAGAAAGAAGGCGATATCTATGGTAGTACAAAATTAGTTCTTTCAAATGGTGTAACTGTCTATGTAAAGAAGACTGATTTCAAAGCTGATGAAATCCGCATGAAAGGTACCAGTCTGGGTGGTAAATCCATTTTCCCCGACAAAGACGCACTGAACTTCGCCGTTATGGACAACGTAATAGCTGTAGGTGGTTTGGGTAACTTCAGCCAAGTAGACTTGACGAAAGTACTGGCTGGCAAGAAAGTTTCCGTCAATGCCGGTCTGGGTGCTACCACTGAGAATGTATTCGGTACCTGCTCACCAAAAGATTTTGAAACGATGATGCAGCTGACATATCTCACCTTCACCGCTCCCCGTAAAGATGCGGAAGCATTCGAATCTTTTAAAAACCGTATGAAAGCCCAATTGGAAAGTGCGCAGGCAAATCCTCTTTCTTCTATAAACGACTCTTTACAGAAAGCAATGTACAATAATCACCCGCGTGTAGTAATGATGAAACCGGAAATGGTGGATCAGATTGATTACGACCGTATTCTGGAAATGTACAACGACCGTTTCAAAGATGCCAGCGACTTTACATTCTACTTTGTCGGAAACATTGACCTTGAAACTGCCAAACCACTGATTGCCGAATACTTAGGTGCACTGCCTGCCATCAATCGCAAAGAGACCTTCAAAGATACGAAGATGAGTATACGCAAAGGTGTGTACAAAAATGAATATGCCAAAGAGCAACAAACTCCTACAGCAACCATCGTATTCCTGTACAGCGGTAAAGCTCCTTATACTCTAAAGAATGACATTTTGCTGAGCTTTGCAACTCAGGTTCTTGATATGGTTTATACTGAAGAAGTACGCGAAAAAGAAGGTGGTACATATGGTGTAAACTGTTTTGGCGACTTACAGAAGTATCCGAAAGAACAATTATTGTTGCAGATTGTCTTCCAGACCGATCCTGCTAAGAAAGATAAACTGGCAGGTATTGTAGTAGATGAGTTGAAGAAACTTGCAGCCGAAGGACCGTCAGACGTACACTTGCAGAAAGTAAAAGAGTACATGCTGAAGAAGTATGCCGACAACCAGAAAGAAAACGGATACTGGATGAATAATCTGAACGATTACTTCTATTATGGCATGGATATGACAGAAGGATACACGGATATCGTAAATAGCATCACAGCTAAAGATATTCAAAAGTTTGTATCTGACCTGTTGAAACAAGGAAATGAAATCGAGGTAACCATGACGGTACCCAACAAATAGTGATAAAGGATAAGTGATTAGTGATAAGCGAGTGCATTCTTACTTATTACTAATCACTACCTTCCAATCACTCCATTAATCACTAACAACTAATCACTAAACAGCATGAATCTATTTCTTGAGCTACGCAGACACGGAAAGTTAGCTGAAAAGCGGCATCCGATGTACGAGAAAAGTAAGTTCGGAAAGTTTTGGATGTACTTCATGAGTGTATTCTGGGCAGGGTATCTCATTTTCTTCGGAACAACATTCGCTTTCGCCTTCGACGGAGGCGCCAAAGAAGCCTATCACGTAATGAACAGCGGCCTGATCTTCATACTCGCCCTGGACTTCCTTTTGCGGTTACCCTTCCTGAAAACACCGACACAGGAAGTTAAACCATACTTACTGCTCCCCATCAAAAGGAGTCGTCTTATCGACTTCCTGCTCCTACGCTCGGGACTTAACAGCTTTAATTTGCTTTGGCTCTTCCTGTTCGTTCCGTTCGCTATTATCACTGTTACCAAATTTTATGGAATAGGAGGTGTATTGACCTACTGCATTGGTATTTGGTTGCTCATCGTATTCAATAATTACTGGTATCTGCTATGTCGTACGCTGATGGACGAACGCATCTGGTGGGTTCTCTTGCCGATAGTCGTATACGGAGGTATTGCAGCTGCACTTTTCGTTCCAGATGACAGTCCGTTATTCGGTTTCTTCATTGATCTGGGTGAAGGATTTATCACGGGAAACATACTCACATTTATCTGTGTCCTGGTAGCCATTTCCCTTATGTGGTTCATCAACCGGAGCATTATGCAAAAACTGGTCTACAATGAACTGAATAAAACAGAAGACACTACCGTTCAAGTAAAAACAGTATCCGAATACAAGTTCCTGGACCGTTATGGCGAAATAGGCGAATACATCCGACTGGAGTTGAAATTGCTACTACGCAACAAGGTGTGCAGGAAGTCACTTTATTCCGTTACCGCTATAGTACTGATTTTCAGTCTTACCATCAGTTTTTCTGATATTTACGATGGTGGCTCCCGCGACTTCTTCGTACTTTACAACTATATCATCTTCGGAATTCTGTTCCTCTCTCCGCTGATGAGCTACGAAGGCAACTACATTGACGGACTGATGAGCCGCAAGGAGTCCATCTATTCATTGTTGCGTGCCAAATACATCTTGTACAGCATCGCACTCATCATCCCGTTTGTGCTGATGATACCGGGTATGGTGACGGGTAAAGTATCTGTACTGGAATGCACCGCTTGGATTATATTCGTTCCGGGTGCCGTATACTTCTGTCTGTTTCAGTTGGCAGTATATAACAACAAGACGCTTGACCTTAATGCCAAAATGACTGGACGGCAAAATGTGGGTACCGGTTTGCAGAACCTCATTGCAGGAGGTGCATTCGGAGTGCCGTTGCTACTATTCTTCGTACTGAATGCGACGGTGGGCAAAGAAGTAACCCCATGGATTCTCTTAGTTGTCGGCATACTATTCATCGCAACTTCAAGATGGTGGCTACGGAATGTATATCATCGCTTTATGAAGCGCCGATATAAGAATATGGAAGGATTTCACGATAGTAGACAAAAATAATAACGAATATGATAGAGATTAACCAACTTCAAAAAAACTTCGGCGAAAAGAAAGCCGTAGATATCGAGAAATATAGCATCTACCAGGGCGATATGTTAGGATTGGTAGGCAACAATGGTGCGGGTAAGACTACCCTCTTCCGTCTGATACTGGACCTGCTACAGGCAGATCTGGGAAATGTGACAATCAATGACATCGATGTATCCAAAAATGAAGACTGGAAACAATTCACAGGTGCTTTCATCGATGATGGTTTCCTGATTGATTACCTCACTCCCGAAGAATATTTCTACTTCATCGGTAAAATGTACGGTCTGAAAAAAGAAGAGGTAGACGAACGTCTGCTTCCATTTGAACGCTTCATGAGTAACGAAGTCCTCGGACAAAAGAAATTCATCCGTAACTTCTCTGCCGGAAACAAGCAGAAAATAGGTATTATCTCCGCCATGCTGCATCATCCGCAATTGCTGATCCTGGATGAACCGTTCAATTTCCTTGATCCGAGTTCACAGTCCATCATCAAGCACCTGCTGAGAAAATACAATGAAGATCACCATGCCACAGTCATTATTTCAAGTCATAACCTGAACCATACGGTGGATGTGTGTCCGCGTATTGCTCTGATGGAGAATGGAGTGATTATCCGTGATATTCAGAATGAGAATAACTCGGCTGAAAAGGAGCTTGAAGACTATTTTAATGTCAGAGTAGAAGAAGAAATTGAAGAAGAGAAAATGGAAATGACGGTTCAGGAAACAGCAATTCAAGAAGTGCCAGTTCAGGAAACGCCCGTTCAGGAAACAATTGTTCAACCGGAAGAGAAAGAGGAACAAGCATGAAGAAATACCTCTCTTATATAGTTGCACTTATCGGACTGACCTTTAGTTTAAGTTCTTGCCATACATCAGCACCTCGTCTCGACTACAAAGCGCTGGCAAAAGCTTCTGTCCGCATGGGAATAGACATAAATAAGGAAGATAACCACAAATTGTACATAGCCTCTGCGGAGTGGATAGGTGTCCCCTACCGCGCAGGCGGTGTTATCAAACGCGGAACAGATTGTTCCGGACTGGTATCACAACTCTATAAGCAGGTATACAACATCCGTTTATCCAGAAGCACCGATGAACAACTCAAAGAAAGCAATAAAGTCTCCCGTCGCAACCTGCGTGAGGGAGATTTGGTGTTTTTCACCAGTCGTGCGTCCAAGAAAAGAGTGGCCCATGTGGGGATCTATTTTAAAAATGGGAAATTCATACATGCCAGCACAAGTAAAGGAGTTATTGTCAGCAGTCTCAACGAGCAATACTACACGCAATACTGGCTTCGCGGAGGACGAGTAAAATAATAAGCAATATTCAAATGAACTCTAAATAGAAAAATAATGAAAAAGATTTTAGGTATTCTCCTTTTTATCGGCATCGCACTGAATGCCAATGCGCAGTTACTCTGGAAAATATCCGGTAACGGTCTGGAAAAGCCCTCATACATTTTAGGAACGCACCATTTAGCTCCGCTAAGCATAAAAGACAGCATTGCCGGCTTGCCAGAGGCAGTAGACGGTACTTCACAAGTATATGGAGAAGTAGTTATGTCCGAAGCAATGTCTCCTGAATTCATGCAAACGATGCAGCAAAACATGATGATGGCGGGAGACACGACCCTTCAAGTTCTCTTCACCCCCGAACAATATGAGTTAGTAGGTAAGGCTGTAAAAGAAAACCTGATGGCGGATATTGCCATGTTAGCTAAAATGAAACCGGCTTTCATCACCCAGCAATTGACTCTTATTTTATGTATGAAGCATTTGGGTGGTTTCAATCCACAAGAACAACTGGATACTTACTTCCAACAACAAGCTATACAGAGTGGCAAGAAAGTAGGCGGTTTGGAAACTCCGATATCACAAATCAACGTACTGCTCAATAGTCAAACATTGCAACGCCAGGCAAATCTGCTTTACTGTTTAGTAAGTGATATCGATAAAGCTATGGATCAAACCAAACGCTTGAACAATGCCTATAAAGCTCAAAACCTGGACGAAATGTTGAAACTGATGGAAGAGCGTGACGGCAACTCTTGTGACCCTCAACCGGGAGAAATGGAAGATCTGTTAGACAACCGCAACAAAGCCTGGATTGAGAAGATGCCTTCAATCATGAAAGAAATCCCTACCCTCTTTGTAGTGGGTGCAGGACATCTGCCAGGAACAAATGGGGTATTGAAGCTATTGAAAGAAAAAGGTTATACAGTGGAACCTATGAAATAAAATACTATAAATTCTCTCTTTACTAACATTACCTAAACACGAAAACAATGAAAATATCGGGTGATCGCAAGTGGTTTGTGATCACCCGTTTTTTTGATCAAAGTTGTTTTTATCTTCTCTTCTTTATACTATCGAAGTATAAATCTCAGCACTCCACCTTTTACCAGTTCTTCATGACTGATGCGGTAGCGGGATAATTTCTTCCTTCCTAACTCCATCTCACGAATGTATAAGGACTCTGTTGAAGGGCGCCCAGTTTCTATCACCAGCTTATCGCTTCCCCAAGTATCAGAGTCAAGACGAATCACCACCTTGTCGAATACAGGCGTAGTAAGGGTATAATACGGATCACCAGGACAGTCGGGGTAAAATCCTATCATGTTAAAGATGGCCCAGGTAGACATGGTACCGGTATCATCATTACCGGGAATACCATCGGGAGCATTTTTAAAATACTTCTGCAAAAGCCTTTGAGTCTCTTTTTGCGTACGCCATTCTTCACCCTTGAAATAAGAAAAGAGATGAGCATAAGCAATGTCGGGTTCATTGGCGGGATCATAGAGACCATCGTCAAAGACACGCTGAAGTTTTTCAATGAAAGGTTTCTGTCCACCCATGAGACGGGCAAGCCCTTTCACATCGTGAGGAACATAGAAACTGTAATTCCAGGCACATCCTTCATGAAAACCGGGATTCGGTTCAAAATTCTCTCCCTGTCTCGGATTGAAAGGTGAATAGAACTGACCGTCAGGCAGAATGGGACGGAAAGTACCAAATTCCTTACTATAATAGTGTTTATATCCCAATGAACGGTTATAAAAAAGACGGGCATCAGCCTGATATTTCCGCGCTTCTGCTTTTTTACCCTGTTCCGCTGCCCGTTTACCCAATGCATCCGCCAGCAGGGAAAGAGAATAATCTGCAATATAATACTCTAATGCATGAGAGACTGAATTATCATACTGTTCACGCAAAGGAACATATCCTAATGACATATAATCATCATTATCCGGCCTTAGCAAATTCTCGGCACCGGGCAAAGTGGCAGATTTATACATAGCTTCATAAGCCAGATCGATATCAAAATCACGTAATCCTTTCAACCAGGTATCAACGATGACAGGAATAGACGGGTCACCCTCCATAGTCAACGTTTCACGTCCGTAGAGTTCCCATTTAGGTAGCCAACCATGTTCGCGATACATATCGAGCATGGAACGCACCATTTGTAACTGACGTTCGGGATAAACCAACGTAAGGAGTTGGTGAACATTACGATACGTATCCCAAAGCGAGAAAACAGTGTAACGCTCTCCCTTTGTTGTCAGAATCTGATCACTTTCCATGGCGGGATACTGACCATTGACATCTTGCAGGATATTGGGATGTATCAATGTATGGTAAAGAGCAGTATAAAAGACAGTTTTCTGTTCTTCCGTTCCGCCTTCGACAAGGATACGCGAAAGATCCTCATTCCAACGCATACGGGCATCAGCCAATACCTGACTGAAATTCTTTCCACTTTGCTCTGTATCCAGATTCAAACGGGCATTCTCAATGCTTACAAAAGAAACTCCCATTTGCACTTCGATCTGTTCACCTTCCGTCGTGTTGAAAGTAAGAAAAGCACCGATATCATCTCCGGCTATTTCCTTACGATAACGGGTATAAAGTTTGTAGCGTCCGTTGTCAGGATCCCATTCAGCTTCCACGCCGGTCATGGGACGCTGCTTTTTCCAATAACCGCTGGATGCCGGTTGCTTGTTGACACGCATTACAAAATAAATGGGAAATACCGCCTGGGGGTTATAGCAGAAAGTTCCCAATAATTTCATACCTTCAAATTCGGTGTCGCTCACCTGTTTCAAGAAAGCACCGGTTTCATTTGTCAGTCCTTCACCCAAATTCAGTAATACATGACTCTGTCCGGCAGGAAACGTAAAACGTGAAACACCCGTGCGGGGAGTGGCAGACACCTCAGTCTTTACATTATAGCGAGTGAGGAAATTACTGTAATATCCCGGAGAAGCCTGTTCATCTTTATAACGACTTCCATACTCTTTATAATCTACGGACAATTCACCCGTAGTAGGCATCAGCAATAAAGATCCCAGTTCGGGACACCCTACACCACTCAGATTGACATGCGAGTAGCCGGTGAAAAAACAATTGTGATACTCGTAAGGAGTAGACCACCAACGAGCATCTTTATCATACTTATTATCTTCCGATCCCATCACATTGAAGGGGACCACGGACATCATTCCATTAGGACAGACCGCTCCCGGATTCGTAGTTCCAAAGTTGGTAGTACCGATGAAAGGATTGACATAGCTTATAGGTAAAGCCCCCTCTCCACCTCCGGCAAACGCCGGAAGCAGACAAAGGGCAGAAAGTGTGTAAGCCAATAAAATACGTTTCATAGTCGACTGATTCTTTAAGGGATTAACTATACAATGCTGTTTTTCTTCGTAAATTCTATGATTTCCGAAATATAGCCAAAGGCCATGCCAACAACTGTATCAGCAGCGCCATAATATACAGCTACTTTATCTCCATCCTGCAAAGAGGCGCAAGGGAATACTACATTGGGCACATCTCCCTGCAATTCATAAGGAGCAGCAGGTGCAAGCAGATACGGACGGGTACGATATAACACTTTGGCAGGATTCTCTTTATCAAGAATGGCTGCTCCCATAGAATAGCGGAAACCGTTGCAAGTAGTAATAACTCCATGATAGAATATCAACCAGCCCTCTTCAGTAAGGAACGGAACAGAACCTGCCCCTATCTTCGTACACTGCCATGCACTTTCGGGGAAAGGAGTAACTTTCATCACACAACGGTGTTCCCCCCAATATTTCATATCCGGACTGTAACTGATGTAAATATCTCCAAACGGTGTATGACCGTTGTCGCTCGGACGACTCAACATAGCATATTTACCATCTATCTTCTGCGGAAAAAGTACCCCATTGCGGTTAAAAGGCAAGAAGGCATTTTCGCACTGGAAGAATTCTTTGAAGTCGAATGTATAACCGATACCAATTGTAGGTCCGTGGTAACCATTGCACCAAGTAATCCAATAACGATCTTCAATCCAGGTGACACGCGGATCATATTTATACTCGGACTCTATCATCTCCGTATTCCCCGCCTTAAAGCTAATGGGCTCGTGATTTATCTCCCAATTGATTCCGTCTTTACTAAAGCCCGCAAAGATATTCATCTGCACCGACTTATTGTCACAACGGAACACACCGGCAAACCCATCTCCGAACGGAACTACCGCACTGTTGAAAATACTGTTGGAACTCGGAATGTGGTAACGCCCGATAACCGGGTTCTTAGAATAGCGCCACATGACATCTGAGCAACCTTCAGGACGTTCTTCCCAAGGCATTATAATTTTACTGTCCATAATTCTTCTTATTTATATTGTTAATAATATCATTTTTTCTTTTCATCCGGATAGGTAAACGGCACAAAATACGTTATCAGGAATAGTAGCAAACATCGTGAAGATGAAGAATGTCTTATATCCCAACGCGTTACTGACAAAGCCACTGATAGAACCCGGTAACATCACACCCAAATTCATGATGCCTGAAGCAAAAGCATAATGAGCCATCTGGTGCTTACCGGGTGCCACTTGCTGCATCATAAACAGCGACAAACCTACGAATCCGAAACCATAACCGAAATATTCAAGCACAATGGCACCGCCTATCAACATGCCGTTCTCCGGCTGATAAATGGCCAGTAGCGTATAAGCCAGAAACGGAAGATTGAAAATGCAGCACAGTGAAAACAGCGTGCGACTCAACCCTCTGTGAGATATATAATAGCCGGCCAACAGGGAACCCAGTACAAATGCAGCCGCCCCATAAGTACCATAGTACAAACCGATCTCCTGTTCTCCCAGTCCCAGACCACCGACTGAACGTTCCGCCTTCAGAAACAACGGCACTATCTTCATGACAAAGCCTTCGGCCAAACGATAAAGAATGATGAAAGTAATGTAATACCAGATATGTTTCTTCTGAAAGAAATTCCGGATAACTTCCACCAACCGGTTCCAGGTTTCCTTGCCGGATGTCGTGCCCGTGGCAGCAGTGCCTCCCGAAGGCAACATACGCATGTGATACACTCCCAGCAATACCATTACAACAGCCAGAATGAACATAACCGTCATCCAAGCCTGCACAGTGGCTTCATGACGAACAGTCTCCTCCGCTCCCGGAACTCCCCCATAGTGTTTCAGCAACCACCCTGCCAACCAAACCAACCCACCGGATGCGACAATCTTAGCAATATTATAGAAAGCACCTTGCCAACCGATATATTTAGCCTGATCCTGCTTATTCAATTCTGACATATAAACACCATCGGTCGCAACATCATGCGTTGCCCCGCTGAAAGCAATAATCGCCAGTAAAGCAATACATACGGCAAAGAAAGCCGGAAGATGCAACGCCAACGCTACCAGGGCAAAGCCTGCCCCGGTAATCAGTTGTGTCAACACTACAAAGAATTTCTTCGTTTTGAACATCTCCAAGAACGGACTCCAAAGGAATTTCAGTGTCCAGGGCAGCATAATCAGTGATGTCCACAAAGCAATCTGTGCATCATCGATGCCCAGGCCTTTAAACATCAGTACAGATACCATATTCAGCACCACAAAGGGAAGTCCCATAGCAAAGTAGACGGTGGGTACCCAGGAAATCGGATTACGACTATTTCGACTCATACCTATTTGACTTTTATTTCAGCGGTTCACCGCCCATCGTTAATTCCAGAGTACCACCGTCTATCATATCTTGATGTGCAAAAAAGGGCGCATTCAGTTCTTTACCATTCAGGACCATCTTCTGCACATACTTGTTCTCGCGACTATTGTTATGTGTTACGATGGTGAAAGTCTTCCCGCCTTTCAGGTGAATGGTTGCTTTATCAAATAAGGGGCGGCCGATAGAATACACAGGTTTGCCCGGACATACCTGATAGAATCCCATTGCATTGAGAATGTACCAAGCAGACATCTGTCCGCAATCCTCGTTACCCGAAAGTCCGTTCGGATCATTAAAATAAAGTGTATGCAAAACTTCATCTACCAATTCCTGAGTTTTGTATGACTGTCCTACATAATTGTAAAGATGTGTAATGTGATGACTCGGCTCATTGCCATGCGCATATTGTCCGATCAACCCTGAAATATCAGCAGATACCAGTTCCCCTTCCAAAGCGGAATTAGCCGTAAACAGTGAATCCAGTTTGCCTATGAAAGCTTCACGACCTCCCATCAAATCCACTAATCCTTCTACATCATGAGGTACGAACCAAGTCCACTGCCAGGCAGTACCTTCACAATAATCGTCACTGCGGTGATTGGAAGAACGGGGATTGAAAGGTGTACGCCAGTTACCCTCACTGTCCAGCCCACGCATAAAACGGGTGGAAGGATCAAAATAATGTTTGTATCCTTTGCCAAACTCGGCATATTTCTGCTGATTGGCCGCATCGCCCTGCTCACCGGCAAGAACAGAAATACACCAGTCATCGTATGCGTATTCCAGCGCTTTGGCTACCGCCTCATTATCTTTATCGCAAGGCACATACCCAATCTTATTCTTCCAGTATTTAGCCTGTGGCATCAGATGGGGCAATACCAAAGGAGGGCACTTTATTCCTGTCGTATCATATTCGGCAGCACGCAAACAAGCCTGATAGGCCTCTTTCACGTCAAAATTACGGGCACCTTTCATATAAGCATCCGTGATGACGGAAGCGGCATGATAGCCGATCATCGTACCGGTATAGTTTCCGGCCAGCTCCCACATCGGGAAGACACCGCCTTCACGCTGCTTAAGAAGAAGAGAGCGTATAAATGCCTCATTCAAATCCGGATCTATGATGGTCATCAAAGGATGATAAGCACGGAAAGTATCCCACAAAGAGAAGATGGTATAAACAGGTTGGTCCACACTTCCCTGATGAGGTTTCAAATCCATACCCAGATAGCGGCCATCAGCATCTGTAAACAAGTTAGGCTGCACGCCTGTATGATAAAGTGCAGTATAGAACATAGTGCGCTGATCAGCATTTTCAGTTTCGATGTCTATCTTTGAAAGATAATCATTCCAGGACTGGCGGGGGGCTTTTTTTACTCCGTCAAAATCCCATCCGGGAATTTCAGCTTCCACATTCTTGCGTGCTCCATCCATATCGACAGCCGAAACGCCTACTTTCACAAGCACCTGTTCATTTTCTCCGGTTTCGAACTGCAATAAGACTTTAGCGGTGGGCAACAGCGGGCCGTCTGCATCCAATGCCATAGAATCGGTCACTAATGTATAGGTGAAAGGCTTGGAGAACTTAGCATAGAAATTAATATATTGGTCGAAAGCCCAATATACGGTTTTCTTATGTCCGCGGATTTCCGTATCACTGATCACTTCCAGCACCATATCCTCATTCGTCTGGCGTTGCAGACTATAATCCAAATCGAGAATAAACCCGGCATCCGCTGCTTTCGGGAAGGTATAGCGATGAATAGCGGCACGTTTGGTTGCGCTCAGTTCTGCTTTGACCTGATAACGGTCTAAGTATACGGAATAATACCCCGGTTCAGAAGTTTCATTTTCATGAGAAAAAGCAGAAGCATAGGCCATTTGCTGACTTTCCGTTCCCATAGCCTGATAACTTTGCTGTCCTACGGTGGGCATCAACAATACGTCACCATAGTCACCACAGCCGGTGCCATTGAGATGGGTATGTGAGAAACCGTTGATCGTGGAGTCAGCATAATAATAGCCGGAACAAGCGTCCCACTGATAAATACGCGTATCAGGGCTGGGTTGAATCATCCCGTTAGGAACTACCGCTCCGGGATATGTATGTCCATGTCCGCCTGTACCGATAAAGGGATTCACATAGGATGCGTGGTCTTGTTGCTGAAGCACGTATGTACAGCTACAAACCGCCATTCCCAGTAATAGGAAAGCACTCGCCTGCTTTGCAATGGATTTCATGTTTTTCATTATTAAATTCAGTTTAATGAGCATTGACGCTCTTTTTTTTCACTATGTATCAATAATACAACTCACTTTGTTAGAATACTACCCTTAGAGTTTCAATTTTAATTTTAATTAGCATATCTCCTGTTGTTTCATTCTAAAACAGAAATGCAAGTCCTTGTAACTATTAACTACAAAAACTTGCATTTACTGTAAAGCAAGGCTTATTCTTATAAATAAGCAAAACTATAAAGTCTTTCTAAACTTTAACTATAAAATTATTTTATAGCGACCGGATCATACCTCTTCGCACACCCTCATCTCCATACCTTTATATACCACTACAACCTTATGCAGACGAGTGTTGCCAACAGCACATTTCACAGTATCGGTATCTGCATAACGGTTGGCCTGTTCAATGGCTTCCCGACGTAGTTCTTCCACACGGTTTTCCGGATCTTTGTATTTAGCATACTTCAATTCTACGATATAGCTGTGCATCATATCAGGATAGATATCCAGGTTCACTCTTTTCATAGCTACTGAAACTCAGCTCTGCCTCATCATACGTATTCAACAGATAGGTATAAAGATAGTTGTGCAGTTCGGAACTTACCAATGAGAAATTAAGTTTCAACACCAGATAGCTATTCCGGTCTTTGGTGGGATGCTGCCCTATATACAAATCTCCAAAGAGTGCATCGAACTTGTCCCTGGCATTCACATCGTAATAATGTTGCAGCATATTCAACGTCAAGCTCTTGCCAAAGCGACGAGGACGCATAAAAAAGAAGAAACGATCCGAGCGCTCTATCAATGGGATGAAAGCAGTCTTATCCACATAATAATAATCATCACGACGGATAACCGCGAAGTTCATCATACCATAAGGCAACAATTTACTATCTGATATATTCTCCATAATTCACGCCTTTTAAGAATAAATTATCTATATGCAGATACAAAGATAAACTTTCCGCGACAGCTTGACAAAGTATAATCCACTTTTACAGTAAATTCCCATTTTAGTTCATTTCCCGGATGAAACGTAAACGGTTCTTTTCCTTACTTCCGTCTGTATAAGCGAAACAGCCGGATATATTTATCCGGCTGAATAAGAACAGAAAACGAAGTCAATTTCCTAATCAAATAAAGAACGAGACCACTCAAGAGGACGACCTATAAAATTATCATAACCTATAACATGATTATTCAAAGCAATTATTGTTATTATTAATACAGCAAGTGCAAGAAAAATCCATGAGGCTATTTTAAGCATCCTATCCTCAGATTCCTCTTCCTTTTTTTTCACCTTTTTAAGATGGGTATTCTTGGTTGTCCACCTTTTTTTTCTTCTTTTCATACGTTATATTTAGTGTTGTCTAAATTCCGGTAATACCCTTCTATTGGTTCCTACTGTTTGAAACGCTTCAGGGTTCGTAAGAAACTCATTCCATAAAATATCCTTGGGAGACAAGCCGAGTCTTTCCTGTATTATATCTTTGCGTTCTGCAGATATCTCAAGAATTTCTGCCAATGACTTCCCTGTAAAATCCAGTTTGCCTAACTCTTCGTCTATCTTTCTTGCTTGAGCTTCATAGTCAAGTTGCTTCTGTGCTAATTCTGGATCATTAATAATCATCTCAAGACTTTTTTGAACTATGCCATTCTCACTATATTTCACTGTAGTAGCAAGGCTTACTAAGCGATTTCTAAAATCTATATATCTATCAGTTAAATCTAAAGCTCCTGACAAACTTTGCCCCCATTTATTTCCACTACTCATTTGCACTTCATTCCCTCCAGGTGTATTTGTCACCTGCAAATAACGTTGTTCTTCCAAAGGAACTTGTCGTCGTAATCCCGTACCTCGATAAGAAAAGTTTGTAGTTTCCCTATAAGATTGAGGTCTAACCTCTCCAGGATAAAAGGCATAAGGATTAGGACGACCACCATTTCTATACCCTCTTCGTACTGGGCGGGCAGGACGAGGTTGAAAACCATCAGGATCAATATACTTGATAGGATTATCAAAGCAATAATTATACGGAGTTATACCATAGTATTTCTCCGCCAACGGGTCTACCCTATGCCACCTTCCCAACGTCGGATCATACATTCTCGCCCCATAATCATACCAATTCAAACCCTTTCTTCGCATCCAGTTCCTTACCATTATACTTATAAGGTTGTACATTACCGGTACTTGCAAATGCACCTCCGAAAGGATAATAATGGTTCGTTTCTTCTACCTTCCCGGATGAATCTACTACCACGCGATTGTTTCCCTGATGATCCTGCAAATAATAATGATACTTTTTGTCATTCAAAGAAACATAACCGTAGCCAGTCAGAAGCAACTTGGCAACACCATTTTCATAGACCACATTGCCTAAATAATCAGTAGTCGTGATTGCGCTACCTATCTTATGCACAGTCCTGAGTTTCGTACCGTCAGCACCATAAGTATAGGTAATAGTACTGCCATCGGAAAAACTTACTATACTTGGCAAATTTAGCATATTATATTGAATAGAAATAATATTTTTATTCAAATCTTTCGTCAAATTCCCATTTGTATCATAAGTATATTCAGTAGTCACCTTGGCACCATCCTTGAACTCAAAGCCATTATTATAAGCAGAAGTCGTAACTGCATCATTCACAGCTTTTAGCTGGTTGCCGTTCAAAGTCAGGGCAAGATTATCAATCAAGCCATAAGACGAAGCACCTGTCTGCCCATAACGCTTCAAACCCAGGATATTTCCATTCTTGTCATAACTGGTCACTTGCTCCGTGAAACGGTTCGGATTGGCATTTATCAGATCGCCTTCCCCATAGGTAGCATCTGTCATACGGCTCACTCCATCATAAGTAAACTTATATCCTCGTGTCACTCTATCATTTCCCTTGCATGTCATGCTACTGATATTGCCGTTATAACAAGGCGTACCTTTCCCACCAGTATAGTATAAACTCTGGCTGAAAGCAGAATTATGGATGTTCGTAAGCCAATTACGAATATTATAACTGTTAGTTGTACTCAACGTATCGTTTCCACACTTGCGACACAGACGATGTAAGCGTCCCAAATCATCATAATCAAACAAGAAATCAGTAGTAGAACCGTCAAAAATATGTTGTTCATTAGTTAAGCGGCCCATATGGTCATAAACATATTTTTTTTCAAAAGGAGATATGCTTGTTTGCTCCAAACAATCGGAAGTGACAGCACCAGAAAAGTTATAAGCTTGATGCTGTACAGAAGTACGTCCCAAACAAGAACTGCGCGTCTGGATGGGACGACCATAATAGTCATAATAAAAACTGGTAAATATCCATCCATCGCTGCCGCCCAGTTCACGAACCAAGCTTCCCGTTTCCCTTCCTTTATGTACAACCCTATCTGAGTCACTACCAAAACGGACAGGATAACCAGACTTTACCACATAGCCGAGTGAAGTAGGAAATGTCTTCGAACTGCATTGTTTGTAACGATAATCATCATAATAATGCACTTCTTGGGGCGTGAACTTGTTTAACGTTAAGAAGGAAGAAGGGAGTGAATAACCATAATAATCAGTGTTCTTGCCTATAAAAGTAGCTGTCACATTAAGCCTGTTGATGGCATCAACAGAAACACTGGCAGTGTAGATTCCACTTATTACCAGATTACCATAAATATCTGATAAGTTACAAAGCCACTCACCACGTTTTGCCTGTTCGCTATTGCGACTGAACACCAATCGGTCGGCAGCATCGTAAATATAACTATTCCAGCCTGCGCCGGGAAGTTTCTTCCCCGTACAGCGGTTACGATAGTCGTAACGATACTGGTAGGCATACAGTTCCAATGCGGTAATGGGATTGGTGATATAGCGTGCCGACGCTTCCGGAGAGAGCACAAAACAAAGGTTACCATACTCATCATATACATAATAAGTATCAGAAGACACGGAAACAGTAGCAATGGAGGAAAGGAAACGACGTTCCAATACCTTATGCCCTTCCTTATCAGTAAATACCTCGCTCCGATTACCATCCTCATCAGTAGTCCGCGTCACATCGAGCAGGTTTGGAGAATAAAACCCCTTATGTACCAGCACAGGATTCTCCCGGGTACCGCCAACTATAAAAAACAAACAATTATCAGCAGTCTGATTGAAGCGATAGGCGGACTTCACGGCATGCCCGCCCACTTGCCAAGCTTCACCGGGACCATAACGTTCTACGACGCGTTCCAAAGGAGAACCTTCATAAACCATTCGATTATAAGCATAACGGTCATTGTATTGAGTAGCCGAAATGTCCTCCAAAGAATTAGTTGAAGTATATCCGAAACTACGGGATACAGAAGAGGGGAGCCATTGTTGATGTTCACGGCCTAATCCGTCATAAGCAGTGCGACTTACCCAGTCTTTCTTTCCATCGGGCGAAGCGCCATATTGCACAGTCTGTTCCGGACGGCCTAAACCATCATAATAATTTATGGAGTGAATGGCCTTACCGGGATAACGAAGTGAATCTGGCGTAGTCTGCGCCATGACAGGCACTATGGAGGTTATGTAGCTATGAGAAGTATTGGGAGTATACGGAGACATTTCTACTGGACATTCCGGTTCTTCCTCTACAGGAACAACATGAATAGCAAGAGCTACCTGGGTACTAGCTATAGCACGATAATTCTCAAGCACGTAATAGACGCCGGGAGATAAAAAGAGATTATGAAACGGACCTGTAATATTACCTTCTATATTCCCTCCTTTTGTTGATGAAATAGATAATTCAACTTGGGTATCCCACTGAGTCTCCATCGCAATATCCACAATCACAGGACGTGTTACTTCAAGCTTAAAATACCGATGAATTTTTGAAGAGGATTCTTTTTTTATTGAATGTATAAAAGTCATTTCTCTGTCTATTTTTCCAACTTTTATAGTATCACGATTAGAAATTACAGCATATACATTTAAGCGTATATCTCCATTATTAAGACCAGTATCACCCGTTCCTTCACTGACTAATTCATACACACTTTCCGGGAATAATCCACGCATAGATGCCTGTTTGGGAGTCATCTGTTTCAAATCTTCTTCAATGAGATTTCCTAAATCGGTATTTTTCAAAGATCCCTGAGTTATCGATATGCCGATATTACTATGGGAACTGGAAATTTCTTCAACCTCACCATTAGGAAGATGTTGTAGTAAATACATAGAAGTATCCGTAAGTTTAGAACCAGCATGGGTAAATACCACGACATCAGATACTTCTAATTCAAAATGTACATCCTTATTGATACCTCCATAAGAATTCGTTGACTTATTAGTGTTGTAATTTATTCTCCACACAGCCGTCTGTACCGGCATTGCATTGTTCTTCTGACAACACAACATAAACACCAGAAGCAAAAAGCTTCGTAATAAAAATGTTTTCATAAGCTAATTTTTAGTTCGATTCATTCACCAAATGATATTGGTGAAATCCTGTCAAATTCCGCTGACCCTGTTCATTAAAACGGCAAGTTTCTATCAAACGGCCTTGACTGTCATAGTTATACTCCATTTGTCGACCGGCAGGATCTGTTTTACCGGTAAGTCCCACAGAGAAAAGATACTTACTGGTCGAAACCCGGGCACCAAACAGTTTTTCTCTCAACGTGGCAACCACACTCTCGTAAGTAATGGCAGACGAACAACTTTCCGGTAACCGCCCCAATGCTTGTTGGACTTCCGCATACGTTGAGTTTTCTATTTTTGCCACCGGATACTGTCCGTGATACCCCCAAAGGTAAATAGTGGCAACACCATCCTCGTCGCGCACGGTAGGATTACCGTAGGTGTCATAGTGCGAATAGCGAGTACGAATCTCCATCTTCCCTGGAATGCCCTTCAATATTTGTGTCGGCATATAGAGCATACATCTCCCGTTGCGAACAGAATCATAAACCAATTCTTCCATATCCAGAATCTTTCCATTCAGCAAGCGCGAATGCTTCGCAAGCAAGGTTTGCCGACAATATTTATAATCATATACGTCCGTCAACGTATCCCCGCTACTTTTCAACACGGAATGCTTCAGCAAATCCCCAAAACGTGTATGACTAAACCACTCCTTATCCACTTTTTCCGCATCCGGCTCGTCCGGCACGTAAGTCCGCACAATCTGAGTCTTCAGGACATAAGGGGAAAAGCTTTCCTTACCAACATGCATATACAACCCCGTACGCAAGTGTAAAGATGGAGACGGAGAGTAGAAATAGAGAACATAATTATTACGATCCAAAAAATCGTACTCATAGTTTACGCTTTTCACCACCTCCTTCTTACTGTTATAATATGTCTCTGCCTTCACTTTATCCAACATAAGCGAATAGTCAAGCGAGGGATGAGCAAATAAATTCTTATTATAAATTTTCTGCATCTCATCCTTGGCAAAAAAGACATCAGGATTATAAAAATCAAAACGGTCGTAAGTAGGGAAAATAAATTCGCCGCCATACCACTTAACGCCATATTCATACGACACAAAATCGACCACCTTATACGGATGAGGAGTGGTAAGAGTCGTATTTCCTGCCTCCATATAATGTTCTATCACTTCAGGATATCGAATATGCACCGAAGGATAAGCAATATCCGTAAATCCCTGGCTATTGGTAGCCACAGCATCCCCCGCATAGTTAATTACAATCCCCTCATCCATGGTGAAGGTATATCTATAGAAAGGCATATACATCACCATACCGTTATCCATATTTCTTCCATAAGTATATACCACAGTTTTCACAGGAGAATTATCGGAATCCATAATATGTACCTCATGAATGCGAGCCCCACCTTGTTATCACTACTATTCAGCGAAGTCCTATCCGGCAAGTAATCCGACGAACGGGTCTGTTTCAAGAGAAAGCTATAGCGATGAGGTTCGTACGTATACTTTGTTTTTCCGCCAGTAGGATACGTCACACATTTGAGTAGTGTACAGTCATAATCCTCTCCCGTCGGATTGCGGTCTTGGGTAGTAATCTCATAATTCAAGGGATAATCATTGAGAACGCTTATGCCCGGTACAATCCCCTGATTACTTTTACGCCCCCGCCAGAATCCCCAATGGTCAATGTTCGATGTCAATGGCGTAGGTGCCGCAATGCCATTCGTACCATTATACTCAAAACTATATTTCCCATATTTGGAATGATTCACCGAAGTCAAGAACATACGATTGCCTGCCTGATAAGAATATTGGAAAGCAACGGTCTTGCCGAGAGCGTGAGAGGAATAAACAATCTTATCCAACTTTGCACCACAAGAGAGGGGAAATTGTCCCTTCTGCATAGCCAGGCCACTGGTATAGTCAGGCAATTGGCTACGAGAAGAATAATACATCTTCACAGATCCCGCATCCGTAGAAATCTCGTCAACCAAAGCTACCTTGGTCAGGGAAAACTCATTATATCCGCTGAATGCTCCATGATACATATATTGTTCCGTCCCTGCCATTTTCGCCACAAAGCAATTCCTACCGGACAAAGAATAAGACAAGGGAACATCTTTCCCATCAAAAGGAGCAGGAATCACTGAAAAAGCAAATTTATAAGGTGATTCATGACAAACAGCCGGTATATCCTTATACTTTATGTTTAGTTTCCTACCACTTGGCGCTTGTATTTCGGTCAGATAATAGGCTGTTATCTCATGACGAGCTTGTATAGTACTTTCCGGGGGTAAAACATTATGCCATTCTCGCCAGGAAAGAGCTGTATACTCCAACGAAGCATATCCCTGTCCGCCAAACGTATAGACGTAACCGTCATCTGTAGTTATGCGAATATATGTATCTTGAGCACCGGTAGACGTAAACTGTTTCATATCCTCCAATGAAACCTGATAGCGACCACCATTATTGCCCATAGCACTAATACTACCATCTAAATTGATCATGAACTTTCCCGAATGCTTGCCCATAGAAAAATAAAAGATATCGGCACAGGCCTCAATATCTCCACTTATCCCAGGAATGGTCGATACACCATTTTCCATATCTTCCCTTTGGGCATAATGATACGGATTATTGCGTATATCTTGTTCTAAAGTAGGCGAACTGAACTTTTTATTACCAAGCATACGCAGAAATCCGTCAGCAAATCGCTGTTCGGATAATTCAGGATTAGTGCGGTAAGCACGAATATCGTCCGGTATACCATTCACTTTCCGATAAATAACTCCTAAACCATTCAAAGCCCAGTTACGTCCTATATAATTATCGGGGACTTGCGGACAAAACCCGGAAGAGTTATAGGATAAAGAAAGAGAAAAGTCAAAGTCTCTGTCATTCAGTTCAACTAATGGAATAGTCTGCCCGATGCACCCGGTATTCATATTCACCTCCACCTGATCATAACGGATCATCTCGGCCACTTGCGGAGAATAAACTGGCATGTGCGCCGGAACCGCTGGAATATCCCGTGAACTCCTTATGTCTGCCGCATGCACATTTTGCGTCATGAACATCCCCGGCAAAACGAGTAATATTGTAAATAGTTTCTTTTTCATAAACAAAATATATCTAATGAATAAAAAAGGTCGCAGAGAATAAGCTATAATAGTATATCCATTCCCTGCGACAATAAGTTTCTTCTACAGTGTCATCGCATTAACGCCCAGCACCCCCGCTATCGCCGTTACCACCGCGACGGCCACTTTCAGAATCATACTCCAAACAGATTTTTTGATTGCCATTATTTCAACACCTCCTTTCCATCGGCCATTATCTTGCATTTCATGTCTCATTACTTTCAAAGCTCCTTCCTCACCTCAAAGCACGGACATTCCTTCACCCACTCTTCCGGTTCTATCAGCCCGTCCCCGTTCAGATCCGGACTGAGGTCACGATGCCCGCAGATGCAAATATTATTTTTAAATCGCTTTAGCAATTGCGCCACCAGCAAGTGCATAGAACTACGCTGTTCCGGTGTACGGGTATCTTTCGCACGTCCCTTGGCATCCAGTCCGCCTTCATAGCAGATGCCTATCGAATGAGCATTGTGGCCCTTGGCATGCGCCCCGACAAGTTCCAAAGCACGGGTATTGATTAC
>ERZ780057.265-NODE-265-length-24641-cov-7.95599_pt1 | contig 24641 bp, 15 predicted proteins | sample MGYA00511844_ERZ780057 | MGnify/ENA primary metagenome ERZ780057 (study PRJEB29588, sample SAMEA2149030) | human gut metagenome | biome: human gut; feature: human-associated habitat; material: faeces | place: Denmark | collected 2008/2010 ...
GGAAGAAGAGCAGGAAGAGGATACGCCAGCTCAGCCCGAAGGTCGGCGCCGTGGTCGTGGCGCCCCATGCCGCGATGAGCGGGGCGATAAACGAGGCGATGGCCTTGACAAACTGACCGAAGGTGAGCGTGGAGGCCAGGTGGCCCTTGACCAGGATCGTCACGAGCGGATTGAGAGAGGTCTGCATGATGGCGTTGCCGATGCCCAGCAGCGAGAAGGAGATGTACATCAGCCAGAGCTGGCTCTCCTTGGTCGGCATGAAACTGTCGAAGAGGGGAAGGAATACGGCCAGCGTCGTGACGATGATGGAGAGGAGCACCGTCTTCTTACGGCCGATCTTATTCATCAGCATGCCCGTGGGCACGGAGAAGATGAGAAACCAGAAGAATACGAGCGAGGGGAAGAAATTGGCAGCTGAGTCGCTGAGGCCGAAGTCTTCCTGCATGTTGTTTGACACAGCGCCGACGAGATCGACGAAGCCCATCGTGAAGAAGGTGATCATCACCGGGACGAGTGTCATCTTGGAAGAATTGTTGTTGCTCATTGGCTGATACGTTTTTGTTGTCATTGAGAATAGTATAGTTACGAATTTTGTGCTGCAAAGGTAGAGATATTCTCGTCAGGGGGATATCAATCATGTTTCGCAGGATAGTAAAAACCGAACCGCGCAACATTTTTGCTACAAATGTAACATGCTGGACAGGCCAGGCGCCAGGCAGCCTGCGGGGACGTCGATGCTACTTTTCGTTCATTGAATAATAAAAATGTTGCATGTAACAAAAGTGAATGCCGATGAACGGAATTTTAACCCCTGATGGCGTCGATCTTCGTAACTTTGCAGCCGTAAACAATAACTGAACCGTTATGCAACATTTCAACACAGCAAAACTTGGCGCCTTGGCTCTTGCCTCCATTATGGCAACCGCGGCCAGCGCGCAGAATGAAGGAAAGCGGACGGACCACTCCAAGGAGGAAGGCGACCGCAACGTGATGCTCAACGCGGCCAGCGCCAACGGCCCGCGCGAGATCCAGATCGGACTCCCCTCCGCCGACGTCAATGTGCTGGAGAACGGACTCCCCGTTACCTATGCCACCAATCCCCACACCGTCAACGCCACGTGGCGTTCGGATGCCAGCCTCTCCCATGTCGGACTGCTGAAGATCTCAGAGACGGCTATCACCACTGGCAACATCGGCTATGCCGTCAACTCGCAGACGCAGCTCGGACAGAAGGGATTTCAGGGCACGCTCAACTACAAGACCAACCACTTTGGCCTGCAGGAGATGTCGCTCAACATGAATGGATCGCTCAACAAGGATCTCTTCTACAGTGCAAGCATGTACCAGGACTTCGACCCAGGTACCTTCAAGGTGCGCTCCTCGCAGTATCAGGACCGCACGCAGATCTACAAGCTGGCCCTCACCCAGCGCTACGCGGCAGGAAGGGGCGAGCTGACGGCAATGTACAAGTATGCCAACTCCCACCCCGTCTATAACTACGCCATGCAGTCGGCTCCATTCATCTATGTCGGCGACGGCAGCGTGAAGGAGTTTGGCGACTTCAAGCTCGGAACGACTTCCTATCTCCCCGTCGATGCCAACATCACCTATCGTGATATGCGCACTGGCACGCTGCGGCAGACCTCGCTCTACGACTACTGCGGCAACCGATCCTCGGAGTTCTCGCTTCTGAACAACTTCCGCTTCGACAACGGGCTCAACTGGAAGACGGCCTTCCGCTTCGACCACGCCCGGGGTGCACTGGTATTCCAGACTCCGATGCAGCTCATCGACCTCCAGGCCGACGGTGCAGCCGCCAACTACCAGTACATGCAGCAAGACGCCATGGGACAGCCGCAGCGCTACGGCGGACGCTACGTCCAGACGCGTATGTCGTGTCTCAATGCAGGTACCATCAACGAGATGCTCCTCACCTCGGAACTCTCAAAGACCTTCCGCACCTCCACGCTGCGCATCGGCGTGAACGAGTGGTACTACCACATCGACTACTGCTCCAACACGACAATGTACGACCAAAGCGTGCCCGAGGACGGATCCTACGCCGTGCGCCTCTGGGACGCCAGCAAGCGCCAGAGCATCTTCTATGACTTTAACAAGAACGCCTCGGAGTACTACCAGGGACACGAGAACAAACTGGCCTTCTACTTCACACACGACTGGGACATCACGCCGCAGCTCAATGCCTACTATGGCGCGCGCATCGAGTGGCAGCGACTGAAGGGCGAGAACGCCGCGGTCAAGAACGCGGCCGGCGAATATGTAGGACGCTTTGCCGACTACTACCTCGGCACCACCGCTCCCGACGGTACGCTGATCGCACCGACGCAGATGGCATACAATTGGGTGAACTACGACTTCACGGCAGCGCTGACCTACAAGCTGACGAAGAATTTCGGATTCACGGGCGACTTCACCTACATCGTGCAGCACCCCACGATCTCGACCTTCGCGCCCGCCACGATGCCCAACACGGGCAGAATCAGCGTGCCTCTGGGACGCGCAGGTATCTACTACAACAACCCGTGGCTGAGTCTCACCTCTCTCTTCTCATACATTTCAAAGGCCAACAACAACTCTACGCTCAACCTTCAGCATGACGGAGAAATCAAGGCTGCTCCGTTGACCTATGACATTCAGACGTGGGGCTGGACCACCGACGTGGTCGCACACCCCTTCAAAGGATTCGACTTCCACTTCCTATTCACTTACCAGAAACCGACCTACAAGAAGTATGAGACCAGCGTGAAGTTTGCAAGCGGCTACGAGGGAAAGATCAACGCAACGGGAAATATCGTGGCAGAGGTGCCGCAGGTGCTCATCGAGCTCGACCCCAGCTACATGATCACGCCGGAACTGAAGCTCTGGGCTTCCTTCCGCTACTTCTCCAAGACCTACGCCAACATCAACGAGGCCTACTACTTCAACGGCCACTGGGAGACCTTCGGTGGTGTCAACTGGCAGGCCAGCAAGCGCTTGACGCTCGGATGCACCGTGGTCAACTTCCTCAACCAGACGGGTGCCAAGGGTAGCATCGCTGGTGCGGAGCTCATCACCAAAGACGAGGCCAAGGGCATCAACAACCAGCTCATGACGGGCTCCTACCTCCGCCCGTTCACCGTGGAGCTCTCGGCCACACTGAAATTCTAACCAAATGTTTCACGACTAAAATCATAAGACAATGAAGATCAAGTATCTGCTTTCGGCAGGAGCACTCGTGGCCCTCTCGGCCACGGCACAGACCCTGCAGACCACACAGAAGGGCGACACCACGATCATCAAGGTGGAGAACCCGACGAAGTATCTCATCCTCCCCATAGAGGAGGAGCGTCCCGAGGCCCAGCTGCAGCTCTATAGCGGCAAGGCCACGGACACCTGGATGGACGTCCGACTGGCCGTGGGCAAGACCGACTACTGCGTGCCCTTCGCCCTCACGCAGGGCAAAGAGGCAGTGGTGAAGATCGTAGGACTGCCGAAAGACGCCGTGGCACTGAAGGAGATGAAACTATCGGACACCTTCGACACGACCAATACGGACTACTACCGCCCCGTCTATCACCACACGCCGCTTTACGGATGGATGAACGACGCCAACGGACTCACCTACAAGGATGGGGAGTATCATCTCTACTTCCAGTACAACCCCTACGGATCGAAGTGGGGCAACATGCACTGGGGCCACTCCGTCAGCCGCGACCTCGTACACTGGGATCATCTCGACCCCGCCATCGCCCGCGACCCGATGGGACACATCTTCTCGGGAAGCACCATCGTCGATACGCGCAACTCGGCAGGATTCGGCAAGAACGCAATCATCGCCTACTACACTTCCCACAGCATGAGAAACGGCAAGCAGGTGCAGGTGCAGTGTATGGCTTACAGCAAGGACAACGGACGCACCTTCATCAAGTATAAGGGCAACCCCGTGGTGACGCCGTTCGACGGACTGGAGAACTTCCGCGACCCGAAGATCTTCTGGTATGAGCCCACGAAGTCGTGGTACATGATCGTGTCGGCCGACAAGAACATGCGCTTCTATCAGTCGAAGAATCTCAAGAAGTGGACCTACGTAAGCCAGTGGGGCGAGGGCTTCGGAGCTCAGCCCAACCAGTTTGAGTGTCCCGACTTCTTCCCGCTGGCCGTTGATGGCGATTCAGCCAACAAGAAGTATGTCATGATCGTCAACGTCAACCCGGGTTTCGTCTTTGGCGGTTCGGCCACGGAGTATTTCGTCGGAGAGTTTGACGGCAAGGAGTTCAAGTGCGACTCCAAACCCACCACCGTGAAATGGCTCGACTGGGGCAAGGACCACTACGCCACCGTGACCTTCTCCAACCTCGGAGACCGCATCGTTGCCGTGCCCTGGATGAGCAACTGGCAGTATGCCAATGCCACTCCGATCCATCAGTATCGTGGCGCCAACGCGCTGCCGCGCGAACTGAAGTTGTTCTCCAACCATGGCGAGACCTATGTCTCGGCCAATGTCGTGGAGGAGGCCCGCGCCCTGCGCAAGGAGACCAAGCAGTTGGGCAACGTGGCCGTGGACAACGCCAACCCCTATGTTCAGCGCAACCTCTTCGAGGGTAGCGATGGAGCCTTCGAGCTGGAGGCCGACGTGACGCCGAAGGAGGCCGATGTGGTCGGGATCGTGCTCTACAACGACAAGGAGGAGCGCACGGTCCTCTATCTCGACCTCAAGAAGAAGCGCGTCGTCATGGACCGCTCGGAGAGCGGACTCACCGACTTTGGTCGGCTGGCCGAGCGCCACGATATCGAGAAGCGTGCCGAGGCAGCTGGCGAGATGAAGGGAAAACTGTCGCAGGACCTTGTCGTCAACTACAAAAACGACTTCGCCCTCGGCACATGGGCTCCGCTCGCACTCTGTGACGACGACCACTCTGCTGGCAATGGCTGCTGTGCTGAGGCCCCCGTGGCAGCACAGGGTGGCAAGACTTACCATCTGGATGTCTTTGTCGATAAATGCTCCGTCGAGCTCTTTGTAGATGGCGGACGCATCGCCATGACCAACCTGGTGTTCCCCACCGTGCCCTACAACCACGTGAAGGTCTATGCTGAGGGTGGCAAGGCAGAGGTGAAAAACCTTACGGCCTATCGTCTGGGCCTGTAAGGGGTATGTGTCCCCGTCGCATGGGGATGTCTCAATGAAAGAGAGAAAAAAGGCTGGTGGGCTATCCTAAGGCCATGGCAGACCGCTCAGCCGTCTTCTGATAATGGCGAGGGACAGGAAGTGTTTCCTGTTCCTCGCCTTGCTGTTTGGTGCGGTCGTGAAGGCTACTTTTCGCTTGCTGGGTGGAAGAAGGGGAAGCGTTTTCTTCTGCTGGCATAGGGCCGGACGAAGGGCCTTAGAATTTGGGAAATGCAAAAAGCACACAAATTGTTTGCCTGTCTTGTCTTTTTTATGTAATTTTGGGCGCCCAAATATACTAAAAAGCCGTTTTATGCTAAAGTCTATTCAGCATTTCGCTTATATCGCTGCCCTGATGGCAGCCCTCGCCCTTCTGGCCTCTTGTACTGGCGGGAAGAAACGTTATGTCATCGGTGTCTCGCAATGTTCGGAGGACGTATGGCGCGAGAAACTCAACCAGGAACTGCGGGTGGCGGCCCTATACTATAATAATATAGACCTCGATATCGCCTCGGCCAACGACGACGTACGGCTGCAGACGGATCAGATCAACCGCTTTGTGGACAAGGGGGTCGATCTGCTCATCGTGGCGCCAGGACAGGTCTCGATCTCTCCCGCCATCGACCGTGCTTATGAGAAGGGAATACCTGTGATCATCTTCGACCGCCGCACGCGATCCAACAAATATACGGCCTATATCGGTGCCGACAATCGTGAGATCGGCGCGTCGATGGGAGAATACCTGGCGGGTGCGCTGCCCAAAGGAGGACGTGTGGTGGAGTTGTGTGGACTCTCGTCTTCGTCGCCGGCGATAGAGCGGGCGGAGGGCTTCGATAGCGTAGTTGCCGTGCGTCCCTCAATCGACATTGTGGCTAAGCTCCACGCCGACTGGACGGAGCAGGGAGGCTTCCGAGTCATGGACTCGCTGCTGCGTAGTCCGCATCCCGACTTCGACTGCCTCTTTGCTCACAACGACCGTATGGCGATGGGCGCGCGTCGGGCAGCGCAGCAGCACGGACTGGACCTCCGACGCATCCGCTTCTGCGGAATCGACGCCATGCCGCAGAAGGGAGCCGGACTGGAACTCGTCAAGGACGGGACGCTCTTTGCTTCCTATATCTATCCGACGCGTGGCGACGAGGTGATGAGGCTGGCAATGAATATTCTTGAAGGGAAGTCCTATCAGCGCGAAAACCGTCTCTCTTCGGCCCTTGTCACCCGTGACAACGCCCGCGTGCTACTCATGCAGAACGATGAGACCATGCGCCAGCAGGATCACCTCGCCACACTCCGCTCGCGTATCGACAAGGCAGCCGACGACTTCAATACGCAGCGTGGCTACCTCCTGGTGCTCTTGTTCTTCGTCGTGCTGCTCGTCGTGGCCTGTGGTTTGGCCGTCAGGGCTTATGTGGCCAAGGCGCGCATCAACCGCCAGCTCAATGCTTCTATGGATCAGCAGCGACAGATGACGGAGGAGATGGAGCGGATGACGCAGACGCAACTGCAGTTTTTCACCAATGTGAGCCACGAGCTACGCACGCCGCTGACGCTTATCGCCGGACCGACTGATCAGCTACTGGAGGACGACACCGTGCAGGGAGCGCATCGCATGATGCTGGAGATGGTGCGGCGCAACACGCGCATCCTCATACAACTCGTGGGCGAGATACTCGACTTCCGCAAGGTACAGAACAACAAGGCGCACTTGCATCTCAACCGCTTCGCCTTGCAGCGGGAACTGGCGACATGGGCCAACGACTTCCGGGCGGTGGCGGCTCGCCGTAAGATCACGATCGATGTGGACGCCTCGGAGGTGAGACAGGATGCTGTGATCATTGCTGACCGCAACAAGCTTGAGCACATCTACTTCAACCTGATGTCGAATGCGCTAAAATATACGCCTGAGGGCGGACGGATCACGACGGCATTGTCCTACGACGGCAAGCAGTATGTGCTCAGCGTGAGCGATACGGGCAAGGGAATTGAGGAGGAGGCGCTGCCTCATCTCTTCGACCGCTTCTTCCAGGCGCGCGGTGCTGTCGGCGGGACGGGGATCGGTCTGTCGTTGGTCAAGGCCTACGTGGATCTCCATCATGGAGACATTCGCGTGGAGAGCAATGAGGGAGAGGGCACAAGGTTTTTTATATCGCTGCCTGCCGCCCAGCCAGGCTACGACCCTGCCAAGGATCGCGAGGCAAGGCCGGTGGTGGAGCGGGAACTGGTAGACGATAGCTATGTGCCCGAGGATATCAATGCTAAGGAGGCGGCGGATCGCATCACCAATGCCGAAGACTTCGATGCGGACCGCCCGCTGGTACTCATCATCGATGACAACAACGGGATGAGGGCCTATCTGCGGTCTATCCTGAAAGACCGGTATAATGTCTCGGAGGCGGCAGACGGTCGCCAAGGCCTGGAGAAGGCGCGGCACGAGGTGCCGAAGTTGATAGTCTGCGACGTGATGATGCCAGTCATGGATGGCCTGGAGTTTACGCGTCAACTGAAGGAGGACATTGCGACGAGCCATATCCCCGTCGTCTTGCTCACGGCGCGCTCGTTGCCCGAACAGCGTGAGAAGGGTTACGAGACGGGCGCCGACTCCTATCTGACGAAGCCTTTCTCAGGACAGGTGCTCCTCTCGCGTATCGACAACCTGCTGCGCTCGCGCACGCTGCTGCGCTCTCTCTTCTCGGGCGATAAGGCGGAGGCGGCCGAGGAGGAACGGCTCTGCTCGCAGGATAAGACTTTCGTGACAAGACTGCGGGAAATCATCCAGCAGCATCTCGCCGACTCCGACTTCTCGGTAGAGCGGCTGGGTGAGGAGATCGGCCTTTCGCGCGTGCAACTCTACCGCAAAGTGAAGGTACTCACGGGCAAGACGCCCGTGGAACTCCTGCGCAAGGCCAGACTGATGAAGGCGCGCACGATGGTGACGACGACCGACCGCTCCATCGCAGAGATAGCCTACGCCACGGGTTTCACCTCGCCATCCTATTTCAACAAGTGCTTCAAGGATGAGTTTGGTGTCAGCCCTGGCGGAATGAGGGGATAGTGCTCGCGCGCTTCTTCTTTCTTCACAGGCTTCCTCTTGTTGCTGCTTCTGTTATCTCTTTCCACGCAGTCTGCATTATTTCTTCTTCTGCATTCTGTGATTAAAGGGCGCAGAGGAAATTCTCCGTGGATTGCCCCTGCGCCAGTATTTATTCCTCAGTAAAATGTCTATTCAACGACGTTGAATAGACATTCGATGATGTCGAATGCAGGTTCGATGGCGCTGAACGCACATTCAACGTCGCTGGACAGAACTTTCTTCTAGGCAAAAGTACATCTTTTCCTAATAACAACCAAGACTATTTCTTGGGAAATGCGACAAGGGGAGGCAGTTCCGAGACTAACGGACCTGCCTCCCCTTGCATGGGTTGGTGGATGGAAATCGCCTTCAATTAGCAATCCTTACTAGTGTTTACTCAAAGCGGATGGTTCCCTCCACTTTGTCCTTGACCGGTTGCTCCTCGCGGACCTGCTCGGGAGCCGACTTCTTCTTGATCTCATTCAGCATCGGTTTGGTCCTGTTGAAGGTGGGAATCGACTCTACGTCGAGGATCACGTCCTCGTTGTCGAGGTCGTCCTGCGAGAAGAGGTAGATGTGTGGACGTGCCTTGGTCAGTTTGTCTCCGTTGTCGCGATAGTATTTGTCGCGTCTGTTGCTACGCTCCGCGTCGGCTTCCTCCTGCTCGGCCTTCTTCTGTGCCTCCTCCTTGGCACGCGCCTTGTCCAGGCGGCTATGGTAGCTGGCCACATCCTCCAGGTCGTCGAGGCCGAAGCCCGTGGCGAGGATGGTGATCTTCACCTTCTTCTCCAAGGTGTTGTCGATGGCAATACCCCACTTCAACTCGAATTTGGATCCGAAGCGACTCATGAAGTTGTTGATCTCGTTCATCTCCTCCATGGCCAGTCCGTCGGTGCCATTCTCGCTGCTGAAGGCTATGGAGAGGAGGATTCTCTGCGAGTTATAGACATCGTTGTCGTTGAGCAGCGGTGAGTTGAGCGCGTCTTCAATGGCCTTGCGCACACGTCCCTCGCCCTCGCCGAAGCCCGTGGACATGATGGCTACGCCACCATCCTTGAGTACGGTGCGCACGTCGTTGAAGTCAAGGTTTATCAGTCCGCGGACGGTGATGATCTCGGCAATGCTCTTTGCTGCTACGCTCAGCGTGTCGTCGGCCTTGGCAAAGCCGTTGAGGAGGCTGAGGTCGGGATAGACCTTGCGCAGTCGCTCGTTGTTGATGACGAGGAGCGCATCGACGTGCTTTGCCATCTCATCGACGCCGTCGAGTGCCTGGTCGATCTTCTTGTCGCCCTCAAACTTGAAGGGGATGGTGACGATACCGACGGTGAGGATGCCCAGTTCCTTGCTTACCTGGGCGATGACCGGTGCTGCTCCCGTGCCTGTGCCGCCGCCCATGCCCGCAGTGATGAAGTCCATCTTCGTGCCGTCGCTGAGCATTGCTTTGATGTCGTCTATCGACTCCTCGGCAGCCTGGCGCGCCTTCTCGGGTCGGTTGCCTGCTCCCAGACCCTCGCTGCCCAGCTGGAGTCGCTCGGGGGGGGGACTGTCCATGGGCCTGTGCGTCGGTGTTGCAGACCACAAACGAGACGTCGTGGATGCCCTGCTTGTACATATTGTTTACGGCGTTGCCGCCTCCACCACCCACACCGATCACCTTGATGATGCTGTTCTGACGATCCGGCTCGCCGAAGTCGAGATGATCGGCCAGCGTGGCCATGTTGTCTTTATCTTTATCCATCATTGTTGTTCAAAGTTATCTTGATAGTATTCTTCTCGTAGCCTGCGCTTGGCAGTTTTCGTTCTATTCCTCAGCCTCCAAGATCTTGCCGCCAAAGCCCTTTATCTTCTTGGCGAGTTTCGAAAAGAAGCCTGACTTCTCGGGTGCGGGAGTTGGTTCTGGAGCAGGTGTGGGCCCTGGTGCGGGAGGTGGTGTGGGCTGGGTGTTATTTCCGCCATTTCCACCGCTTCCGCCATTGTCGCCGCCCGTATGCGGCTGTGTGCCACCCTCGCCGTTGGTGGTCGGATGGGTGGTCGTTGTCGTAGTCGTCTGGCCAAAGAGGTCTGTTCCCGTGGACTGCTGGTGTACGATTGGTCCACCTGCACAGTTCATGTCGCCCTTGGCCAGCAGGGAGATGATGGTGTTGAGCGTGATGTCGTGCTTCTTGATGTCGTCGATGTTGGACTTGATGGCCAGGTTGACGAAGCGCGCCTTGCGTATCTTGTCCATGTGCGTGTATTTCTTGAAAGCCAGCTCGATGTTCTTCATATTGGAACCGCCACCCGTGAGGATGATGCCACCCAGAAGTTTGCTGACATACTCCGCGGGCACCTGATGCCACACGTTCTGCACAATCTCCTCCACGCGTGCCTCCACCAGTTCGATGAGCTGTTTGCTCTCGATAGTGCGCTCGCCGTCGATGGAGTAGGTGAGGGCAGGATCCATGTCGGCTATCTCGGTATAGGCGGATCCGTGCTTGAGCTTCAGCAGTTCTGCCTCGCGCTCTTCCATCTTCAGTGCCGTGATATCCTTGGTGACGTTGTTGCCGCCCAGGGGGATGACTGCCAGGTGGCGCAGCAGGCTCTTGTGATAGACCGACACCGTCGTTGTTTCAGCTCCCAGGTCCACCAGCACGCAGCCACCGCGCTTCTCCGACTCGGTGAGCACGTTGTCGGCCAGCACCAGCGGTGCGGGGAAGATCTCGGCAATGGCGATGCCCGCCTTGTCGAAAGCCTCGTTGAGGTTGCTGTAGAAGAGTTTTCTCTGGGCGATGTTGAGGAAGTTGCCCTCCAGCCATGTGCCCTTGATTCCCACAGGATCGACGACATACTGGTTGCCGACCTTATACTCCAGTGTGACGACGTTGAGGATCTCCAGGTCGGGATAGTCCATGCCGCGGTTGCTGTCCATCAGTCCATCTACGATATCGCCATCGACAATCGTCTCCGTGGGCAGGTCCTTGACAATCACGTTGCGCACGCTCCGCACCGACTGGCCGCCTACTCCGACATACACATGGCTGATGTTTTGCTTCATGGTCTTGCTGAGCTTGGCCACGATATTCTTCAGGCAGGTAGCGGTCTTGTCGATATTGTTGACCACTCCCTTGCGGATACACTGCGTCGCATCCTCCTTGACGAGTGCCTGCACGGTGATGCTCCCGTCGGGATTCTTCTTGCCGGCAATCCCCCGGAAAACGGACGACCCCAGCTCAATGGCTACAATAAATTCTGCCATATATATTCCTTATTTAATTATTCTAACTGTCGTTTCTTGCAAATAATCTGGTTGTTAAACTCCACATCGATGTAGCTATACTTGTTCCATCCCGTCTGCGAGAGTCCGTAGCGGTAGAACTTTTGTATGCGGGTGAGTTTCTTGTCCATAAACTCCGTCACTGCAGTCTCGATCTGCGACCGCTGGAGACCTTCGGGCAGCCTTCCGAGGTAGAGGATGTGGTCTCCCACGCGTGGCACCAGCTCTATACCTCTGTTGGGCAGCACGTTGATCTGTACAACCTGGTTTCTCCAGAAGTCGGAGGCCATGATGGCCTTGGCCATCGGTGTGAGGTAGTTGCGGGCGAAGGATCGGCTGATGTGGCCCGTGGCGATGATCAGGTCGCTCGTATATTTGGAGTTGGGCATCGGTCCTCCCTTGTCGTCGATGTAGTAGTCGTCGCCCCTGCTGCTCTTGATGCGGATGATTGGCACGCGCTGTGTGAGGGCTATCGTGACGTGTCCGTTCTGCGTGACGTGGCACTCCGCCGTATTGACAAAGGGACTGGTGCGGAGCACCTCCTCGATGGATCGTGGAGAGATCCCCGCTATCGGTTTGCCAAGCGGATAGAGGCCCTGCTGCGTGAGGATATGCTTGATTTCCTCTGCGCTCAGAAACCCGACGTTGTTGGCGTCGGAGATGTTGACATCCACCTTGGAGCAGACCCTGGAGGCTGAGGCCGGCGTGTTCCACAACGTCACGGCCATGACGAGGTAGGCGGCCAGTATCAGGTCCACCACGACAAACAGCACGCGCTTCCAGTTTACATTGACTCTCACGATACCTCCCTGTTGTGCGTTATGCTTTTTCCTTCTCCTCCAGTATGCGGGTTATCTCGGGCACATAGTCGTTGAGGTCTCCCGCTCCCAGGACGACCAGCACGTCGAAGTCTCGGCTGCGCACCCACTCCGCCACGTCGCGCTTGGCTATCATCGTGCGCTCCACCCCCTCTCGCAGGTGGTCGTAGATGAGCTTTGAGGTCACACCCTCGATGGGCTGTTCGCGGGCGGGATAGATCTCAGTGAGCACTACCTCGTCGAAATGGCTCAGCGCATCGGCGAAATCTGCATAGAAATCGCGGGTGCGCGTGTAGAGGTGAGGCTGGAAGATGACCGTCAGTTTGCGGTGGGCATAAAGTTCCCTCAAGCTCTTGGCACACTGGAGGATCTCCTTCGGATGGTGGCCGTAGTCGCTGAGGAACACATGGCGGGGGTTGTTGATCTTGAAGTCGAAGCGACGCTCCACCCCCGCGTAGGTCTCCATGCCGCGGCGCAGTTCTTCCGCCGTGCAGCCGTTGAGTTGTGCCATTGCCATGGCGGCGACACTATTCTCGATGTTGATAGGTACGGGATGGCCTAGCGAGACTTGGGTCACCGTCTCCAGCGGCGATACGAAGTCGAAGACGATCTTGCCGTCGCCGATGCGGATGTTGGCAGCATGGAAGTCTCCCTCGTCGCGGCTGTAGGTGTAGGTTTTCACCCCCTCGGGTACGTGGGCCTTCATCTCCAGTCCTGTGTGGAGGATCAGCGCGCCTCCGGGCTGTATCAGTTCGGTGTAGTGGCGGAAGCTCTCTAGGTAAGCTTCCTTCGTGCCGTAGATGTCGAGGTGGTCGGGGTCGGTAGAGGTGATGACCGACATCCAGGGGCGCAGCCAGTGGAAGGAACGGTCAAACTCATCGGCCTCTATAACCACATAGTCGCTTGTCAGCGAGAGGATGTAGTTGCTGCCCACATTCTTCGAGATGCCTCCGAGAAAGGCGTTGCAGCCTACGTGGCTTTGGCTCATGATATGGGCGCACATCGTCGAGGTGGTCGTCTTGCCATGGGTGCCCGCGAAGCAAAGGCCCTTGTGTGTGCGGGTGAGCGTGCCGAGCACCTGTGCCCGCTTCTCGATGGTGAAGTCGTGCTCCTTGAACCACGCCAGTTCGGCGTGGGAGGCCGGGATGGCGGGCGTGAAGACCACCAGTGTGTGCTCCCTGTCGCGGCAGGGCGCAGGGATCTGGTCAACGTCCTCCTCATAATGGATCTGCATGCCCTCGCGCTCCAGTTCGTGGGTGAGCGGTGTCGGCGTGCGGTCGTAGCCCGCCACGACGAGGTGGCGGGGGGGGAAGGGGGGGCGCTCATGCCAATGCCTCCCGCTCCGACGAAATAGACAGCCTTGATATCTTTCAGTTCCATAATTTCTCCTTTATTGTTCAATCAGTTTGAGGACCTCGCGTGCGATGATCTCCGCCGAATCCTTGAGGCCCATCTTGTGCACATTCTCACCCAGCTGGCGCAGTTTCGCATCGTCGGCCACAGTCTGCAGCGTCAGGTCCAGGAGCTTCTCCGGAGCCTCGGCATCCTCCACGTAGAGAGCTGCGTCGCGACGGACGAGAGCCATGGCATTCTTGCGCTGGTGGTCCTCCGCCACATTGGGGCTCGGGACGAGGATCACGGGTTTGCCGATGAGCTGAAACTCGCTGATGGAGCTTGCTCCGGCACGGCTCACGACGAGGTCGGCGGCATGATAGGCCGCTCCCATATCGCTCACGAAGTCCATCACCTTGAGGTTGGGCAGTTCTTTTCCCCGCATCTCCTTCTGGATGCTATCGAAGTAGTATTTGCCCGTCTGCCAGATAAACTGCACCTCGGGATGCGCCTTGATCAGATCCAGATGCTCCAGCACGCTGCGGTTCATCGTTCTTGCGCCGAGGCTTCCTCCTACGATCAGCACGGTCTTCTTCTCCGCGTCGAGTCCGAAGGCGCGTCGTGCTTCCTGCGGTGTGCCCTGGGCCTCCAGGATGTTCTGTCTTACGGGATTGCCCGTCATGATGATGCGGTCGGCGGGGAAGAAGCGCTCCATCCCCTCGTAGGCCACGCAGATCTTCTTGGCACGGCTGGCCAGCAGCTTGTTGGTGACGCCCGCATAGGAGTTTTGCTCCTGTATGAGGCAGGGAATGCCCATTCGCGCGCACGCGTAGAGCGTGGCACCGCTGGCGTAGCCACCCACGCCTACTGCCACCATCGGGCGGAAGTCCTTGATGATGTGGCGTGCCATGCGCAGGCTCTTGAGCAAGTGCCACACCACGCTGATGTTTTTCAGCAGATGCCGGCGGTCGAATCCCTTGATGGGAAGTCCCTTGATCTCGTATCCCGCTGCCGGGACACGCTGCATCTCCATGCGGCCCTCTGCGCCGACAAAGAGAATCTTTGCCTCGGGGCGCATCTGCCGCAGCGCGTTGGCTATCGACACGGCGGGGAAGATATGGCCTCCCGTGCCGCCCCCGTGCCGCCACCGCTGATGATTATCCTCAATTCTTTGTCCATTGTGTTCGTTTTAAATTGCCGAGTGCCGCCAATCTTCTGCAAAGATAGTGCAAACGAGCGTAATGAGAGTTTTACTCTCAAATTGCCGAGTGCCGCCAATCTTCTGCAAAGATAAACAAAAAAAATGTCTTTCTACTATTTTCTGTTTATTTTTCCTCTTTCACCCCTGCCAGATGCTTCCTGCGGCCTTCTTTTTGGCCGAACGGCTGACGGAGAGGATCATGCCCATGTAGATGCAGTTGATGACCGTTGACGTGCCGCCTCGGCTGATGAGCGGCAGCGGTTGTCCCGTGACGGGCGCCAACCCCACGGCCACCAGCATGTTGAAGAGCGCCTGTATGACGAGCATGAGCGTCAGTCCCATGGCCAGGAATGCGGGGAAGTTGTTCTCACATCGGTTGGCGATGATGGCGACTCGGAAGAGGAGGAAGACGTAGAGCAAGGCGACGAACGCTGCCCCTATGATGCCCAGCTCCTCGATGATGATGGCATAGATGAAGTCGGAGAAAGCCTGTGCGAGTCCGTCTCGTGCGGTCGAATTGCCCGGTCCCTTTCCCACGATGCCCGATGAGGCTATGGCGATGTGAGAGTAGTTCTTCTGTGAGTCCTTGTCTCGCAGGTTCACCTTGTTGGCCGGGACGTCCTCCGGGTTGGTAAACTTCACGATGCGCGACTTCCATGTGTCGAGGCGGTCCTCGAAACGATCCGCCAGGGTCTTGGGCTGCTTTGTCTTGGCTTTCGCCATTTGCTCCGTCAGCTGGTGGCGCGGGTCCTTCGCCCGCTCTTGTTCGGTCTTGCCGTATATCATGATGACCGACAGGGCAATGGTGGCTATTACCGCCATGACGCCGAAGAGTTTTCCCAACTGGTCCAGCGGCACGCGTCCGACAAACATCATCACGAAGATGGTGATGGCCAGTAGGAAGGCCGTGGATCCATTCTCCATGGCAATGGGGATGATGATCCATGCCGAGAGCAGGAGGATATAGCGAAACGCCTTTCGGTCCGCTCCCTTGTCGGTCTGCATCGCACTCAATATCTGTGCCGTGGCGAGCACCAATGCTCCCTTCGCCAGTTCTGAGGGCTGAAACTGGATGCCAAAGAAGGTGAGCCATCGGTTGGCTCCGTTGATGGTCTCGCCGCCCACGAGCACCCAGAGGATCATGATGATGGATCCGCCGAGGGCGAAGGGCGTGGCCATCTTGAAGTATTTACACTCCACGTTGAGCACACAGACGAGTGCTACCACTCCCAGTATGATCTTCTTGGCGTGGTCCATGATAGGCGCCCAGTAGTAGCCCTTTTTGAGCGTCAGCGAGCTGGATGCCGAATAGACCTCAATGATGCTAATCATACAGAGGAAGAAGAAGATCATCCAGATGACTTTGTCTCCCTTGAAAATGTTCGTCAATGACTTTCCTTTCATTTCTTTCTTTCTGTTTTTGAGGCGGATGCGAGTGGATCGAGTGTTTTTTTTGAAGATTCGCAGAATAGTTGTTGTTCAGTCTTTCCCTCCCCTTTTTCTCTCGTTCCGTGCCCGTCCGCCCTGTCTTGTTTTGTTTCTACGGTTTGTGATTGGTATGATAGAGGCTCCTTCGCCGCCCCCCATCAGCACAATGGATGTGCCGATGGGGAGTCGGTGTCGGAGTGAGACTGCGGCGGTGTGGCGTTATGACCTCATGTGGAAAGTGATGTTTTCAGTCCGTGTCAGAGCGATCTTACCAGTTGCTTAAACTGTTCTCCACGGTCCTCCATGTTCTTGAAGAGGTCGAAGCTGGCACAGCAGGGGCTGAGCAGCACCGTGTCGCCCGGCTTTGCCAGTTCGTGGCAGGCAGCCACACAGTCCTTCATCGAGTGGGTGTCTCGCACGGGGATTCCCAGTTCGTCGAAGTTGGCGTGGAGCTTGGCGTTGTCTGCACCGAGATAGACGATGGCGCGACACTTCTCCTTGACGAGCTCCTGGATGGGTCCATAGTCGTTGCCCTTGTCCTTGCCGCCGACGATGAGCACTGTCGGCGTGCGCATGCTCTCCAGCGCGTACCAGCAAGCATCGACATTGGTGGCCTTGGAGTCGTTGACATACTGCACGCCACCCACCTTGCAGACCTTCTCCAGTCGGTGTTCCACGCCTGGGAAGTCGCTCAGGCTCTTGCGGATGCTCTCCTTGCGGATGCCGGAGATGTTGGACGCGATGCCGGCAGCGAGCGAGTTGTAGATGTTGTGCTTGCCCGTGAGCGAGAGTTCCTCCTGCTCCATATTGAAAGGCGTAGGCTTCTCGATGACGTACTGTCCCTCTTCGATGTAGCCTATGGATCCCGTCTCCTTGAGTTCGGAGAACGGATATTGCACGGCCTTGATGTCATACTTCTCCAGTTCCTTCTTGATCACCGGGTCGTCATTCCAGTAGATGAAACTGTCCTCCTGCGTCTGGTTCTGGATGATGCGCATCTTTGCCGCTGCATAGTTCTCAAACTTGAAGTCGTAGCGGTCGAGATGGTCCGGCGTGATATTGAGCAGGATGGCGATGTTGGCACGAAACTCGTACATGTTGTCCAGCTGGAAAGAACTGAGCTCGATGACATAGTACTCGTGCGGATCCTCTGCCACCTGCAGCGCCAGGCTCCTTCCGATGTTGCCAGCCAGTCCCACGTCGTAGCCCGCATCCTTGAAGATATGGTAGATGAGGCTTGTCGTGGTGGTCTTGCCGTTGCTTCCCGTGATGCAGACCATCTTGCTGTGGGTGTAGCGGCCCGCAAACTCTATCTCGCTGATGATGGGCGTTCCCTGCTGGATGAGGCGCTGTATCATCGGGACGCTGTCGGGGATGCCCGGGCTCTTGATGACCTCGTCTGCCGAGAGCACCTTCTCCTCTGTGTGGTGGCCCTCCTCCCATTCGATGCCGTGGTCGTCGAGCAGCTTCTTGTATTGGTCCTTCACCTTCGATGTGTCGGAGACAAACACGTCGAAGCCTTGCTTCTTGGCCAGCACGGCAGCACCTGCGCCGCTCTCGCCGGCTCCAAGAACTACGATTCTTTTCATCTTTCTTTTGCGCTTGATTTTATCGGGGTGGGAGACTTTGCCGCGTCCGTCTTGTCGGCCCTGGGGCCGTCGTCCGTTGGCCACGTGTCAGCCTCCCGCTCTTCGTTTCTTATCTGATTTTCAATGTGATGATCGCCAGCGCCACCAGCAGGATCGTGATGATCCAGAAGCGGATGGTGATCTTGGCCTCGTGCTTCGCACCATGCGGCACGCGGATGAGATATTTGCAGTCGGGATCCAGTTGCGAGTCTTGCGTGCGGAAGTTGTCATGGATCGGCGTGCGCTTGAAGATGCGCTGCTTCACGCCGCGGCGCTTGCCAATCTTGTAGTACCACACCTGCAGGATGACGCTCAGGCTCTCGACGAAGAAGATGCCACAGAGGATGGGCAGCAGCAGCTCCTTGTGGATGATGATGGCGCCCACGGCGATGATTCCGCCGATTGTGAGGCTTCCCGTGTCGCCCATGAAGACCTGGGCGGGATAGGCGTTGTACCACAGAAATCCGATCAGTGCGCCGATAAAGGCGCAGAAGAACACCACCAGTTCCTCCGACCCTGGGATATACATGATGTTGAGGTAGGCAGCATACTGGATGTGGCTGCTCACGTAGGCCAGGATGCCGAGTGCCACGCCTATGATGGCCGAGTTGCCCGCACACATTCCGTCCATGCCGTCGTTGAGGTTGGCGCCGTTGGAGACCGCCGTCACGACAAAGATTGTCATGATGACGAAGAGTATCCAGCCCGCCGCCACGCTATGCTCGCCGCAGAAGCCCATCACCTTGGAGTAGTCGAGGTTGTGGTTCTTGACGAAGGGGATGGTAGTTTTGAGCGTCTTCTCCGCCTTCTCGCTGTGCTTGACGACGATTTCCTGTCCGTTTTTCTGCCCAAGCTCCATGTTCAGGTTCGACTTCACGTCGGGCGAGGCCCATAGCACCAGTCCCACGATGAGGCCGATGGAGACCTGTCCTACGATCTTGTACTTGCCCTTCAGTCCCTCCTTGTTGTGGCGGAAGATCTTGATGAAGTCGTCCATGCCGCCGAGGAATCCGAGCCATACCGTCGTGACGATCATCAGGATGAGATAGATGTTGCGCAGTCGGCCCAGGAGAATGACGGGGATGAGCAGGGCGACGATGATGATGATGCCACCCATCGAGGGCACACCGACCTTGTTGACGCCAAATGGGTCGATCTTCTCGTCGCGCGCCGTCTCCGTGATCTGCTTCCGCTTGAGGTACTTGATAAATTTTTCGCCAAACCAGGCGGAGATGACGAGGGCCAGGACAAGGGCGAGGATCGAACGGAAGGAGATGTAGCTCCATAGGTGCGATCCGCTGACGCCAAACTGGTCAAGCCATCTGAAGATGTAGTATAACATACTGTCTTTGTCTTTACTTTACGTTGAAAATGTCGCGCAGCACCTCGTGGTCGTCGAAGTGGTGCTTCACGCCATTGATCTCTTGGTAGGTCTCGTGGCCCTTACCCGCCACGAGCACGACGTCGCCCTTCTCGGCCATCATGCAAGCCGTGCGTATCGCCTCGCGCCGGTCGGTGATGGTGATCACCTTGCGTCGCTGCTGCGCGTCGAGTCCTGCCAGCATATCGTCGATGATGGCCTGTGGGTCCTCGTTGCGCGGGTTGTCGCTCGTGAGGATCACCTTGTCGCTCTGTCTGACGGCCTCTTGCGCCATGAGCGGTCGCTTGCCGTGGTCGCGGTTGCCTCCGGCTCCACAGACGGTGATGACCTTTCCCTTGCCGTTGAGCACCTCGTGGATGGCCGAGAGCACGTTGGCGATGGCGTCCGGGGTGTGGGCGTAATCGACGATGGCGGTGAATCCCTCCGGCGACCGGATCGGCTCCAGGCGTCCGCTGACACTGCCCAGCGTGCTCATGGCCACGAGCACGGCCTGTGCGTCTTCGCCCAGCAGTACCGCCGCGGCATAGACCGCGAGCAGGTTGCTCACGTTGAAGCGTCCGATAAACTGCACGCCGACCTCCTTGCCGTCGATCTCGAGGTACATTCCCTCGAAGTGGCACTCCAGGATGCGCGCCCTGTAGTCGGCCACGCGCTGGATGGAGTAGGTCTTGACGCTCGCCTTGCAGTTTTGCACCATGAAGAGTCCGTTCTTGTCGTCAGCGTTGGTGACGGCGAAGGCCGTCTTCGGCAGCATGTCGAAGAACATCTTCTTGGCGTTGCGGTAGTTTTCGAACGTCTTGTGATAGTCCAGGTGGTCTCGCGTGAGGTTGGTGAAGAGTCCGCCCGCAAAGTGGAGTCCGCCGATTCTGTGCTGATGGATGGCGTGGGAGGAGCACTCCATGAAGCAATACGTACATCCTGCGCTGACCATGCGCGCCAGTAGCTCGTTGAGGGCGATGGGGTCCGGCGTGGTATGGTCTGCCGGGACGGCCTCCCCGTCGATGTAGTTGCATACCGTCGAGAGCAGTCCCACCTTGTGGCCGAGCTTGCGGAAAAGATTGTAGAGCAGTGTGGCAATGGTTGTCTTGCCATTGGTGCCCGTCACGCCGACCAGATTCAGCTTCCTCGACGGATCTCCGAAGAAGTGGGTCGCCACGGGTCCTACGGCCTCTTCCGTCGAGGCCACCTGTATGTAGGTCACGCCCTCGGCCTTCTCCTGCGGCATGTCCTCGCAGAGGACCGCCACGGCGCCCTGGCCAATCGCCTTGCCTATGAAACGGTGGCCATCGACCTGCGTGCCCTTCATGGCCACGAAGAGGTCGCCTTGCTTCACCTTGCGTGAGTCGATTTCCACTCCCGCAATCTCGACATCGCAGCTCCCCTCCACCGTGAGAGGTTTCACTGCCTTGAGCAGTTCGCTTAATGCTTTCATATCTTTGTGTCTCTTGTTTTCTCCTTATTATATATATGAGTAGTCCATCACGTTTATATCATGGATTCCCCATCACGTTCCTATATGGGTAGTCCCATCACGCCGACAGGGCCTTGCGGTCCTCCCGACGGATGGGTGCTTTCGCTCGCTCCTTTGCCCAGCGCCTCTCTTGGGGCGGCTACGCCTGCAGCGCCAGGTTGCAGCTCATGCCGCTTCTGATGCGTGTGCCTGGTGCCAGGCTCTGGCTGACGACCACGCCGCGTCCGTTGATTCGCGCCTTGATGCCGCGGCTCTCCATGAGATAGACCGCGTCTCGCGCGCCCATGCCGCAGACGTCGGGCACGTAGGCCTGTCCCACGACGGATCCCTTCACCAGCGTGAGCCGGTTGCGGGTGGTACTGTCATCGACGGCTCCCCAGACCGGGTCGCCACACTTGAAGTATCCCTTCCATCCGTTGATGAGGTCGAAGCCCAGGTCGTGGAGCACGAAGTCGGCTGCGTGGAGGTCTCCCTCCTTCACCCGCGGCAGCAGCACCGACGACGAGTCGCGCGCGTCCTCCATGCTCACCTTCAGGATCTGCGACATGATGCCCTCGGCAATGTTGTGGAATACCACACCACTCATGCCGCCACCCGAGGCGGGCAGTCCTTCCTTCTGTATGCAGACGATGCAGGAGTAGCGTGGGTTGTCGGCCGGGAAGTAGCCCGCGAAGGACAGCAGGTAGTTGGTGCCGCCCGCCTTGTATCCCAGGGCTCCCTTCGACATCTGTGCCGTGCCGGTCTTTCCCGCCACCTCAAACTTGTCGCTGCCAGCCTTTTTTCCCAGTCCCTCGCTGACCACCTCGCGCAGGATGCGCTGTATCCACTCGATAGTCTGAGGCTTGGCGATCTGCTCCTTGACCACCTGCACCGGGAACTCCTGTACCACCTCGCCATCGCGCATGATCGCCTTGACCAGGCGCGGGCGCACCAGTTTGCCGCCGTTGGCAATGGCGTTGTAGAACGTGACCGTCTGCAGCGGCGGAATCTGCGTCTCGTAGCCGATGCTCATCCAGGGCAGGGCCGTCTTGCTCCAGTTGGTGTACTGTCCCCTCTTGTTCTTCTTCGGCATGCGGATGACGCCCGGCACGTAGCCCGGGATCGGGACCTTATAGTCTGTGGCCAGTCCGAAACTGTGGATCTTCTGCACGAACTTCTCTGGCTGGTCGTGGTAGAACTTGTCGATGATGCGGCTCACGCCGATGTTGGAACTATACTTCAGCGTCCAGGGCAGCATCAGCGTGCCGTAGCCGCCTCTCGACCAGTTGTGGTCCTTCATGTCGCGTCCGTACATGTTCCACACGCCGCCTCCCGTCTCGACCATGTAGGTCGTATCGACGTAGCCGTCGTCGCAGGTCGCTCACCGCATGGTTGGCGATCTCCCTGTACTCTCCGTCGTCGCAGTGCTGCATGTTGACCATGGCCTTGATGTCTCCCGTGGCCACCTCCATGACGATCGCCACGCCGACCTTTCCGCCGATCAGTTTCAGCTCGTCCACGACGGACCGCTCCGCCAGGTCCTGCATGTTGACGTCGATCGTGGTCACTACGTCCGATCCGTTCTCAGGCGGCACGTCGGTGATGGTCAGAAACTTGCTGCGCACCATCATGCTGTGGCCAATGCCCTCCTTGCCTCGCAGCACGGAGTCGAAGGCCATTTCGAGCCCACATCGCGGCACGCGTCCGCCATACTGCTCCTTGTAGAGGTCGCCGATGGTGCGTCCTGCCAGCGACCCAAACGGATGCTGCCGGTAGGTGAACTTGTCGGCGTGGATTCCGCTTTTGTTTGCGCCCCTGCGGAAGACGGGCAGCTGCGAGACCTCCATCCACGTGTCGTAATCGACGCGCTTCTTCCACACCGGCCATACGCGGCTCCGCTTGGCATATCCCTTTTTCAGTTCGGCCTTGAACTCCTCTGCCGGCTTCTCGGGGAAGATCTCGTTGAGCCCCTGGCAGATGGCGTCGAGGCTATCGGCAAATGCCGTGTCCGTAGGGTTGGACCGCAGCGTCTCGAAGTCCATGAATATCTTGTATTGCGGCATCGTGGTGGCCATCAGCCGCCCGTCGCAACTCAGTATGTTGCCTCTCGTGGCCTCCAGCTTCACGCTGTCGCGAGCCGATTGCTTGGCCGCCTCGGCCCAGTAGTCCTTTTCTGCTGTCATGATGTAGAAGGCTTTTCCCAACACACAACATGACACCAGCGTCATCAATACCGACACCAGCATGTAGCGCGGTATTACCTTTGCTTCGTTCAGTTTACTCATTGTAGTTGTTTTTTAAGTTATCAAATGGGGTCTGTGCGGCCTTCCGGCCTTTTCCACGGACCGTGTCGTCACTCTCCTTGTCCTCCCTCCTCGGGCACCTGTATCTTGTAGGGCGGCTGGTCCGGGATCTTCAAGATGCTGTCCTTGCTGTTGCGCAGCGCCTGGAGCACAAAGCTCAGTCGCGTCTTCTCGGTGTATTTGCTGCCCGTGGAGAGCGCCCTGTACTTCGCGTCTTTGAGTTTCGCCTCCAGCCGGTTGATCTCCTTGAGCTTCTCCTGCACGCTGTAGCGGTTGGTGACGGAGACGAAGAGAAAGAGTCCCACGACCGCCATCAGTCCCACGTTCTTGCGCATCACGCCCGTCTGCAGCATCTCTCCGCCGATGATCTGTCGGAGCGTGTAGTTGGTGGAGTGGGGATTCTCGTCCTCGCGCGCCTGCTCCTCGATGGCCTGCCTGATGGCCTCGGCCACGCGCTCTGCCTCCGCCTCTTCCGAGGGCTGCTCCGTCGCGGCTTTCTCGCGGGGTGCTCCTTGCGGCTCGACCTCGCGGGCTGCTCCTTGCGCCTCGACGGCCTCGCCCGCGGCTTCTCCCTCCTTGCCAGCCGGCTTCCTGGCGGCCTTTCGGCCCTTCAGCGGTTCCTCCCGTTGTGGACGCACAGAGGCCTCGCCGGCAGTCTGTGTGGCCTCCGTGGCCCCCACGACCTCCAGCTCGACGGGCTGTCCCATCAGCGGCTCCTGTGTTTCCTTGTTGTTGCTCATCAGCGTTCTGTCCTTTCTGCTATTCTCAGTTTGGCACTACGGCTGCGCGGGTTGCGCTCCTGCTCCTCCGCCGTCGGCACGATCACCTTGTTGTTGACCAGTCGGTAGGGTGTTTCGGCCTTGCCAAAGAAGTCCTTGACGACCTTTCCCTCGGCGTTGCCGCTTCGCATCACGTTCTTGACGAGTCGGTCTTCCAGCGAGTGGTAGGTGATGATGCTCAGCCTGCCTCCCTCTCCGAGCACGTCGGTGGCTGCCGCCAGCAGTTCGCGCAGGGCGTCCATCTCGTGGTTGACCTCGATGCGCAGCGCCTGGAAAAGACGTGCCATTTCCTTCTTCTCCCGGCTCTTGTTTAGTAAAGGAGCGACAACGTTGGCCAATTCTATCGTTGTCGTGATCGATTTTTGCTGTCTTGCCTTGACAATGGCTGCCGCCATGCGCCGCGACTGTCGAAACTCTCCGTAGAGATAGAGCACGTTGGCGAGCTGCTCCTCGCTGTAGTCGCTCAGTAGGTCGGCCGCCGTCAGTCCGTCTCGTTTGTTCATCCTCATGTCCAGCGGCGCGTCGAAGCGGAAAGAGAATCCCCGCTCCTCGTCGTCGAAATGGTGGGAGCTGACCCCCAGGTCGGCCAGTACGCCGTCGATATGGTCCACGCCGTAGTAGCGCATCCAGTTTTTCAGATAGCGGAAGTTGCTGCGCACAAACGTGAAGTTGTCCTCCGCCTCTTTTCCGATGTTGGCCTCTGCGTCGGCGTCCTGGTCGAAACTGTATAGATGGCCTGTGCCATGGAGCTGGCGCAGGATCTCGCGGCTGTGGCCTCCACCGCCAAAGGTCACGTCCACATAGACGCCACCCTCGCGGATGGGCCGTCCGCGG
>ERZ780057.266-NODE-266-length-24519-cov-8.10137_pt1 | contig 24519 bp, 20 predicted proteins | sample MGYA00511844_ERZ780057 | MGnify/ENA primary metagenome ERZ780057 (study PRJEB29588, sample SAMEA2149030) | human gut metagenome | biome: human gut; feature: human-associated habitat; material: faeces | place: Denmark | collected 2008/2010 ...
ACGTGTCCAAGGCGAAGCGTTGTTCATAGTTGTTTCCCTTGCAGCAACCCTTGGTCAGCATGGGCCTCGAAGAGGCGATGTCCCCGCGAAGCGTTGTTACTTGTTGTAAAAGTTGTTCAAGTTGTTTTCCATGTGTCCACGTCGAATCACTTCATTTTCGAGAAGAACCAAAAAAAATAGGGGTTCCCCCATAAAATGTGGGAAATAAGGCTTGGATTCCCCCGTAAAATATGTATATTTGCAGCGTTATTCCCCCATAAAATGTGGGAGAACGGAGAATTATTCCCTCATGGAATGTGATTTAAAGATACGGATCATGGAAAGATTGGCCATCAACGAGCTTCTGAAATGGAAGAACAAAGAATATCGCAAACCCCTTATCGTAGAGGGGGCCAGACAGGTTGGCAAGACTTGGCTGGTCAAGGAGTTTGCGCGCCAAAACTACAGGCAGTTGGCGTATGTGAACTTCGAAGAGATGAAGATCCTTCAGAATCTCTTTGAGCAAGACTTCAATATCCCCCGAATACTTACCGCCATCGGGGCTGCAACCAACGTGACCTGCACAGAGGGCGACACGCTGATATTTCTCGACGAGATACAGGCCGCCCCGCAGGCCATCACTTCTCTCAAATACTTTGCAGAGAATGCGCCAGGCTATCATGTCATAGCAGCAGGGTCCCTCTTGGGTATCGAACTGCACCAAGGGGAGTCGTTTCCTGTGGGCAAGGTCGAATTTCTCCCCCTGTATCCTATGAACTTCATCGAGTTTGTGATGGCTATGGGGGAGAAGAATCTGGCACAATTGCTGCAAACGAAAGACTGGAACATGACAACCATGTTTGCTCCCAAGTTTCAAGAACTCCTCAAGTATTATTACTACGTGGGAGGCATGCCCGAAGCCGTATTGAGCTTCAGCCAGCGTCGCGACTGGAAAGAAGTGAGAGCCATACAGAAGGATATTCTGAACAGTTATCAGCGAGACATGTCGAAGCATGCTCCCTCGGAGATCATCCCCCGGATGGCTGACCTATGGAAATCCTTGCCCGCCCAGTTGAGCAAAGAGAACAGGAAGTTTGTCTATGGAGTGGTGCGCGAGGGGGCGAGGGCCAGAGAGTATGAGCTGGCCCTGCAATGGCTGCAGGATGCCGGACTGATATACAAGATATATAATGTGAAAGCTCCCAGACTGCCCCTTGCCAGCTATGAAGACAGGGCTGCCTTCAAGATTTTCGTCTTGGACGTGGGCCTTTTGGGTGCTATGTCCAACCTCAAGGCTTCCACGATAGTGGCTGGCAACAGTATATTTACCGAGTTCAAAGGGGCGTTGACAGAGCAGTATGTCTTGCAGCAACTCATTCTCAGGTATGAACCCTATTATTATGCCAAGTCTAACAGCACGCTGGAGATAGATTTTCTGTTGCAGGACGAGGAGGACGAAATCGTCCCGCTGGAGGTGAAAGCCGAGACAAACGTCAAGGCAAAAAGCCTGCGCCAGTTTGTAGCAGACAACCGGCCCAAGAAGGCATATCGCATCTCCATGAATGACTATCAGCAGGAAGACTGGGTCACGAACGTACCCCTCTACGCGATCAACGGCTTCGAATTTTAGCGACGGGCCGCATGGGGGCAGCACAAACTACCGTGGCGATCCATTTGGTATTTCCAAATATTTTTCGTACTTTTGCAAACTAAAAGAACGAACCCATCATGTACGACGACAAGAGAATAGACAGCGACGATCAGCAGGGCGCCATGCAGCAGGACAGCGAGGAGGCGACGGACAGCCATAGCGACTACCGCCCCACAAGCCGTTTCGACGCATCGGCCGTACACCACCTGTCGGGGATGTACAAAACCTGGTTTCTCGACTATGCGAGCTATGTGATCCTGGAACGTGCCGTGCCCGCCATCGGCGACGGCCTGAAGCCCGTGCAGCGACGCATCCTCCACTCGATGAAGCGCATGGACGACGGACGCTACAACAAGGTGGCCAATATCGTGGGCCACACGATGCAGTTTCACCCCCATGGCGACGCCTCCATCGGCGACGCCCTCGTGCAGCTCGGCCAGAAAGACCTGCTCATCGACACGCAGGGCAACTGGGGCAACATCCTCACAGGCGACCGCGCGGCCGCACCCCGATATATCGAGGCGCGCCTGTCGAAGTTTGCGCTGGAGACGGTCTTCAACCCGAAGACCACCGAGTGGCAGTACTCCTACGACGGACGCAACAAGGAGCCCGTGACGCTCCCCGTGAAGTTTCCGCTCCTCCTGGCCCAGGGCGCGGAGGGCATTGCCGTCGGCCTGTCGTCGAAGATTCTTCCCCACAACTTCAACGAGATCTGCGACGCCGCCGTGAGCTACCTGCGCGGCGAGCCCTTCAGCCTCTACCCCGACTTCCCCACGGGCGGCAGCATCGACGCCTCGCGCTACAACGACGGGCAGCGGGGCGGCGTGGTCAAGGTGAGGGCGAAGATAGAGAAGCTCGACCCGAAGACACTCGTCATCCGCGAGGTGCCGTTCACGAAGACGGCAGAGAGCGTGCAAGACTCCATCACCAAGGCCGTGGAGAAGGGCAAACTGAAGATCAGACGCGTGGACGACATGACCTCCTCGCAGGTGGAGATACAGGTACACCTCGCCCCGGGCACGTCGAGCGACAAGACCATCGACGCCCTCTATGCCTTCACAGACTGCGAGATCAACATCTCGCCCAACTGCTGCGTTATCGACGGGCAGAAACCACAGTTTCTCACCGTCAGCGACGTATTGCGCCGCAACGTGGACCACACCAAGGAACTGCTGCGCCAGGAACTGGAGATCAGGCGCCACGAGCTGCTGGAGCAACTCTTCTTTGCCTCGCTGGAGCAGATCTTCATCGAGGAGCGCATCTATAAGGGAAAGCCTTTTGAGAACGCCAAGGACACGGACCAGCTCATCGCCTACATCGACGAGCGACTGCAGCCGTTCTACCCGAGCCTCGTGCGCGCAGTAGGGCGCGAGGACCTGCTGCGCCTGCTGGAGATCAAGATGCAGCGCATCGCCAAGTTCTCGAAGGACAAGAACGAGGAGCTGATCGCCAAGATACGGGCCGAGATAGCCCGCATCGAGAAGGACCTAAGCGAGATGACACGCGTCACGGTGGAGTGGTTTGAGATGCTCAAGGAGAAGTATGGCAAGGACCATCCGCGCCGGACGGAGATCAAGAGCTTCGACACAATCATCGCGGCCAAGGTGGCGGAGCGCAACGAGAAGCTCTACATCGACCGCCAGGCCGGCTTCATCGGCACGGGACTGAAGAAGGCGGAACTGGTGGAGAACTGCTCCGACATCGACGACGTCATCATCTTCTACCGCGACGGCAAGTACAAGGTCATCAAGATACAGGACAAGGTCTTCGTCGGCAAGAACATCCTCCACGTCCAGGTCTTCAAGAAGAACGACCACCGCACGATCTTCAATCTCGTCTATCGCGACGGACAGAAGGGCCCCTACTACATCAAACGCTTTGGCGTGACCTCCTGCACACGCGACCGAGAGTATGACGTGACGCAGGGCAAGCCGGGATCGCGCGTGATGTACTTCACGGCCAACCCCAACGGCGAGGCGGAGGTCATCAAGGTGACGCTCGACCCCGACATCAGAAAGAAACGGCAGAACATATTCAAGGAAGTCGATTTCAGCGACATCCTCATCAAGGGACGCGGCGCACAGGGCAACCTCCTCACCCGCGACTCCATCCACCGCATCTCGCTGAAGAGCCACGGCCACTCCACGCTCGGCGGACGCAAGGTGTGGTTCGACCCCGACGTGCAGCGCATCAACTACGAGGAGCACGGACGCTACCTCGGCGAGTTTGGCGACCAAGACCGCATCCTCGTGGTCCTCGACACGGGCGACTTCTACATCTCGACCTTTGACTCCACCAACCACTACGAGGCCAACATCCTGCGGCTGGAGAAGTGGGACAAGGCGAAGATCTGGACGGCCATCGTCCGCGATGCCGACAACCAGGGCTACCTCTATCTGAAACGATTCACGATGGACGCCACGAAGCGGCCGCAGAGTTTCGTGGGCGAACATGCGGAGAGCAAACTGCTGCTCCTGACGGACCGCCCCCACCCGAAATTTCTCGTCAGTTATGGTGGCGACGACGCTGCCCACGGCACGGAGGAAGTGGCGGGCGAGACGTTTGTCGGCGTGAAGGGATACAAGGCCAAGGGCAAACGACTCACCACGCTCGCCGTGGAGAAGGTAGAGGAGGTGGAAACGCCCTACGACGACACGCCCGAGAGCCCGCAGACAGAGACCATCCCAGCGGAGGACGGCAGCGCCACCGAGGACCACGCCAACCTCGACCCCGACCTTGGGAAGAGCCAGCAGCAGGTGATAGACGAGATCACGGGACAACTCAACCTCTTCGACGATGAGGAGAAGTAGGACGACAAGGACCACGACCAGCCGAAGGCTGCTGCGGGGCGTGGCTATCACGGTCTGCATGGTCCTCGCCTCCCTGCCCGTCCCGGCACAGGAGAGCTGGCTGGAGGCAGCAGGCGACACGGCTCGTTGCGGAGCACAAGGGGCGCTAGAGACAGAAAAGGAGGCGAAGCAGGCGGAACGCCACGTGACGCGTGCCACGATGCTGGCCGTGGGCGGCACCAACCTGCTGGAGACCTATCTCTCGCCCGAGAAATACACGGGCACGGAGTGGCGACTGATGCAACACGTCACCCGCGACTACCCCACCCGGCCGCGCTGGGCACACCAGTTGCTGCACGAGGCTCATCTCTCGGCTACAAGGAACAGGGCGGACAACGCCAGCTACCTCACGGCCTTCTACCACTTCGAGTACGACTGGCACAGACGACTCGCCACCCTGCCCTTGGCCGGAGGCACGATCAGCCTCAAGGCCGGACCAGGCGTGGACGCACTGGCGGGGATGGTCTATAGCACACGCAACGGCAACAACCCGGCCCAGGCTCACCTCGCCCTGGCGGGGGCTGCCTCCTTCGTGGCCGACTACGCCCTGCCACGGGTGGAGGGAAGATGGAGGTGGATTGTGCCCACCTCAGTCCGCTACGAGCTACAGGTGCCCTTGGTGGGACTGCAGTTCTCGCCCCGTTTCGGCCAGTCCTACTACGAGATCTTCACGCGAGGCAACTACGACCACAACGTGGTCTTCACCACACCTTTCAACGCCCCGTCGATGCGACAGATGGTCACAGCCGACTTCCGCATCTCCGCCCATAGCGCGCTGCGCGTGGGCTACCGGGCCGATATTCAGCAGTCGAAGCTCCACGACCTGAAGTTTCACGAGTGGTCGCACCTCTTCGTCATCGGCTTCGTCAAGTCCTTCACCTTCACACCACGACACTTATGAGACGCATCCTCCCCTATCTATTCCTCCTGTTGCTCACCGCCACGTCGTGTGTTGACAACGACACCTACGACGACAACCCGCAGGGCAATCTCGAAGCCCTGTGGCGGATCCTGGACGAGCACTACTGTTTCTTCGAGGAGAAAGGCGTGGACTGGAATGCCGTACACGAAAAATATGCCGTGAGGATGAACGCGGAGATGAGCGAGAGCCAGCAGTTTGAGGTGATGACCCAGATAATCTCGGAGCTCCGCGACGGCCATGTCAACCTCTACACGACCTTCAACACGGGGCGCTACTGGAGCTGGAAGGAGGACTACCCCACCAACTTCAGCGACACCCTGCTGCGCCGCTATCTCCGCACTGACTATCTCATCGCAGGCGGCACGGACTACACCATCCTCGACGACAACATCGGCTACCTGCGCTACGAGTCGTTCCAGCAGGGCATGAGCGACGCCAACCTCGACCAGGTGATGCTCCACATGGCCGGATGCAACGGCCTCATCATCGACGTCCGCGGCAATGGCGGCGGACTGATGACCCATGCCGAACGACTGGCGGCGCGCTTCTGCAACGCGGAGACCACCGTGGGCTACCTGCGCCACAAGACGGGACGCGGCCACCAGGATTTCTCCTCGCTACAGGAACAGACGATCCGCCCCGCCAAGGGCCTACGCTGGCAGAAGGAGGTGGTGGTGCTCACCAACCGCGGAGTCTTCTCTGCCGCCAACGAGTTTGTGAAATACATGAGCTGCTTCCCCCGCGTCACCATCGTGGGCGACCAGACGGGAGGAGGCGCGGGAATGCCCTTCTCGGCAGAGCTGCCCAACGGCTGGGGCGTACGCTTCTCGGCCTGCCCGATGTACGACCGCGAACGGCGCCGTACGGAGGAGGGTATAGCCCCCGACTACTATGTCTCGCTGAGCGACGAAGACTTCCGCCGTGGACGCGACACACTCATCGAATGGGCCCGAAAATGGCTCTCAGAGGGTGGAAAAGGGGCACGGGAGAGGGTCCGCCAGCGTTAAATAGCATTAACGGCCATAGTTTTCTCCGAAGACAGAACGAGAAGTGAAAAATAATTGGTAAATTTGCACGCAATAATTTTCTAACGATTCATTTTATGTCATCATTTATTGCAGATAAAGTAGCGATGGACGGCCTGACCTTTGACGACGTCCTGCTCATTCCAGCTTATTCAGAAGTGCTGCCCAAAGAGGTGGAGTTGAAAACGCAGTTCTCGCGCAACATCACCCTCAATGTGCCGATTGTGACGGCGGCCATGGACACGGTGACCGAAAGTGCGATGGCCATCGCCATTGCCCGCGAAGGTGGTATCGGTGTCATCCACAAGAATATGACCATCGAGGAGCAGGCAAGACAGGTAGCCATCGTCAAGCGTGCGGAGAACGGCATGATCTTTGACCCTGTCACCATCCACAAGGGATGTACGGTGTCAGACGCGCTGCAGATGATGCACGACTACCATATCGGCGGCATCCCTGTCGTCGATGACGAGCGCCACCTCGTCGGTATCGTCACCAACCGCGACCTGCGCTTCGAGACCCACCTCGACAAGAAGGTGGCGGAGGTCATGACGTCCGAGAACCTCGTCACCACTCATCAGCAGACGGACCTCAAGGCCGCTGCCGCCATCCTCCAGGAGAACAAGATCGAGAAGCTCCCGGTGGTTGATAAGGACAACCACCTCGTCGGCCTCATCACCTACAAGGATATCACCAAGGCCAAGAACAAGCCGATGGCTTGCAAGGACGCCAAGGGCCGTCTGCGTGTGGCCGCAGGCGTGGGCGTGACCGCCGACTCGCTGCAGCGTGCAGAGGCACTGGTCAACGCGGGCGTAGATGCCATCGTCATCGACACGGCCCACGGCCACAGCAAGGGTGTCATTGGCACGCTGGAGGCTGTCAAGAAGCATTTCCCCGACGTGGACGTCGTCGTGGGCAATGTAGCTACGGGCGAGGCTGCCCGCTACCTCGTCGAACACGGGTATCGGCCCGGGCAGTATCTGTACGGCCCGCGTCGTGGCAGGTGTGGGTGTGCCGCAGCTGTCGGCCATCTACGATGTCTATACGGCCCTGAAGGGCACGGGCGTGCCTCTCATCGCCGACGGTGGCCTGCGCTATTCGGGCGACATCGTCAAGGCGCTCGCCGCTGGTGGCAGTTCCGTCATGATCGGATCGCTGGTGGCTGGCACGGAGGAGTCGCCGGGTGACACGATCATCTACAACGGCCGTAAGTTCAAGAGCTACCGCGGCATGGGATCGCTGGAGGCCATGGGACAGAAGAACGGCAGCAAGGACCGCTACTTCCAGGGTTCCACCACCGACGTGAAGAAACTCGTGCCGGAGGGTATCGCCGGTCGCGTGCCGTACAAAGGCACGGTGCTGGAGGTGGTCTATCAGCTGCTTGGCGGTCTGCGCTCGGGTATGGGCTACTGCGGTGCCAACTGCATCGAGACGCTCCACAACGCCAAGTTCACCCGCATCACCAATGCTGGTGTGCTTGAGAGCCACCCGCACGACATCACGATCACGAGCGAGGCGCCCAACTATTCGCGTCACGAATAATCAAGACAACATAGACACGGGCTCTGTCACGGGGGAGGGATTCCTGGCGTGGCAGAGCCTCGATTCTCATTTATATAATAGACAAGACAAAGACAACATGAAACTGAAGTCTCTTTTCTCGGCACTGCTGCTGGGATGCGCGATGATGGCGCAGGCCCAGAGCGCGAACGATCCGACGATTATGACCATCAACGGCCAGCCGATCAGCCGCTCAGAATTTGAATATTCCTACAACAAAAACAACTCAGAGGGAGTGATCGACAAAAAGTCGGTGGAGGAATATGTGGACCTTTTCATCAATTATAAGTTGAAGGTACAGGCTGCCATCGACGCGAAGATGGACACCATGCCGGCCTACAAGCGCGAGTTTCTCAACTACCGCGACCAGCAGATCCGCCCGACAATCATCAACGACGCCGACGTGGAGGCCGAGGCTTACAAGATCTACAAGGAGACACAGGAGCGCATCGACGGAGCTGGAGGCATGCGCCAGGTATCGCACATCCTCATCATGGTGCCGCCCAAGGCCACGGCCGAGGAGATGATGGCAGACTCCGCACGTGCAGACTCTATCTACAGCGCCATCATGAAGGGTTCCGACTTCAACGAGATGGCGAGAAGATACTCGGCCGACAAGGCATCGGCAGCCAAGGGCGGACAGCTCAACTGGATCACCAAGGGACAGACGGTCCCGACTTTTGAGAACGCAGCCTACTCCATGCGCCCGGGAGAGATCTCGCGCCCGGTGAAGTCGCCTTTCGGCTGGCACATCATCCGCATGGACGGACAGCGCAACTTCTTCGAGTATGACTCCCTGAAGGCCGACATCATGAAGTTTATCGAGATGCGTGGCCTCCGCGAGAAGATCATCAACGACAAGCTCGACTCTCTGGCCAAGGTGCAGAACACCACGCCTGAGGCCATCCTCGACCAGCGACTGGTGGAGATGGAGGCCAAGGATCCGGATCTGAAGAACCTCGTGCGCGAGTATCACGACGGCCTGCTCCTCTTCGAGGTCAGCAACCGCACCATCTGGGGCAAGGCTGCCAGCGACGAGGCGGGACTGCTGCAGTATTTCAAGAAGCACAAGAAGCAGTATAAGTGGGACGAGCCGCGCTTCAAGGGCATGGCCTACCATGTCAAGGACGAGGCCGACGTGGCTGCCGTGCGCAATGCCGTCAAGGGACTGCCCTTCGGCGACTGGGCCGACAAGTTGCGCAGCACGTTCAACAACGACTCCGTCATCCGCATCCGCGTGGAGAAGGGCATCTTCAAGAAGGGTGACAACCCGCTCGTGGACCGCAACGAGTTCAAGGTGAACGTCAATGTCACACCGACCAAGGACTACCCCATCGACGCCACCTATGGCAAGATGATTAAGGCACCGGAGGAGATGAACGACGTGCGCGGACAGGTGACTGCCGACTACCAGAACCTGCTGGAGGAGCAGTGGGTGAAGGAACTGCGCAAGAAGTATCCCGTCGTCATCAACCGCGAGGTATTGGCCACGGTCAATAAGCACTAACAAACAGGGGGTGGCCTCAAAGCGGGGCTTCCCCCAATAAGCCACACGAATTGCTACCGTAATGAAGAGAAATCAAGCGATAATGGCACTACTGCTGCCGGTCTCTATGCTGGCCATGGCGGGACTGAACACCCGCGGGGGCGCAGAGATGGCGGCATGGGCTGCCAACGACTCGGTGAAGACGGCCACCATAGCGGGACGACCCGCACCCCAGAGTGTCATCGACGAGGTGATATGGGTGGTCGGCGACGAGCCGATACTGAAGTCAGAGGTGGAGATCACCCGACTGCAAAGCGAGGCCGAGGGCATCAAGTGGGACGGCGATCCCGACTGCCAGATACCGGAGCAGATAGCCGTACAGAAGCTCTTCCTCCACCAGGCGGCTCTCGACAGCATCGAGGTCACGGAGTCGGAGATCAACCAGGCCGTGGACCAGCAGATCAACTACTGGCTCTCGCTGCCGACCATCGACGGCTCACGCGGGCGAGCTGGGGGGTATCAGCGCAAGACGATCTCCCAGATGCGGCAGGACATGCACGACGACTTCCGCGACCGACAGTTGGTACAGAAGGAGCAGCAGGAACTGGTGAAGGACATCGAGGTGAGCCCGGCAGAGGTGCGCGCCTATTTCAAGGACATGCCCACGGACAGTCTGCCCGAGATTCCCACAACCGTGGAGGTGCAGATCCTGACGAAGAACCCCATCATCGAGCAGGAGGAGATCAACCGAGTGAAGAACCAGCTGCGTGAGTTTACGGAACGCGTGACAAAGAAGGAGACTTCCTTTGCCACGCTGGCCCGCCTCTATTCCGAGGACAAGGGTACGGCACGCCAAGGTGGTGAACTGGGCTACACGGGACGTGGACTGCTCGACCCAGCCTTTGCCAACGCAGCCTTCAACCTCACCGACCCCAACAAGATTTCGAAGATCGTGGAGACAGAGTTTGGCTATCATATCATCCAGCTCATCGACCGTCGAGGCGACAAGGTGAACGTCCGCCATATCCTGCTGCGCCCGCGGGTCTCCGAGGCTTCGCTGACGGCAGCCGAGGCACGTCTGGACAGTATCGCCGACGACATCCGTGCAGGAAAGTTTGAGTTTGGCGCCGCCACGGCCTTCCTCTCCGACGACAAGGACACAAAGGCCAACCACGGTGTGATGGTCAACAGCAACGAGTCGTCGCGCACCTCGCGCTTCCGCATGCAGGACTTGCCAACCGAGGTGGCAGCAGTGGTCGATACGATGAAGGTGGGTCAGGTCTCGAAGGCATTCAGGATGACCACCGACCGCGGCAAGGTCACGACGGCCATCGTCCGGTTGATGGCACGCACGGACGCTCACAAGGCCAATATCCAGGAGGATTTCCAGGCCATGAGCGACATCGTGACGAGCCACGCGCGACAGAAGAAAATCCACGAATGGGTGGTGAAGAAAATCAAGGACACCTACGTTTGGATCAGTCCGCAGTATCGTGGGTGCAATTTCCAATACGAGGGTTGGGTCAGGTGAGATGAGAACAAACGCCTTTCCCTCACTTCCAACAAAAAGCGGGCATAGAACTTCCCTATGGCGGGTTCTATGCCTGTTTGGGTTATTCCTGCTCCTTGCCCCAATCAGCGCGCAGGGGCAGAAACCGACTGGACAGAAACCGACAGAGAAGAAGAAACCGACGGAGAAGGTCTATATCGACCATGCCGACGTGCTATGGCACAACCAGTCCGTAAGGCCCGACATCCAGGTGGCGCGGGGCAACGTGCGCTTCCGATACAACGGCATGACGCTTCGTTGCGACAGTGCTTGGCTGAGCCAGGAGCGGTCGTTCTTTCAGGCCTTCGGCCACGTCAAGGTGACACGCCCCGGAGGAGCCACGCTGGAGTGTGGGCGCCTCCACTATGAGGGTCTGGGGCAGATGCTACGGGCACGCGGGCATGTGGTGGTGCGCGAGCCGGGACGACTGTTGCGCTGCGACAGCCTCGACTACAACTTGATGTCTGACGAGGCAAAGTTCTTCGACGGCAGGGGTACCATCGTGGCTGGCCCCAATACCATCATCGCCGACGAGGGCCACTACAACACCAAGACCAAGGATTTCCGCTTCATGGGCGACGTGGTGATGCGGTCCGCACAAGGACGCATCCGGTCGGTCCACACACCAACGGCAGCAGGCAACATGGAGACGGGCGAGGTCCACGTGGTGGGAAAATCGACGCTGCGCATGAGCGACGGCGGCGTGATCCATACCAACGAGGGCTTCTTCAACCAGATAACGGGCTCGGCACGGACGGTGGGCCATACCACTATCACATCGCCAGAAAGAGACATCGACGGCTACAACATCACCTTCAACAACGAGACGGGTGACGCCGAGGGCCACCAGGGCGTGACCATCAACGACAAGAAAGCGCACCGCGTCATCAAGGGCAAAGATGTCTGGTACAACAGCAACTCGGGCCACATGGAGGGCAGGGGCGACGTCGATATAGAGGACAAACAGAACGACCGTACCATCCGCGGACAGCATGTGGTCTATAACGCCACAACGGGCGAGATGGAGAACTATGGCAACGCCTGGGTTGACGACCGTGGGGCACAGCGGGTCATCAAGGGCGACACGCTATTATATAATGAGAAGACGCGGATGGGCGAGGCGCACGGACGTGTCGATTACCTCGACCGCAAAAACAAGAATGCGTTCCGCGCCGAGGACTGCTTCTACACCGAGGAGGCTGCACTCGCCTACGGTGGCGACCCGGGACCCTTGGCTCTGGACTTCTCGCAGGGCGACACGCTCTACGTCCATGCCGACACGGTGAGGATGAGAGCGTGGAACGTCAATACCGACTCGGTATATCGGGAGGTCTATGGCGTGGACAACGTGCGGGCGTACCGCACGGACATCCAGGCTGTCTGCGGACTGCTCGTCGCCAACACGCTCGACTCCTGCATCACGCTCTACGACGACCCCGTGCTATGGAACGGCGAACGCCAGATCCTGGGAGACAGCATCCGGGCGTTCATGAACGACTCCACCGTGCGCGACGCCTATGTCATGGGCAACGCCCTCTCGATAGAACGGATGACGGACCGCGAGCACTTCAACCAGATCAGCGCGAAGTCCATGCACGCCCACTTCATAGACGGGGCGGTACGACAGGCCACGGCCGTCGATAATGTGCTGACCATCTTCTACCCCACCGACGATAAGGACAGCACACTCATCGGCATGGTCTATGTCGAGACCGACACGATGCGGATGTTTCTCTCGCCCGAGCGAAAACTGGAGAAGATATGGATGCCGAAGACAGAGGGTATGATGTATCCGCTGAACCAGATTCCGCCTGAGCACAGGCAGCTGCGGGGCTTTGTATGGCTGGAGAACCTCCGCCCACGCGACAAGGACGATGTGTTCCGCCGCGTGACCAAGGCGCAGAGCCTGCAGAGACTGTATCGCAAGGTGGCAGCACCACCTCGCCAACGCATCGTCGATCGCTTCAATCCGGAGACGAAACGACGATGAGGGGACTTTCTCATCAGCCGAGGCCGCGCCACTTCTCCCACCGCTTCCAGTTTATCGACGAGCGCAAGGAACAACTGCGCTTGCTCAGGGAGGAGATGAGCAAAGATGGGGTACGAAAGACGGAGGACAAGGTGTCGGACCGTCAGGAGAGACTGCACATGCTCTTTGCCGAGGCTGCAAGGCAGCGCCGGGCCAAGCGACGCAGCACGACGACGGCAGCATGGCTATGGGGTGCGATCACGGCAATAGCTGCCGCAGCAGTCCTGCTCTTGCTGGGCGCGTGGGGATAGGATGAAAGGGTGACGAGAGAAGACATGACGAGCGTATAGAGAGTAGATGAAAACCGAGTGAAGGCAACAGTAATATAGAAGACAACAAATATGAGCGACATCATTCAACTGCTTCCCGACAGCGTAGCCAACCAGATAGCTGCGGGAGAGGTGATACAGCGACCGGCTTCCGTCATCAAGGAGCTGGTGGAGAATGCGGTAGATGCGGGAGCCAAGCACATCGACGTGCTGGTAGTGGACGCAGGGCGCACCTCTATCCAGGTCATCGACGACGGGAAGGGCATGTCCGAGACGGACGCACGACTGGCCTTCGAGCGCCATGCCACCTCGAAGATCCGGCAGGCCGACGACCTTTTCGCACTACGCACCATGGGTTTTCGTGGCGAGGCGTTGCCTTCGATTGTAGCCGTTTCCCAAGTGGACCTCCAGACAAGGACGGAGAACGAGGAGGTGGGCACACATCTGACCATCGCCGGCAGCCGTTTTCAAGGCCAGGAGCCTTGCGCCTGCCCCGTGGGGGCCAACTTCCTGGTGGAAAACTTGTTCTATAACGTGCCGGCAAGACGGAAGTTTCTCAAGTCGAACGCCACGGAACTAAACAACATCATCGCGGCCTTCGAACGGATCGCATTGGTCTATAACGACATCAACTTTACGCTGCGGAGCAACGGGGCGGAGGTGTTCAACCTCAAGGCGACAAACCTCCACAAGCGCATCATCGACATCTTCGGACGCAAACTCGACAAAGACTTGCTGCCCGTAAGGGAGGTGGAGACTTCCATCTGCACGCTCCAGGGGTTCGTAGGCAAACCAGAATCATCAAAGAAGAAGTGCAACACGCAGTATTTCTTTGTCAATGGTCGCTACATGCGCCAACCCTACTTCCACAAGGCGGTGATCTCGGCATTCGACCGACTGATTCCCACCGATGAGCAGGTGCCCTATTTCTTCTATTTCACCGTGCGCCCGGAGGACATCGACGTCAACATCCATCCCACCAAGACCGAGATCAAGTTTGAGAACGAACAGGCCATCTGGCAGATCCTCATGGCAGCCGTCAAGGACGCGGTGGGCAAATTCAACAACATTCCCACCATCGACTTCGACTCCGAGGCCAAACCGGAGATTCCCGTTTTCGACGACTCGCCAAGGGATATCTGTGCGCCCAAAGTACAATACAACCCGAGCTACAATCCTTTCAAAGAGACTCCATCGGAGAACTACCGCCAGCCCGCAGCTCCCGAGGGATGGGACCAACTCTATGAGGGACTGAAAGGCACAGAGGCAGAGAGCCCATCTGAACCTCAGACGGATCTGTTTGCCTCGCAACAGAAAACCACACCCACAGAAACGATAGTGGAGGAGAAAGCCCCCTCCCACTACCAGTTCAAGGGACAGTATATCATGTCGTCCGTGAAGTCGGGCCTGATGATGATCGACCAGCACCGTGCCCACACGCGCATCCTCTACGAGGACTATCTGCGCCAGTTGGCACAGCGCAAACCGAGTGCACAGCGCTTGCTCTTCCCCGAGATGGTGCAGTTTGCCCCAGCCTCACTGCAACGCCTGCCCGCCGTCGTACCCGAACTGGAGGCGATGGGCTTTGAGTTGTCCGACCTGGGCAACGGCTGCTACTCGATAGGGACCGTACCCACGGGACTCGAGGGACTGAACATCCCGGATCTGCTCCTGCAAATGGTGGGCGACACAGAGGCAAAGACGGCAGAGGTGAAGGAAGAGATCGATCGTTCACTCGCACTGACCATGGCACGGAGCGCAGCCATCCCCATCGGCCAAGTGCTCAGCAACGAGGAAATGGAAAGCATCGTCAACCGGCTCTTTTCGTGCGAAAACATGAAATATACGCCCGACGGAAAGGTGATAGTCGCCATACTCTCCCAACAGGAGATAGACCATCTTTTTGCCTCATAACCGTATATTTTGAATGACTGAGGTCAAAAAATACACGGTAGATGGAAAAAGATTTCAATTTATTTGCATTGATTTGGAAAATAATCATTAACTTTGCAACCAAAAGCCATTCAGAATTAATCACGGACTTGCAACCGAGAGGAAACTCTAAATAACAAATTTAAATTATAGTAGTTATGAAAAAGTTATTAATGGTTATGGCTCTTGCCGGTATGACGGCAACGGGTTTCGCTCAGGAGGCTCCTGTACAGAAGCATAGCGTCGCTACAAATTCTTTCTGGAGCAATTGGTTCATTCAGGCTGGTGCCAACTGGAATGCATGGTACTCAGGTCAGGAGCATGGTGCTGGCAACAGCAACAGCCCGATCGAGGATTTCCGTTCTCATGTAGGTGCTTCGGTTGCCGTGGGTAAGTGGTTCACTCCGGGCATCGGTCTCCGCACCAAGATCAATGGTATTTGGGGCAAGACGGTCCTGGACAACGAGACCAGCAAGAGCAACAAGTACTGGACGGCGAACGAGCAGGTGCTCTTCAACCTCAGCAACTTGATCTGCGGCTACAACGAGAAGCGTGTCTGGAACCTCATTCCCTTCGCTGGCGGTGGTATCACCCGCAACATGAGCTACAACACCTATGCTATGCAGCTGGGCGTTGGTGTCCTCAACACCTTCCGTGTTTCTCCGAAGCTGGCTGTCAACCTCGAGTTGGGTTGGGATCGTCTTGAGGGCGATGCCGACGGTATCGACAAGACCAATGGCAATCGCGGATGGGACAGCCACGACAACCGTCTCTATGCTGAGATCGGCTTGACCTACAACCTCGGCAAGGCTACTTGGAGCCGCACCCCGGATGTGGACGCCATCAACGCACAGCACCAGGCTGAGGTCGACGCTCTCAACGCTCAGGTCAATGAGCTCCGCAACCGCAAGCCGGAGGTGGTCGAGAAGATCGTCGAGAAGCGTGTAGAGGTACCTGCTGCTCATCACGATGTGTGCGTGTCTGTCTTCGTCGCCTTCGCTCAGGGCAAGGCCAACCTCACCAAGGAGGATATGAAGGCGCTCGACGCTATCAAGAAGGGTGCACACGTACAGATTGTTGGTACGGCTTCTCCCGAGGGTTCTAAGGCTATCAACGATCGTCTGTCTCAGGCTCGTGCCGACGTCGTCGCTAAGTACCTCAAGGGTCGCGGAGTGATCGTTGACGAGGCTACCGGTAAGGGTGTCCAGGGTGTCACCTCTAACCGTATCGCTATCGTTTACGTGAAGTAAGCATAGACCGACCACATTACAGAAGGACTATTCCTTCAAGTAATAGGATATCAATCCCCAGCACGATTCCTCGTGCTGGGGATTTTTAATGATGGGTCACAGCGTTTAGTGGCGAAGAGAGACACTGCATCTTAGACGAAAAGACAGAAAAACACAGTTTCTAAGAAGAAAACACACGGCTTCCAAGGCAAAAAGAAGAGAAAACACAGGATGAAGGAAAAGAATTTTGTAATTACTGCAAAAAATATTAGTTTGAAAATAGTTCAATTCAGATTTATTTCGTACTTTTGCAGCCAAGAGATCATTCCAAGCCCCAAAGTGGGTGTTTTTTGAAACCAAGTAAGTACTTTTCCCAACAAAGAGGAAGTAGCTTCTCAATACTTTTCATTATGACGCAAAACTATCTCCTATACCGTATCTACAGGTTCTACGCCGACGGTTTCCGACAAATGACCGTGGGGCGTGTGCTGTGGACGGTCATCCTCATCAAGCTCTTCGTGATTTTCGTGGTGCTCAAACTTCTGTTCTTCCCCGACGTTCTGGCACAGAAAGCCAAGGGCGGCGACAAGGCAGAGGTGGTCGCCAGCGAACTAACCAATCGTTAATAAAAATCCAAAACAATATCCTATGAATCATTTACTCACTATCGACCCCTCAGTCATCGACTGGTCGCGTGCGCAATTTGCCCTTACGGCCATCTACCACTGGCTGTTCGTACCGCTCACACTCGGTCTGGCTGTCGTCATGGGCATCATCGAGACCATCTATTATCGCACGGGGAAACCGTTCTGGCGCGAAGCAGCACGCTTCTGGCAGCGCCTCTTCGGAGTCAATTTTGCCATGGGCGTGGCCACAGGCATCATCCTTGAATTTGAGTTTGGCACCAACTGGAGCAACTACTCATGGTTTGTGGGCGACATCTTTGGTGCGCCACTGGCCGTGGAGGGCATCGTGGCCTTCTTCATGGAGAGCACCTTCGTAGCAGTGATGTTCTTCGGCTGGGACAAGGTATCAAGGGGCTTCCACTTGGCTTCTACCTGGCTGACAGGACTGGGAGCTACCATCTCGGCATGGTGGATTCTCGTGGCCAACGCCTGGATGCAATATCCCGTCGGCTGCGAATTCAATCCTGACACGGTCCGTAATGAGATGGTGAGTTTTGCCGATGTCGCCCTGTCGCCATTCGCCATCGACAAGTTCTTCCATACCGTCACCTCGTCGTGGCTGGTAGGTGCCGTCTTCGTCTGCGCAGTAAGCTGCTGGTTTCTCTTGCGCAATCGAGAGAAGCGACTGGCAGTAGAGAGTATCAAGATAGCAGCCATCGTCGGCTTGGTTTCCTCGCTCCTTGCCATGATGACGGGCGACTTCTCGGCAGTGAAAGTGGCCAAGACCCAACCGATGAAGTTGGCCGCCATGGAGGCTCTATACAATGGAGGTGAGGGAGTAGGACTGACGGTCGTAGCTGCTATCAATCCTTTTGCCCAGCCCGACTACGCCAACGAGAAGGAGCCCCCTCTGCACCTGGCGATGCCCAAGGGACTCTCGCTACTTGCCACCCACTCTCTTGACGGCTACGTGCCTGGTGTCAACGATCTGCTCAACGGCTACACGCGTCCAGACGGCAAGCGCGAACTGTCGGCAGAGGAGAAGATGGAGCGTGGAAGGCGCGCCATCGCCTCACTGGCGGAATACAGAACGCTGCGGGCCAAGGATGCCAACAATCCCAAACTGAAAGAACTGGCTACGCAACTGAAGGAGGACATGCCTTACTTCGGCTATGGGTATATCAAGGACAGAGCTGAACTGGTGCCTTACATTCCTATCAACTTCTACGCCTTCCGCGTAATGGTCGGCGTGGGCACGCTGCTCCTGCTGTTCTTCATCGTCATCGGACATGTGGCTTGGCGCATGGATATCTCACGCCGCAGAACATGGCTATACCTCACGGCCTTGACCATGCTACCCTTGGTCTATGTGGCGAGTGAAGCAGGATGGATCGTAGCCGAACTAGGACGCCAACCCTGGGCCATCCAGGACATGATGCCCACCATGGCTGCGGTATCGGACCTGCGGTCTGGAAGCGTGGCCCTGACATTCTTCCTTTTCCTCATCCTCTTCACGGTACTGCTCATCGCGGAGGTCAGAATCATGTGCCATGTGATCAAAAACTATAAAAGCCCGGCGTCGGCTACTGAGTAGCAGCAGACAACACGGACTAACATCAACATAATAAAAAGCAAGATTATGAGTTATACGTTTCTTCAACAATATTGGTGGTTTATCGTTTCGCTGCTTGGCGCATTGCTCGTATTCCTCCTGTTCGTACAAGGAGCCAACTCGCTGGTCTATAGCCTCGGATCGACAGAGGACGGACAGCGCAAGGTGCTGGAATCGACTGGACGAAAATGGGAGATCACGTTTACGACCCTCGTCACCTTTGGCGGCGCGTTCTTCGCCTCCTTCCCCTTGTTCTACAGCACAAGTTTTGGCGGGGCCTACTGGCTTTGGATGATCATCCTCTTCTCGTTCGTGCTCCAGGCCGTGAGCTATGAGTTTCAGTTGAAGCGAGGCAACCTGCTCGGCACGCGCACCTACCGCTACTTCCTCATCCTCAACGGCATCTTCGGTCCGCTGCTGCTTGGCGGTGCGGTGGCAACCTTCTTCAATGGTTCCAACTTCATCGTCGATAAGGCGTCGCTCACCTCTGTTGGATCTCCCGTCATCAGCCGTTGGGCCAATGCCTCGGCAGGACTCGATGCGCTCCTTGACCCATGGAACCTGATGCTCGGTTTGGCCGTTATGTTCCTTGCACGCATCCTGGGCACGCTCTACATCATCAACAATGTCGAGGACGAAGCAATCCACACCAGAGGCAGAAGACAGTTGCTTGTCAACACCGTGCCCTTCCTGGCCTTCTTCCTCGCATTCTTCATCCGCACGCTGCTGAAGGATGGTTATGCCGTCAACGCAGAGACTGGCATGATTTTCATAGAACCGATGAAGTATCTCCACAACTACCTGGCCCTGTGGCCGACAGCCGTACTCACCCTTGTCGGTGTATTGCTACTGCTCTACGGCATCGTGCGCTCACTCCTCCATTCCGCCTACACAAAGGGGATATGGCCAGCAGGCATCGGTGTGGTACTCGTCGTGCTGTGCCTCTTCCTCTGTGCGGGACTCAACGACACGGCCTTCTACCCCTCCAACGCCGACCTGCAGAGCTCGCTCACCATTCAGAACAGTTGCAGCAGCGAGTTTACCCTGCAGACCATGGCTATCGTTTCCGTCCTTGTGCCATTCGTCTTTGGCTACATCGCCTACGTCTGGCGCATCATGGACCGCAAGAAATAGCCTGCCAAGCAAAACATACTTGCTTGGTGCGCAACTATCTATAACGAAAAAGAGGGTGACCCGAGAGCCATCCTCTTTTTTATATACTAACCATGTGAAAACTACTTAGAAATCCGTGTTGAACCTTAGCCAATCTCAACCTGGCGCTGGATCTTCTTCTCCTCCACTGGTTTCTCCTTCGGCATGGTGATAGTCAGCACACCGTGCTCCACCTTAGCAGAGATCTCCTCCTTGACGATATCCTCCGGCAGAGCGTAAACCTGCTGGTAGTTGGAGTAGCTGAACTCGCGGCGCAGATAGTGCTCCTTCTTGTCCTCGCTCTTTTCCTCCTCCTTGTGCTCCAACTTGTTCTCGATAGCCACCTCAAGGTTGCCGTCGGCATTGATGTTCACTCGGCAATACTCCTTCTTCACGCCCGGTACTGCGATCTCCATTGTATAGGCTTTAGCGTCTTCCTTCACGTTGACTGCAGGTGCGGTAGCCTTTGCTTTCGGCATCCACTCATTGTTGAAGAACTCGTCAAACATTGTCGGGAACCAATAGTTAGAATTCAAAACTGGTAACATAATAACCTCCTATTTTTTTTATTTGTTGTTCTATGTTGTAGTTTCGAGCTTCTTTTGGGCTTCTTGCTGTCCTCGGGAGCTTTCCGCTTTCACTAGTATCTATCGCAACCTCCGTGCCAACGACACCTCGCGTGACACGACGGCAGCAAAGTATAATTATTTTAAACTTTGCCGACAGGATGACATTCCGCGCACCGTTTTCTTTCCTCTATTCCTCCTCGCTGGAAGCGGCACGAGGCGTGGCGGAGAAGATACTGAAGTTGACACTTCCGTAGCTTCTGTGCTCCAGAAAATGAGGGTGGGAAGAGAAGTCGTTGTGTTTGCCATGCTCGAAGACAAGGATGCCATCGGGCTTCAGCAATCCGCCATTTATCACCAAGTCGGGCACGGTAGGCAGTTCTGGCAGCGCATAGGGTGGATCGGCAAAGACCAGGTCAAACGGCTCGTGACACGTCTTGACAAAGCGGAACACATCGCCACGGATGAGGACATGGTTCTGGGCGCCTATCTTCTCGATACACTGCTGGATGAAGCGTGCATGATCGCGATCTTTCTCCACACTCACGACCCGCTCGCAACCACGCGAAAGCAGTTCGAGCGAGATGCTTCCCGTGCCCGAGAAAAGGTCGAGTGCTGTCGATTCGTCAAAATCGAGATAGCCACGGATGACATTGAATAAGTTTTCCTTTGCAAAATCGGTCGTCGGCCTCGCCTTGAACGTACGAGGTATCTCAAAATGGCGGCCTTTATAGATGCCTGTTATGATACGCATAGCAATATTGCTGTTTAGTTTCTATTAGAGTCGTGTCCCACCATGTTCTGTCTCTGCCGGAGCGATGCCCTGCCAGCCTTCCTCGTCGAGATAGACGGCCTTGAGGTCATAGGGAATGTCGGGATTCTTGGCCATGGCGATGTTGCGGAAGTCGGCCTGTGGGGTGACGGCCACAACACGGCGCAAGTATTGGCGCAGTTGGCTGCAAAGCCATCCGTCTTCGGCCACCTCCCCCACCAGGTGGAGTTCATCTTTCTCCACACTCATGCCCAGCTGGCGCCAGACGAAGAGTAGGTAGTAGAGGGCGTCCTGCTCGTGAGGCACATCGAAGGTGTTGCAAAACTTAAAGCGGCTTTGGCCAAAGCGGAACACGCAGACTTGCTTTCCAAAGAAGTAGGCGAAGAGCTTTTGGCGCGAACCCATAAAGTTTCGCTTGTAGAGGTGGGTCCACACGGGCTCACAGAGTGTGGTGAGTCGGATATCCTCGAAGTGGTCCTCAATGACCATCAGCAGGTCTTTGTTCATTGCAAAAGCCGCCACACCATTGAGTGCGGGCAACTGGCGGCACACCACCTCGTCGCTACCACCCGTTCTGAAGGTGTAGCGGTAGAGGGTGTCAGCCTCCTCAGCCACATATTCCTCTTCTGGGATGATCAGGACGGGGGCGTCGTTGAGGATGAGGGCACGCCGATAGCCGCTCTTCAGCAGCTCCGACCGTTGGAAGGCCTCACGAAGATTGGCCGCGGGCGAGATACCGTTGTTCATCTCGTAAGGCTCATAGACGATACTGCCGAGCGACTGTGGGTCGCCGACGGAGGCCGACAGTCGCCCATGTGAAAGGCGGAGCGTCAGCCGGAGCATCTTGTCGGAAAGGTTGTCTTTGTTTGCCATTGCAGCGACAAAGTTACGTATTTTCTCCCATATATGCAAAATCACTTCGCCTGGTACAGCTTCTTGTTGCCGCTTTTTTGTAACTTTGCAGTCCAGTCATACGAAGAGAATACAGATAGCATGCTCCAAGACGAGATAACCCACCAGATACTGCAAGTATTTCGCTTTGCACCTACCTCCGACCAACGTCAGGCCCTCAACACGTTCGCACGCTTCCTGCTCGACCGCGACGAGCAAAGCGTGATGATCCTCCGTGGCTCCGCGGGCACGGGCAAGACAGCCTTGGCCAGTGCGATGGTGCAGACGCTGCGCCATTTGGGACAGAAGGTTGTGCTGATGGCGCCGACCGGCCGCGCGGCAATGGTCTTTTCGCTCCATGCCGGACTGCCCGCATGGACTATCCACCGCCGCATCTATCGCGAGCGGACGTTTGCAGGACCAGAGGGACAGTTCAACCTCAATGCCAACCTCGCCAGCAACACACTCTTCATCGTCGATGAAGCCTCGATGATAGCCAACTACGGAGGAGGATCGTCCACCTTTGGCAGTGGATGCCTGCTCGACGACCTCGTGCGCTTCGTCTATGGCGGACGGGGCTGCCGCCTCATGCTCATCGGCGACTGCGCCCAGCTGCCTCCCGTAGGGGAACAGGAAAGTCCGGCACTTCAGGACGACGTACTGGAACGAATGGGACTACGCGCCCACTCCTGCGACCTCGACGAGGTGCTCCGACAGGGAGAGGGATCAGGCATCCTCGTCAATGCGACGACTATCCGCCAACTTATCACCCGCGACACAGCAACACTGCTGCCACGCATCCGTGTGAAAGGCTTTGCCGACGTGGCGGTGGTACCGGGCGACGAACTCATCGAGACACTCTCCTCGTCCTTCAGCGAAGTGGGAACGGACGAGACTATGGTCATCACGCGGAGCAACAAGCGGGCCAATATCTACAATCAAGGCATACGACGCACGGTGCTCGACTGCGAGAGCGAGCTTTCCACAGGCGACATCATCACCATTGTGCGCAACAAATATCTATCGGGAGAACAACAGAAACTGATGCCCCTGCTGGCCAACGGCGATCGGGCACGCATCCTCAGGGTCCACAACACGCGCGAACTGTATGGATTCCACTTTGCCGACATCACCATCTCCATGCTTGACTACAACGATGTGGAAATCGACACCACCGCCATACTTGACACATTGACCTCCGACGCACCTGCGCTGACACGCGAGCAGGATGCCGCACTGTTTCAGCAGGTGATGGAGGACTATGCGGACGTGCCCCGCAAAGCCGACCGGATGCGTCAACTGCGAGAGGACGACTACTACAACGCGCTACAGATCAAGTTTGGCTACGCCGTCACCTGCCACAAGGCACAGGGCGGGCAGTGGGCGCATGTGTATATCGACCAAGGCTACATGACCGACGAAATGCTCTCTGCCGACTACCTCCACTGGCTCTATACGGCCTTCACACGCGCCACGGAGCGACTCTACCTCGTCAACTGGCCCAAAAAGCAACTTTTGGAAGATGAAGACTGAGGATAGACTGAAGGAAAGAGAGGTGACGGTCGAGTATCTGGAGAAGGCCTTTGACCATTACAACCACCTATGCTTTGGCGGACTGCTGCCGAGGCCAAGGCTGAGATTGTCGCGGGCAAAGAGTAGGCTGGGATGGATGAGATACAAGGTCGATGCGAATGACGAGTCACTTATCCCCTACGACTTCACCATCGGCATCACAACAGCCTACCGTCTCAATACAGAACAAATAGACGACGTGCTCATCCACGAGATGATCCACTACCACATCGCCTACCACCAGCTAAGGGACAACGCTCCACACGGACGCCGCTTCCGCCAGATCATGGAAACCATCAACCACGACTACCAACGTCACATCCGCATCTCAGTCCGACACGCCAACCTGCCCACGAGAGACGGGGACGATTCCCGGCCTGCCCACAACGGCCCAGCTCAGAGCCGCCCCAATCGGTTGCCACCCTACGTCGTACTGGCTATCCAGACCAAGGACGGCCACTACTACCTCTCGTCAGTAGCACCCAACGCAGTAGCAAAACTGCATACCATCGTTGGCCACCAGAAACATTTCCGAGAGGCAAGATGGTACGTTAGTCACGACTCCGCCCTCTCCCGCTATCCCCGGGTGAGAACACTACGCGGCGTGCGCGTCTCGCAGCAGGAATACGAGCGAATCACCACACAAGCCACCCCGCTATAGGCTGGTTTTGCAGCTTTTCATTTCTGGCAGTTTTTACAATTTCCGTTGTAGGCAGATTTTGTAGATTTCTTGTAGTTTAGGAGCAAAAGGAAAGATCAAGAGTAAAATGTAAAAAAGAGCCTCCAAGCATAATGCTCGAAGGCTCTCCTGTTGAAAGGGGGCGGCCACCTACTCTCCCGCATTGCAT
>ERZ780057.280-NODE-280-length-23638-cov-2.70012_pt1 | contig 23638 bp, 14 predicted proteins | sample MGYA00511844_ERZ780057 | MGnify/ENA primary metagenome ERZ780057 (study PRJEB29588, sample SAMEA2149030) | human gut metagenome | biome: human gut; feature: human-associated habitat; material: faeces | place: Denmark | collected 2008/2010 ...
ATCATCACTATTATCCGCACAAATAGCCAATGTATTAGCCGTCTCAAAATTCAATCCTTCCGTTACATCTACGATGACCGGCAAATAACCATTATAATGTTCTCTAAGTAACTTTCCGTTAAGCCAGATCCGTGACTTACCCATTATACCTTCAAAGTGCAGATAAACTATTTTATTTTTTAGATTCTCAGGCACAGAAAAGGTTTTCCGATACCATGCCTCTCCTTGATAATTAATATTACCACTTGCCTCTTCAGGAAGTAGTTCGATTCCATGTGGTATACTCACAATATCCCATAAAGAGTCATCAAAATCTCTTTGCCATGCATCCGGACAACTTCCTTTATGAAATCTCCATCCTACGTTCATATTATATACTTCACGCCCACTACCGGCAAGCTCATAAAAACCTGCCGTAGAAAAATGCGATTCACCAGCCTGCAAGCCTGAAGCGAAAATCACCAATAAAAAAAACACAATAGTACACATCAGTCTATTATTTCGGGTTATTTACTCTTTTCCAACTCTAAAATCCTCTGAAAAGCCTTTATCTTCTCCAGCTATCTATCGCCAGCTAGACTATTTTTGTTTCTTACTATATCTTAATAATGCCTCCAGATAATAATAATCAGCATATACTAAAGGAACATCTATCTCACTTCCATGAGGAATGCTCCCTACGCTATGCATTAAGATAAAATTACAGTTCGTTCCCGACTCTGCCAAATAGAGCGGAGAAGACAAACTCTTCAATATATGTTCAGCTGCCTGTTCATACTTTTCTCCATCATCCACATAATCCGTCAATTCCAGAAAAGCAGAAGCTGCAATTGCCGCTGCTGAAGCATCACGTGGCACTTCTTTAAACATCTGAGAGTCATAATTCCAATCCGGAACAAATCCCTCCTGCCCCGCATTGAAATCCCAATATGGTACTCCGTCTTCCGGCAGATTTGGATGATTCAGCCAGAAGTCGGCTGTATGGATCGCCATATCCAAGAAATCCTTTCTTTTTGTTTCACGATAAGCCATCGTATAGCCGTAAATAGCCCATGCCTGTCCACGTGCCCAAGCAGAGTTATCCGAAAATCCCTGACAAGTAGCTTTATGAAGTACTTTTCCCGTCTCTTCGTCATAATTCACTACGTGATAATTACTGTAATCTGCACGGAACTGATTCTTCGCAGTAGTTTCCGCATGTGCATTAGCGATATTTGCATAAACAGAATCTCCTGTTACTTTCGTAGCAAAATACAGAAGTTCCAGATTCATCATATTATCAATGATTACAGGATAAAACCATTCATCTATTCCGTTCCACGCTTTTCGGTAATTCCATGACTCTATACAACCCGTTTTTTGATTAAAGCGTGTACATAGTGAACGGGCTGATTCTACCAGAATATCTTTATAGATTTCGTTACCGGTCAAACGATATGCATTACCAAAGCTACAGTACATCAGAAAACCGATATCATGATGGTTTGTCAGTTTTTTCAATGGTTCGAGAGCTTCAGTCCATTTTATTGCAGACTCTTTCCAGTTTTCATTATGATTATGTTCATATACATACCACAGACATCCCGGATAGAACCCTTCGGTCCAATCATTCTTTTTCGTAGTTTTCAATTTCCCGTCTTTTATGGTACGCGGATACTCATTAGGTTCCGGTAGCACTTTCAACTGAGCAGAAAGTTGCAGTTCAGCTCTCTCAAAACCACGAGACACAATATCTTCCTCATTTTTTGTGCTGCACGAACAAAGAATAAGCAAACACAATATCCAAAGTTTATTTATTTTCATCCTTAATCCTTTTTACCTAAATATTTATTATTATGTCTATAGTCCATAGTGGATAATTAGTAGAAAGGCCGTTCTGACTTTTTAATGTAACAACGGCCTTCCTTTGTTTATATTTACCACATTTGCTAATCCCAACCCGGATTCTGCTTCAATTTGTCATTCTTGAAAAGTTCCGTATTGGCAGTCGGATAAAAGTATAACTTATCATCGACCAAACGTGTATCCAACAATTGCCTTGTATAATTTATACCTGATTCTTCCTTCGTTATCTTCACTCCATAAATATCTTTTAAGGCGTCCAGCTCTTTCCAGCGACGAAGATCCCAAAAGCGATGTCCCTCAAAGGCAAGTTCAACTCTACGTTCATTCTTCAGACGTTTCAGGAAAACTGCAGGGGATAAGGTTTCGGACAATGCGGGCATCTTTACCCCATCTCTGCCGCGAACTTGATTTACAGCTTGTAATGCGGACATGCCACATTTTTCATTCGTAAATGCAATGTCATCATAAGCATTGACCATAGCTTCAGCATAGTTTAGCAACACTTCTGCATATCTGAATAATATCCAGTTGTGATGAGCTTTTGTAGTTGGTGCACCTGCCTCAAAACTTATACTACTGTTGACATACTTGCGCAAGTAGTACCCTGTCGTCGTAGCATTAGTCAATGGCAACCCGTTGCTTCCTCCTTCCCATATTTCCACTTCCTTATCTGCCGGCCACTTCATACTGTTATGAACGATGGTCAGATAAAAACGAGGATCTCTCTGAGCATAAGGATTCTCACGCATAGCTTCATTAGTCCAATCAAAAGGCTCACCATTATTCATTTCAAATGCGCTTGCCAGATTTTCCGTCGGGCAAGTAGACGTTTTCCCGCCTGTCACCCCCATAGGAAAGTTAGAAGCCTCAAAACCATTATTCTCTCCGTTAGGACGTGCCCAAATAACCTCTTGACTTCTATTATTCTGTGTTCCGAACAGATTTGCAAAATTCTTATCCAAAGTATATCCCAAAGCAGATTGGTTACCAATAATCTCATAGGCAGCTTCTGCGGCGGCAATCCATTTACTTTTATCGTTATCCGGATTGAACAAAGGGCTTGCAGCATATAATGCAGCACGAGCTTTCAACGCCAGAGCGACTCCCTTCGTCACACGTCCGGTCTCCTGCTCTTTTCCAAAGTTTGTATAACTCACCGGAAGCAGTTGCGCCATTTCGGTACATTCGGAAATAATAAAATCTAAGATCACACCGGCTGCCACAGGCTCAGCATTATTCGCCTCCTCTTTAGTAACAACTTTTGTTATTAAAGGAATATTCTTATAGCGCTTCACCAACTCAAAATAGAAAAATGCCCGCAAGAAACGAATCTCATACTCATAATTCGGATATTCTTTCATCCAATCTTCATACTCGTCTCCATACTTCCAGTCTTCAAAAGTCAGTCCTACCATATTTTCCAAATAGAAATTAGCGTCGTGAATCCCTGAATAGTAGTTAGAGAATTTGTCATCAATCGTAGTATTGGCAGACCAAGTTCCATTAACAAATCTCTGCACGTTTGATGTTTTGTAAACATGTATGGCATCATCTGTAGCTGCATCTTGCATTGCACCGTCAATACTGCAAAAGTCTTGAGGCAAATAACTATAAACATTCGTTACAAACTGCTTGACGCGTGCATAACTCCCTTGAATCTGTTCTTTCGAATAATAATCCGATTCGTTACAATCCATAAAATCACAGGCTGCAAATAAGAACAGTGATAGAAATATTATTAAATACTTATTTATTGGCTTCATATTATTCCACTTTTTTAGAAAGATAAATTAAATCCAAATGCATATTGAGTCATAGTAGGATGTGATGCACCAATAGCCTCTGGATCACGAATGTCAATCCCATCAATACAGAACAAATCATGCGCACGGGCAAAGATTTTAGCTCCACCCAGAAAACCGGTTTTCTTCAATAGTTTTTCCGGAAACCTGTAATACATTTCCAATGTCCTCAACTTCAAAAAGGACGCATCAGCCACCCACAATGAATTATTGTTGTAGTTATTATCTGATCCTGAATAAGTCAGGCGCGGGAGGGTACCGTTTGGATTCGTTTCACTCCAACGATTTTCGTAATAATAAGTAGAAATCGTATTATTACCTACTATAGGCCGATAAATACTTCTTGTATCCAATAACTTGCTGTAATTACCTGTTCCCTGGAACAAGGCATAGACACCCCAACCTTTATATTCCGCTCCTAGATCAAAAGAATAATATATTTCGGGACATGTAGAGTTATATCCCAATGCTACTTGGTCATAAGCATCTATCCGGTTATCTCCGTTTTGATCCTTAAACATCAGATCTCCAGGACGCACATCGCCCAGATATTGCTTAACCTCACGATTATCGATTTCTTCCTGAGACTGATAAATACCCATCACTTCATAACCAAAAATCTGATTTAAAGAACCTCCTGTACGCTTCTGATAATCATGGGGGCGATACTCTTCATTTTGATTTATAATTTTATTGCGCACAAATGAGAACTGCCCACCCAAGTGGTATGTGAAATTTGAAATCTTATCGTCCCAGTTCAGAGCTATTTCAATACCCTTATTGTCAACAACTCCGTCATTGACATTCGGTACCGACATACCCAATATACCAGAGACTGCATTTCCGCCAGCAACAAGAATGTCTGTACGATGATCATAGAAAGCATCAACAGCCAATGACAATTTATTCCATGCCTTGAAATCAACCCCGACATTCAGCTTATGAGATTTTTCATATGTAAGTCCCTCAACTCCTAATTGAGTCAACTTCATGCCACTCATAGAAGTAGGAGCATTCTTAAAGAAGTATGAGCCTCCGCTACCATAGATATCTTGAAATAAGTTCACAGCGTAATCAGCACGTCCGGAAACACCATACGAAGCTCTCAATTTCAAGAAGTTCAGCCAGTCATTCTTCAGGAAACTTTCTTCTGAAAGAATCCAGCCGGCACCAATAGCCGGGAATATTCCCCAACGATCATCGGGGTCTAATATACTGGACGCAGAACCGGACAATGACAAATCCACTAAATAGCGATTATTATATGCGTAATGTGCCTGACCTATTACATCCATGAAAGCCCGCCCTGTATTACGTCCCTTTGACTTTATCTTATCCATGGAGTACATGAAGGTAGTATTCAAATCATGCTTACCCCACTGTCTGGACAGGTTAGCATAAGCCTCAAAGTTGAAGTGAGTGGTAACAGAACCTACACTTTTAGAATAAGAGAGTGTACCTTCATTGGCATGAGTATTAAATTCTTTTTCCCCTGTCTCCAAATTCAAAACCACCGACTCGTAACCAAAATTCTTCGTATTGCTATCCCAATAGGCAGCAGTGTTGTCCAAAGCAACTTTAATACCACCAGTTAAACCCGGTAATAGAGCTGCCAGATCCTGTTTCAAATGTATATCGGCAAACAAGGCACGGGTCTGAGAACGCGCATATCCTTTACCCGAAATATTAGCAACCGGATTATTGCCATAAGTCGTAGTACCTCCCCAAATACCTCTTTCCGTCTTAATGGGAAACGCAGCGGCAGGAACCTGATATAAGGCTGTAAAAATATCACTAACCCCTGTTCCCGGACGATTATGTTCAGAGAAGTTGCCCAATAAGTTCAATTGTACAGTTGTAGTAGGTGAAGCCGCAATATCTAAATTTGTACGAACATTCAGCTTGGAATACTTAAGTTGAGTAGAGTAGCCATCATTATCCCCGGTAGGCTGCAAGATTCCACGGTTATCCATAAAGTTTAACATCGTATAGTAGCTTACAAACTTACCGCCACCACGCGCCGAAAAGGTTATATTATCACCATAGCTGGCTCCTCTCAGTGTCTCGTCTACCCAATCTACATTAGGATAAAACAACGGATTGGTCTGGTTTTTAAAAGCATCCAGTTCTGCCACCGAATAGCGTGGCATCAAACCATCGTTCTTCATTGCCTCATTCAACGCAGATGCATAAGTATATCCATCTACAAAATCGGGTAAACGCTTCGGAGTAGCCATATTGAACTCATAAGAAAAACTAATCTGAGGAGAAGTCAGACTACCCCGTTTCGTTTTAACCAGAATTACACCGTTAGCGCCACGAATACCGTATAAGCTGGTAGCTACCGCATCTTTCAGTACACTGACCGATTCTATTTCTTCTGAACTTAATTCCTTAAGAGAACGTTCGAAACCATCGACCAATATAAGTGGACTTTTGGAATTCAAAGTCCCCATTCCACGCACATACAAAGTGGCTCCGTCTTCCCAAACCGCACCGGCATTTTGCAACACCTGCAATCCCGGAAGCATACCAAACAATTGATTCGTAGCATTAATGCTATTCTTATGCGAAAGTTTATCGCTGGTAGCCGTAGAAACGGCACCGGTAACCTCTCTTGCATCATGAGTAATATTGCGGCCGTAATCTATCACCACTTTATCCTTATGAATCGTCAATGTGTCTACTTGTGCCATCAGGTTGAATGAACACAGCACACTTGCCAATATGATATTTATCTTTTTATTCATACTCTTTTTTATCTATGTTTTTCAGATGTATTATTCCCAACCGGGGTTTTGTACCAACCCATATCCTTTATTTATTTCATTCTGGGGGAAAGCACTCAGATACCATTTCTCCGAAAATCCACCGGGATTCCACCAAGAACGACTTTGTTCTCCTCCCAGAAGTGGAAACTCTTCACAAATATAACTGCCGTCATTCTTGTTTTTATAGATATTCAATCCATGCAAAGGAGTAGAGAATTTTTCTTTCATCTTCCAACGGATTAAATCGAAAAAGCGTACTTCTTCATAACCAAATTCGCAAGCACGCTCACGAAGAAGCTCTTTTCTGAATTCTTCCTTACTCAATCCTTTCTTCAATCCTTTCATACCGACACGAGCACGTACTTTATCGACATAATGATAAGCCAGCTCATTCGGCCCATTATTGTACTCATTCAAAGCTTCCGCATAACTCAAATATATTTCTGCAATACGCAGATGAGGCCACTGAATAATATGACCATTATATTCGCCTGCACGGTCCAATCCCCATTTTCTGCAAGATAATCCTGTTAATAAAGACTTAGCAGTCACTTGTCCTACATTCCAGTCTCTTCCTGCCGGATAGTTTTCCTTATCATCAGGCTTTTCTTGTGTAACACCAGCCGTTCTGTTCTGGAAAAGATCTCCGTCCAATATGAATGTTTCAGATAAACGAGGGTCTCTGTTCATGAATGGATTCTTTGTATGTTCCGGATTACTCCAATCAAAATTCTCTCCATCGGCAGTCGGAAACATATCAAAATATTCTTTTGTCGGGCAGATTGCTCCCCAGCGAATAGACTGGTTGGTATAGGGTTGCTGATTAGCCTTATAATAATTCTCTCTACGGACAGATATTAAGGTTTCGGTAGTACCACGATCAAAATAAGCTGCACGGAAGGCATAACGGTATCCACTGGGATTAACATCTTCTTTTTCGACCAATTTATAGAAACCATTGCTGTCAACAGCCTTAAAGAAAGCTTCACAAGCATCCATTGCATGTTTCCAACGTTCACGGTCATAGTTGCCGAACCAAGTCATCAGCGCTTCGGAAGCTGCTCCCTGAAAGTAAGGCTCATCATTATTAAACAGCGGACTGGCGACAAAAAGTAAAACTCTTGCTTTCAACCCCATTGCACCGGCTTTTGTCAAACGTCCGTCCCAATTAGACATCTCCGCTTCTGATATATGCCAAGGGAACTCCGGACAATCAATAGCTTCGTTCAACAGTCTTACTATAAAATCGACTGTCTGCTGCAAAGTGGCCCGGGTAGGCATCGATGCTTCATCGGGTGAAATGACTTTATCTATAATGGGCAATCCACCGTAATGACGCAACATGTGCGCATAATATACAGCTACCATTGCCTTAGCTTCCGCTTTCAAACGTTCTTTCTCTGTCCTATCCATATCGGGCACTCTGTCTATGTTGGCTACAATCAGCCAGGCGTTGCGAATAGCCGACCACATATGGGTTTCATTCTCATTGAAACGAATCTTGGTAGCCATGTAGGTGCCTCTTGGCGAATTTTCCGTACCAGCATTATAATTACCGGCATAATAAACCTTATTAACGCCCGAATACCCCAGATAATCCTGATTCAAATCCGTCAGGCCTTCAATATTTCCCAGCCACATCGTGTTCCAATAACTATTCGATGTTTCCAGTCCCATCGGCAGATATCGATAACTGTACCACAGAACTCTGCGAGCATACTCAGCCGTAGAAAAGACCGTGTCAATCGTAACATCCGTACTGGGGGGCTTCTGCAAGAATTTATCTCCAAAAGCTAAATCCTCGCATGCGTTGGTGGAAATCAGCAATCCCAACAACAGCACAATAGCATGAAAATGTTTCTTTATATTTTTCATATCATTTCTTTTATTTAAGCGTTAAAATCCAACCTTTAATCCAAAGTTTATAACTTTCACCAACGGATAGGTATCTCCACTGGGATTACTTTCGGGGTCACTGAAACCCAATGCATCAAATGTCAATAAGTTATAACCGGAAAGAGAAATGCGTAAAGAACTCAGATGCATCTTACTCAAAAGACCTTGAGGGAAAGAATACCCCACTTCCAGATTCTTCAGACGAACATAGGAAGCGTCACGCAACCATAAATCAGAATCTTTATAATTATTCGGTTTACTGTTTGTCAACGAAATAGCCGGCGCCTTTGCGGAATTTCCTTTTTCCGGCGTCCAGGCATCATCGATCATATACTTCAGCAAAGAGCGATTATTGGTACTTCCAAACGGATAACGATAAAAGTCTGCAACCAGACGGGAAGTTTTGAATGCACCCGCCCACGTCATACTGAAATCCAAACCTTTCCAGGAGAAGCCCATTGACAAATTACCTGTAAGCAATGGATAAATAGGATTACCAATGGCCGAAACATCATTATTGTCAATCTTATGATCTCCGTTCAGATCCTTATATTTCACATCACCGGCCAAAGGAGTAAATCCCTCACCATGATCTGGAATGCCACCTTCTTTTCCTTTCAGCGAAGCATAATTGGCAGCCTCTTCTTCGGTAAAGAAACCATCGTACATATATCCGAACTGTTGCCCGACAGGACGACCTGTCCGACGCATCCATTCATAAGGCTGAGGAATTTCATCGTTGAATACAATCTCATTCTTGGCATATCCCCAATTGGTTCCAATATGATATCTTACATTCTGAATCTGGTCTTCCCAGCGAGCCGTCACTTCGAAACCTTTATTATTAACTTTACCCATATTTACGATAGGCAAACTTACGGCAAGATAACCTGGATTGATATTACGGGAGATCAGAATGTCTTTGCGGTGTTCAATGAAGTAATCGAAAGACGTTTTCAGGCGACTGTCAAAAAAGTGTAGATCAATACCATAATTCTGTTTGGCCGCTGTTTCCCAAGTTACGTTCGGATTACCAATTCTCGATTCTTTCGCTCCAGCCAATACATTATTGACAATTGAACCAAAACCGTATTTTTCAGTACTGATTGTATATGCATCGGGAAGATACAGGAATCTGGAACCATCAGATACAATATCATTACCCACAATACCATACGAGCCACGTAGTTTCAGATAACTGATATATGGTTTTAAAGATTTCATGAAAGGTTCTTCCGAAATTATCCATCCGATGGATCCGGCAGGGAAGAAACCAAAACGACTGCCTTCCGCAAAATTTTCAGAACCGTTATATCCAATGCTGAAATCTGCCAGATAGCGGGTTTTATAGTCATAAGTAGCGCGTCCTACGAGACCTACATAACTACGTGGAATACCGGGAAACGACTTATCAGAATAGTAATATTTCATATTTTGATTATACATAAACAAAGCAGACACGTTATGAGGGCCGAACTTCCTCTGATAATTCACGGCAGCTTCTAGATACCAGTCGCGGGATTGACCGTATTTTTCATCACTATATCCCAGCGTTTGCATCTCCTGGTTTTTCTTCAGCAAGACTTCATCTCCTTCTCCCAGAAAAGCTTCATAACGATCTGCGCGCCCTTCACGACGCTTAGTTATACTCACACCGCTATTATAGGCACCTTTCACGTGAGCTTTCAATCCTTTTGTAAGAAAGTCAAGCTTCTGATCAAGTACAAAGTCAAAGTTCACTACATTATTATCATACGTATTGAAACCTTTTCCATAATAGGAGTTCAATGCATCATATACAGTACCGAATTTTCCAAATGTTTGTGCATTTACCGTAACCCACTTTCCATCTACAATACCCGGTCCTGCAAAAGGAGGTGTCCAATATATATCCCTGAACAAGCTTTTAACATTTGTAGCTGTACCGTTATTATAGTTAGGTTCACGTTTGTCAGTCAGGCGCCCTCCCAGATTGATTTTCATGGAAGTAGTTTTGGTTACATCCACATCCATGTTCACACGGTAGTTGTAACGGTTATATTTAAAACCTGTCTTATGTCCGTGCGTATCGAAGGTTTTAAAAAGTCCGTCTTGAGTAAATACACCCAGCGAGGCAAAATAGCGAACACGCTTTGAACCACCTGAAATATTAAAGTTATGTTGGGTCTGTACTGCTGTCTTTCTTATCAGCATATCAGTCCAGTCAGTATCTGAATAAATCAACGGATTACTATGGGTGCGGAATGCTTCCAGCATTTCCGGTGAAAACGCCAGGTTTTCTTCTGTCACTCCATCACGCAACTGAGCATTATTGTAAGTTGTTGCATAATCATAACTATTGGCAAATTCCGGTATACGGGTAGGCAACTGAAGTGCCATACTGGTAGAAAAACTGATTTTAGCTTTGCCTTCCTGTCCGCGCTTAGTAGTAACCAAAACGACACCATTGGCACCACGCACACCAAACACCGCAGTTGCCGAAGCGTCTTTCAATACCGTGATGTCTTCAATTTCGTTCGGGTCCAACTGGTAAAACGAACGCTCTACCCCATCTACCAGCATCAAAGGGGCAGATAGTCCTTCTGTCAACGACCCCACACCACGTACATAGATCGTAGCGTCATCTGCACCTGGTTGTCCACTGGATTGTACACTGGATAATCCGGGGATTTTTCCACTCAAGGCATTAGCAATACTGCCTACAGGAGATTTCATGATTTCATCTGATTTCATCGAAGAAAGTGCTCCTGTGACTGTTACTTTCTTAGTAGTGCCGTAAGCGATAACCTGCACTTCTTCCAGGGTAGTAACATTTTCTGTTAGCATGATTTTCAACTCCGGCTCTCCTTTATAAACAACCTCTTTGTCCTCGTAACCTATAAATGAAACTACAATAGTAGCTCCAACCGGAACTGTCAATGAAAATTCTCCATCCAGATTAGTTGCCATACCATTCTGGGTTCCTTTCACAAATACAGTAGCACCAATAACCGGACCCATATCGTCCAGCACAACACCTTTCACTACTTTTGTTTTAGCTTGCTGTGTAATAGCTGTTGACCGGGAATGATTTTCATCCCCCCAAGCCCTGCCTGAGTGCACGACCAATAAAGCCAACGCAAGTAACCATACTTTGTTTCTCATAAAATAGATTTTGATTGATATTAATTAACTCTGTGCTTACGATGAAAAGAGTTCAATAAGCACAGTGCAAACTAAGTCTAATTCCCTCACATACACTTTCCCTGCATATATGATACATGTGCACTAATTGTTTAGCGGACAATCTGTGCTACACTACGGACATTTTTACCCCTGGCACTTCTACGAAATTAGCACAATAAACCACTTTCCTTGCTTGAAGAAATCATAAGAGCGAAAGGAGTTGTAATACGGGATACCTTCCATAACTCTACAGGGGGAATGCCGTACCCCCACAGGGGAACGCTCGTTACACGCCGAGGTAAAAGCCGTTACATACCGAGGTAAAGACCATTACAATAGGCGGTAAAGGTCGTTACATACTGAAATAAATGCTTTTACATCCTCAAGTAAACGACAGGTGAATATAAGACATTGATTATTAGCCCATTTATTAATTCTACTTCGATTCCGCCTCGTTAGAGGTTTCCTTCCGATAAGATAATGGAGACACTCCATAAAAGTCCTTGAAGCAACGACTAAAATACCGGGGAGAAGCAAATCCCAGTTGATAGGAAATCTCCGATATATTATATTGAGGTGCTTCCTGCAACATTCGCAATGCCTCTTCCAATTTCAGTTTTAGGGTAAATTCATTAGGAGTAAGTCCAACCACCTCCTTTAGGCGGGTAAACATCTTACTACGCCCCATATTCAGTTCGGCAGCCAGCATGTTCATGTCAAAGTCCGGATTATCAAAGTTACGCCTTATAACGATTATTGCCTTATCCAGCAATTCCTGGTCCATTACATTCAAGATTCCGGTTTCCGGGGTAGTCATCTTTTCTGTTTGAGCTATCTTACCGAGCAGTTTCTTTCTGTTTTTCAAGAGATTGCCGCAACGGGTCAAGAGCAATTTCACATTAAACGGTTTCGTTATATAATCATCCGCTCCAAACATGTATCCTTCTATCGTGCAGTCTTCCGAAGTCTGAGCCGTGAGTAATACCACCGGCATATATGCCAATTCCAGGCAGTTCTTTATTTTATAGCACATTTCCTTACCAGACATCACTGGCATCATCACGTCACTGACCACAATATCCGGATGCCACTGTTGCGCCATTTCAAAGCCCACCTGTCCATTGGTGGCCTTATACACCGTGTATGTGGGCGAAAAGATGTTCACCAGCATTTCCAACACCTCTTCATCATCTTCCACAAGCAGCACGCGAGGCATTCCTGTCTTATCTTCTATAATTTCCGGTTCATCTTTTTCCATCGCATCATTCAGCAATGCTATTTCATCCATAAGCATATTCCTATGATCAGAGTAAGACTTCACAACTTTTTCATACTCCAGTTCCTCTTGCGTAAACTGTACATTTCCAATGGGCAGGTATATCCTGAAAACACTACCCTCTCCCAATGTACTGTCCACTTTAATCTCTCCTTTATGGGCATCTATTATTCCTTTAATCAATGCCAGCCCGATGCCACTCCCCAACAGCCCTTTTCTGGAGTATTCGTCTCCTACCTGATAAAAACGCTCGAAGATCTTCTGCTGGACATCCCGGGGAATTCCACAACCGCTGTCAGCTACCGCTATTTCAATCATCCGCTGCTGTCTCCTGACAGTAACCTTTATATCCTTTCCTTCCGGTGTATATTTAAAAGCATTCGACAGTAAATTAAAGACCACCTTCTGCATCTGCACCGGATCAAACCACAAATCCACTTCCTCTTCCACATGCTCGAATGTATATTCCATATTCCTCTTACGGGCAAAGTCGACAAACAGCTGATAAATGTCCTTCACGAAAGAAATTACATCTACGCGCTCCACTTTCAACTTCATGAATCCCTGTTCCTGCTTCCTGAAGTCCAACAATTCCGTTATCAGGAGGCGCAAATTTATCGCATTTTTATGTATTCCTCGCAAACGCTTGTTTACGACAGGAGCCAGTTTCTCCATTTGCAACAACATTTCTACCTGCCCTATTATTAAAGTCAATGGAGTGCGGAACTCATGTGATATGTTCGTAAAGAAACGCAGTTTCATTTTGTTCACTTCTTCTATACGCTCTTTCTCGTTCTTTTCTTCTGCCAAAGATAATGCCAACATCCTGCGAGCCATCTTTACCCTCCAGAAACTATAAACAATGCTTGCAACCACAAGAAAATATACCAGAAATGCCCAAACCGTGGCAAACCAAGGACTGTGTATCGTGATGTCAAGCATTATTTCCTTAGGCTCCCCATTTTCCACTTTATTGCCAAAATCACGGACTTTCAATGTATAATTGCCCGGAGCCAGGTTTGTGTAATTCACTCTTAACTGGTTCGTCAGCACCCAATCTTCATCAAAACCTTCCAGTTTATACTGGTATTCATCTTTTCCTTCCAACTCCACATAATTGGAATTGGAAAAATTAATCATTATATTGTTCTGTTCCGAAGATAAATCTAAGTGCCTTGTAAAGGCTAGTGCCTGGGATAATACTCCCGACCCGTCATCGGGAGAAACCTTCATGTTATTGACATAAAGACCGGAAAAATAGAATTCAGACGACCTACTCTCACTCGCCTGATACAAGTCTTTCTCTCTGAATGCAATCAGCCCGTCTACCCCTCCTATATAAATCAGGTCATCATCAGCCATTAAAATGCCACCGCCTTCAGCTACTGCCGAAATGCCTCCTTTAAGTCCCAATTCTATAGAATGAATGGAGTCACTAAAAGGAGAATAAATGGAAAAACCTTCATCACCGGTTATCAGTATATTGTTCATGTGCGTTTCTGCCAGGTTATAGCAAAAGTCACTCAGCAAATGGCTGCTTTCTTTTGTATAATGTTCCCAGTTTCCCGTATCATGATTATAAGAATATACGCCGTCCCCCAAAGTAGCTACATAAACCGTTCCATCAGAAGCCTCCATGATGCGGGTTATTCGGGCATTAGTAATAGCACTCCCTTTCAGTTCGATACATTCCAACTGGTTCCAGTCACCTATTTTTATCCTGTAAAGTTTAAAATCCGCAGCCAACCAGACGTATCCTCGCGAGTCAATCTCAAACGTCAGAAAAAGAGACCTTTTACTGAGCAACTGAAATTCATTCTTCTCCGGATCAATTCTCCAAAAGCCATTACGAGCAGTTACATACAACCATCCATCTTTAAATATAGAGTGATAAATAATATGGTTTGGACCCTCTCCTGTCCGCTTGTAATGGTCCAAATAATGATAAAAACGGTCCTGCTTTCTGTTATATCGGCTTATTCCACCAGTATATGTACCTATATATACTTGGTCATTTTTTTTATCATAACTAATCGTTTTTATGTTATTATGGTAAATAGAGTTCTTCCCGGAAGACGTGTAATAAGTAAAGCTTCCACTTGCCCTATGCAGTCTATTCACCCCTCCCCCATCTGTACCAATCCACAAATTATGGTCTTTATCTTCGACCATCTGCCCCACAATAGGAAAGTTTAAGCAATGATTGTTAGTGTTGTCATAAGGATAATATAGAAATACATCCTTCGACTGATTGAAATAATTAACACCACCGTAATAAGTGCCCACCCATATAGTACCTTGTCTGTCTTTATAAAGAGAGAAAACAGATTGATGTTCCAAAGATCCCGGATGATAATCTGGACGATAGACACGATATGTATCCGTGTAAGGATTATAAACCTGCAATCCCTCAAAAGTCCCAAACCAGACATTCTGCCATTCATCTTCCACAAACCCTCTTATCTGTTGACTTACAACACGTTCCGGAGAGTATTCTTCCTTCGTGATCTTCCCATCTCTGCCCACCTTATACAACCCTTGCATACGCGAAGCAATCCATAACTCTTTCCGACTACTCACAAACAATTTGTATATCTCAATATCCGGAAGTACACATTTTACTTCTTCCCCCTCCATTACATATAGCCCGCTTGCCGTCCCTATCCAGATTTTCCTGTCCGACATTTCCATACACATGACAGAAGCCACATCCAACTTTCGGTAAAAGCATAATGAGTCTGTATCGGTATCATATCTGAATAAAGTGTCGCGCACAGTGCACCATATCTCTCCATCTAAAGCCTCCAGAGCCCCGACACCAACCGGAACCAGCTCCCTAAACCTTTCCTTGCGAATGTCATATTTAATTAGAGCTCCGCTATTCAACATCAGAATATCACCATTTGAATCGCCTATAATCTGGTTAACTACTCCGTTGATGAGGTTTTTTCTTCGATGTTGATAATCTATGATATCATAAGATTTATATTTGGAAATCTGTTTACTATCGTAAACATTCACTCCTTCATTTGTGCCAAACCACATGCGTCCTAAAGTATCCTGATAGATAGCCAATACCGAAGGGCTGGAAAGTCCGTCCTTCATTGTCAGTTTTTTAAAGTATTGCCCGTAAAATTTGGCAGGCGACAGCATTAGAAAAAGTAACAATATGTATTTAAGTCGGTTCATAGTAATGTAATTCTCAAGGTTATATAATACAAATAGAGGTTGTGTTTGCAAAAATATCTAAAAGAGTTCAAATTCCAATAGACTCTTCCACTCTATTTGTGCCTCAACATGTCAAATCCGTCCGTTTTTACAGCACATATTGTCCATCTACCTCTATATGGAAAATACTGTCCGAAAGTAGTTCAAAAAACATATATCTTTGCTCCAGTCTCAAATATACGTAAAGCGAAAAGAAGATTATGAAAAGATACTTATTCTTAGCACTATTGATTCTACCCGCTTTAAATGTATCAAATAAAGAATTCAATAGGAAGATTAACAAATCAATTATTTTACTAACATTATGAAGAAACATTATCCGGCAATAAATATCGTGAAGTACTCACCTAAAAAAAGTAAAAATGAAACGTTTAATTATCTATTCCATCCTGTCCGTTGCAACCTTGTGTTCCTATGGACAAAGTAATTTTAATAAGACGGAAATAAAATCTACCATGAAACGTGTGGCAGACTGGCAAATAGCCAATCCGGCAACAGGTGCGGAACATGACGACCTGAACTGGACCTATGCCGCACTGTACATGGGAATGATAGACTGGGCCGAATTGACCGAAAAAGAAGATGGTGACAGTCAATATTACAATTGGCTCCTGAAAATAGGTAGGCGGAATGCCTGGCAAATGGGAAAATACATGTATCATGCAGACTTCATCGCCGTAGGACAAGTCTTTCTGGAAATGCATCAGAAATACAACGACCGCAATATGATGCTTCCCACCCTGGCGCGCACGGAATTCGTCATCAACCATCCTTCGGCAAGCACGCTGGAACTGGATTATAGAAATATGGCAAGCCTGGAACGCTGGTCATGGTGCGACGCCCTATTCATGGCTCCTCCCGTATATGCCGAAATGTATATGTTGACGAATGACTGGAAATATATTGAATTCATGAATCGGGAATACAAGGCAACCTACGATTACCTTTTTGACAAAGAAGAAGAGCTTTTCTACAGAGATCACCGCTACTTTAAACAGAAAGAGGCCAATGGCAAGAAAGTTTTCTGGGGACGCGGTAATGGCTGGGTGTTAGGTGGACTTTGTGAAATCCTCCAGACACTACCCCGAAATAACATGCACCGCCAATTCTACCAGGATCTCTTCATCACCCTGTCCAACCGTATCGTCCAGTTGCAGGGCAAGGACGGATATTGGCATGCAAGTCTGCTGGACCCAGACTCTTATCCTTCACCCGAAACAAGTGCCACCGGCTTCATTGTCTATGCACTGGCCTACGGTGTCAATGAAGGATTGCTGGATAAAACCGTCATGATGCCCGCCATTGAGAAAGGTTGGAAAGCCCTCGTCAAAGCTGTGGAGAAAGACGGCAAGCTGGGTTATGTACAACCCATCGGGGCAGATCCCAAGAAAGTGACTCGTGAAATGACGGAGGTCTATGGAGCAGGAGCGTTCCTGTTGGCCGGCAACCAGATTTATAAAATGGTTCCATAAAAACTTAAATAATACATTAAACTGAAAATAATATGAAGATCACTATCCGGCTTATAGCATTAGTTATCATAGGCAGTCTGATGTCGACAGGAGCATCTGCTCAGAACATCCCGAACGCTGATAACGAGTATGAAGCGTTAATGCAGAAAATCAGGCTTGACTTTGCCAAAAATCCTTCCATTGATAAAGATTTAAAGACCTACAATGAGGTGGACGGTTCATTCACAGATGTGGATTACGCCAGTATTGAACGAACCAACTGGCCACCAATGAAACATATTGACCGTCTCTCCGACTTTGCTTTCGCCTATACCAATCCTCAAAACAAGTATTATAAAGACGAAAACCTGTTTGCCAAAATACAAAAAGGGCTGGAGTACTGGCACGAACGCAACCCGTGGTGCCACAATTGGTGGTACAATCAAATAGCGGAACCTCAACGTCTGGGCATATTACTGATACAAATGCGTACAGGCGAGAAACAGCTCCCGACAGAACTTGAAAAGAAGATTTTGGAACGAATAGAGAAGGACGGTGGGCATCCTGCCAAATGGACCGGCGCCAACCGTACCGACATTGCACTGCACTGGATATACCGGGCATGTCTTTCTGAAAATGAAACCGACCTGAAAATTGCACTCGAAAACGCATACAGTCCTGTAGTATATACCACCAAAGAAGGTTTTCAGCACGACAACAGCTATTTTCAGCACGGTGCACAACTCTATATCGGTGGCTATGGAGACGAAATTCTGAAAGGTGTCACCCAAATAGCCATGTATACCAAAGGAACCCAATATGCAATTCCTCAAGAAAAACTGGCATTACTGAGCAAGTTCATGCGTGAAACTTATTATGCCACCATGCGCGGACAATACATGCTATTCGATGTATTGGGAAGAGGTGTAAGTCGTCCTGAAGTCACTAAAAAGTCCCATACAGCATTGTTCGCCAAACGCATGATTGAACTTGATCCGGCTCACATCAATGAATACAAAGATATCATCTCGCGCCTAAGTGGAAAGCATCCTGCCGACTATGCTTTGTCACCCAAGCATACCCACTATTTTCGCGGAGATTATACCTTGCATATACGTCCTGCCTACACTTTTGATGTCCGGATGGTATCTACACGCACAGCCCGTTGCGAATATGGCAATGGAGAGAATCTGAAAACTTACTTTATGTCCGACGGATGCACCAACATAGTAACCGAAGGAAATGAATATGCTAATATCTTCCCTGTCTGGAACTGGACCCGCATTCCAGGAGTAACAGCTCCGCAAGTTCCCCAAATACCTTTAGCAGCCAGCGACTGGCAAACACTCGGCACTTCTACTTTTGCCGGAGGAGTATCCGACAGCATTTATGGAGCATCTGTCTATTCATACACTGATTCATACGCCGACATCAATACCAGTACACGGAAAGCATGGTTTTTCTTCGATGATGAGGTAGTATGTCTGGGGGCAGGTATCCACTCTACGTCTCAATATCCTGTGTATACAACGGTAAACCAGTGCTTATCCACTTCCGAGAAAGCTATATTACGCCACAAAAATAAACAGACTGAAATAGTCCAGGGGAGTTTCAACTACACTTCTCCCGAGTGGATCCTTCATAATAAAATAGGGTACTTATTCCCCAATGGAGGAAATGTATTCGTAGCCAACCAGCAGCAGACAGGAAGCTGGTATGATATCAATCATACTGCTCCCAAAGATTGTGTGCAGAAAGATGTCTTCACTATATGCCTTGACCACGGCAAACAGCCATCAGATGCAATTTATGCTTACATTATCGTTCCTGGCATGCAGACCACCGATGAGGTAAAAAAGTATCAGAAGAAAAAGAACATTGAAATTCTATCCAACACAGAAAACCTTCAAGCAGTCAGAAGTAATAAATCAGATATATTGCAAATGATATTTTACTGCGCAGGAGAGTTCACATACAAAGATCTAACAGTAAAGGCAGATAAGGCCTGTGCATTAATGGTAAAAATAAAGGGTCAGAATGAAATGAAACTTCATATAGCAGATCCGGGACAGACGCAATCCAATATAACCATAGACATTCGGATGCGAAAACAATCAAAAACAATCAATTGTGATTACCGGAACAGTGGCATTTATGCCGGATCTACCAAAGCCTTTGATATCGTCCTTTAATCATATCACAATCAATTGGCCTAACACAATATTTACCTTCCCCCTAAAGTCTCAATCAGTTGAATAATCAATCTTGATTGAGACTTTTTTCATCTCACAAAAAAGAAGAGTGCATTAAAAGAAATTTTAATACACTCTCATCTTGAAAGGGAAGTTTTCCTTTCTATCAATCAAATATCAAATAAAATCTAATGTTATTTGAGACGATACAGCAACCAGGCACTCTGGAAATCTTTACGATTAGAGTATTTAGACTTGAAAGCGTCACGTGCGTCAGCTGCAGAAGCTCTGTCGGCAAAAGTACTCACAATTACACGATACATTGCTGCATCCGGATTAAAGGCAATCACAGCACTATAACCTTCCTTATCCAGAAAATCTTTCAGACTTTCGGCATTAGCCTTCACACTAAAGCTACCACAAACCACACTGTAATCTTTCAAACCACCCACGCCAGAAATTATGTCCACTTTTTCCTGACGTACACCGGCAGTTGCAACAGGCACACTTTCCACAACCTTTGCTTCAACCGGAGCACTCACTACCGGAGAAACTTCTACCGGTTCAGTAACCTGAGGTTCTGCCAGTTCTTGCTGTTTTGCTTTTTCATATGCTTTTTTATAAGCGCTTTCACTCGATTTACAAGAAGAGAATGCCAATGCAATGCACAATCCCATTCCTAAAAATGCTAATTTTTTCATAATCATATTGTTTTTGTTAGTAATTTCTACAATCTATCTATACTCAATATCTGCGGAATATATAACGAACTCCCTCATATTCCAGATGAAGGGATGAAGAAGTCAATTCTTCCATTGTAAATGTCCGTTCTCCATTTTCCCACCCCATATAGAATGAATAGTTTTCGTCTTCCATACTTTGAGGCAGCAAAATAATAGAAATTTTATCTCCTTTCAAAGAATAATTTCCAAAAAACGTTTGATAGCTACCATTTTTCAACAAACAAATGGCAGAAAAGCTACCTTTCTGGAAATTATAAAAGATGCTATCTTGCCGTTCAATTGAACCGTCGGCATATTGATATTGCCTCAACTGCCACTTATCATCCAAATCGCCGTCAACATTACTACAAGCTGCCAGCACAAGCACTATCAACCCGATAATCAGAAATATCTTTCTCTTTCCTATCTTCATGTAGCTAATATTCCGAATAATAAGACAAATGTACGTGGAACAATCAATCCAAAGGGCAGCATTATAGTTAAATTAAATTAATCACGTTTCTTTTCCTACCAGACAAAACCAGGTTCGAACTGTACCCGGGCATTACCTGAGCCGTACCAGCTCCGTATCTATACGCTTAGAGTAGATACGGAACAGATACGGAGCTAGTACATTCCGGATAGTTCTCGGATTAGTACCGAGCTTGGAACAGAAAAATAAATATTTCGAAAAAAAAGAAGTTAAGCGAACAACTTTATAAAGAAAAATGTTAGCTTTGTAGTATAAACCTCTATAAATAGAAAGGAGAACAATTATGAAAGGATTAAATGTACTCGTAGCTTTTCTGGGCGGTGCAGCAGTAGGCGCAGCCGTTGGTATTTTATTTGCTCCCGAAAAAGGAGAAGACACCCGCCATAAGATTGCGGAAATTCTCCGTAAAAAAGGAATTCGTCTGAACCGTAGTGAAATGGAAAATCTGGTAGACGAAATCGCAGCAGAAATTAAAGGCGAAGGAGCCGAATAAAACAAAACCTACAAAAAAACAGAGCCACTATGATGTTCGCAGACGACAGAAGTATTGAAAATCTCCAGCAATTATTCGTTGAGTTTAAGAAATATCTGAAACTCCAAAAAGAATATACCAAACTGGAAATAACCGAAAAACTCTCAATCCTGCTTTCCGCCTTGGTACTACTATCGGTGGTTATCATTCTTGGCATGGTGGCACTGTTTTATTTGTCATTTGCATTAGCTTATATATTAGATCCGCTTGTAGGCGGACTCATGGTAAGCTTCAGCATCATCGCCGCTTTTCACCTTCTGCTTGTTTTATTAGTAATCACTTTCCGCAAGAAACTCATCATCAATCCAATGGTGAACTTCATTGCCGGACTGTTCTTTGAGAATGATAATGAAAAATGATATCATCATGAACAATATGCCTGACTCCTCTTCCATGACTCTGGAAAGTATCGCGCTACGAAAAAAAGAATTACGGAAGAAATTGCATGTACAGAAAGAAATCATGACGGATACGGCAAGAGAACTGTTTGCCCCCCTTGCACCCGCTGCAGACAAGGGCAACGCCATTATGCGCGCTTTCAATACGGGCATGGCTGTCTTCGACGGACTAATGCTCGGAGTAAAGATGATGAGAAAGGTAAGAAGCATGTTCGGAGCCAGAAGATAAACAGGCGCCATAAAGCAAAAAAAGCCGCGTTCTTCCATTGAGAGACGCGGCTCTTTTTATTGATTCAATTCCAATGATTACAGATACGTTTCGAGTAACTTCACGCCACCGTCTTCCGGAACAATCGTAACTTCTTGCGTAATCGCAGGCAGCAATATCGTTTCACCTGCACGCACAGCAATCTCATTCTGGCTGTCGTCCGTGATACGGCATGCGCCTTCCACACAAATAAAAATCACAAATGAATCCAATTCAGAATAGTCACATGTAATTTCTTCTGTCATGTCATAGAGAGAAGTAGTGAAGTAAGGACTGGCAACCAATTCCACCGGTTCGTTCTTCAGATGATCATATTCTGTACGGAAGTCATCCTGTACATCAGCAAAATTAATAGCCTCAATAGCCTGAGTAGTGTGCAACTCGCGAGATTTACCCTCTTTGTCTTTCCGATTGTAATCGAAAATACGATAAGTGATATCCGAAGTCTGCTGAATTTCAGCAACAAAAGCACCGGCACCAATACCATGCACACGACCGGCAGGCACATAGAACACATCCCCCGGTTTTACATCGCACGTTTGCAGCACTTCAGCAAAGGTTCCATTATAAACTCTTTCCTTGTATTCTTTCGGAGTTATCTGCTCAGAAAAGCCGGAAATCAGTTTTGCCCCCTTATCTGCCGATACCACATACCACATTTCATTCTTGCCGAAAGAATTGTGACGTTTTCTCGCCAACTCATCTCCCGGATGTACCTGAATGGATAAATCCAACTTGGCATCAATGAATTTTATCAACAAGGGAAACTTTGTGCCAAAACGAGAGTAATTCGCTTCACCGACAAGTTCATGACGGTATTTTCCCACCATCTCAGGGAGCGTAAGGCCTTTGTCAGGCCCATTAGCGACGACAGACTCGTTGTCTTCTACAGCCGAGATTTCCCAGCTTTCGCCTACTCCGGATAGCGTTTCATTCAATTGCTTGAAAGCAATAATCTTGTCGCCTCCCCAAAGCGTCTGCTTCAGAATAGGCTCAAATTTCAAAGGATACATTCGTAGTTTTTGTTAGAGCTTTAAATAAAAATGTTACATTTTTTTAGATTAACGCGACAAACTTACAAAAAATATCAATTCGCCTCGTAAATGTTAAACGCTAAACTTTCCTAAAATGTTCTTCACATTTCAAGATAAACCCTTGGGAGTACGGAAGAATTTCTTTTTATTTGCAAGAAATTTAATTTTATACCATGGATATGATAAACACCGTGTCAACGGAAAGTAACTTGTCGGGTTTGAACAAGGAAGACTTTCAAAAAGATATAAATAACAAGAAGACTGATTTATTTATTCTTAAAAATGCTCAGGGAATGGAAGTTGCAGTAACTAACTACGGATGCGCTATCCTTTCCATTATGGTCCCCGACAAAAACGGGAAGTATGCTAACGTAATTTTGGGACATGACAGTATAGACCATGTAGTCAACAGCCCCGAACCTTTCCTCAACACCACTATCGGACGCTACGGAAACCGTATAGCCAAAGGAAAATTCACTCTTTATGGCGAAGAACACAATCTGACAATCAACAATGGACCAAATTCGTTGCACGGTGGACCCACAGGTTTCCACGCCAGAGTGTG
>ERZ780057.305-NODE-305-length-22461-cov-3.43636_pt1 | contig 22461 bp, 16 predicted proteins | sample MGYA00511844_ERZ780057 | MGnify/ENA primary metagenome ERZ780057 (study PRJEB29588, sample SAMEA2149030) | human gut metagenome | biome: human gut; feature: human-associated habitat; material: faeces | place: Denmark | collected 2008/2010 ...
ATATTCGGCGTTTCTTTCAGCTAGACCACTGTAACAGCATACTCCGATTTTTCCAAAAATTCACAAAAGATGGTGCCGAATGGCTCAAAAAAGGCTCCAGCTAATTGAAAAAGTCATCCCCAAAATCATAGAATTTCTCATGAAAGATGACCAAGGATTTTGTATAGCGAACATTTTTGTTGAAGCTCATAGCAGCAAATATGAACTAACGTATATGAAATACAATGAAGGATGTGATTGATTTATCTCTTCCAGTGGATATTTATAATTTACAAGGAAATCTCATTTCAGACAGTGTTCAAATATCATTCTATGCATATATATATCGTCCTCCAAGGGAACAACATGAAGAATCTTCCAATTCGCTAAATTATCCAATAGATTTTGCGAATTCGACTCAATTCTCTTCTAAGAAAGATAATGAAGCCTTGGAATAAAAGCATCCGATATCTGGTTGATTTTGGCGTTGGTTTTGGACGTCCTGGTAATGACGATAATGTCAAATCATACGCCGGCATCCTTCCTGTCCGTCTTGACAAAGATATTGGTAATGGCAATTTGACAATGATAAACTCTGTCAGATTATTGGGATGTTGACTGTAATTTTATCTGTTCAATGAAAGCCTCTATTTTTGATTTGAGTACACTCTGTCCCCTTACATTCATCAGCATTGCTGCTGACGGCCACTCATTTTCAATTCTTTGCATTAAGCGTCTAGTTGTATTTATAGAAAGCGTGATGTCGCATCCCGAAAACACTTTAAGTAAAGAAACAATACTCAGCACATTACTTATAACAATATCGTGCAGATATTCTCGGCAATCATCATTATTCAATTGTTCGGCAATCTTGGCGGCAATACAGAAAGGCACATTAAATTCATCATGTAGAATGTATTCATTGTCGCAGCGCTGATATTCCCACAGGCAAATATCCAGCAAAATTTTCCAATGAGTAAATAATGTGCTATCATTGAATTTTCGGATTTCAAATACTCTGAAAAGGCTGCACATCAAATAAGCCTCTCTCCTTGCTTCATTATACACCTGTTTATAGTCAATGTTCCAACCTTGAAAACGTGTGGTAACACGGTTGACTTCCTGCATGAAATCAAGTGATGGATTAATCAGGAGTATCAACTCGGCAATCTCTCTTTGCCGTTTCTCATCGAGCTGCGAGTTCTTCTCCATGCCACTGAAGTTGTTGTTCAATAGGCAAAATAACAATTTATCAAAAACTTTTCGACCAAATATCGAGTCACCGTTGGCCACCGCTTTATTGACCATCAACATCATCATATTCAGATTCAAATCCTTGTCAACCATATGCTCAAACGTGGCTGCCTCCGACAACTCGTCCCATAACAACTCAAGGCAATGATTAAAATTGGAACTGTAAGGATTGACCAATATGTCATTTCGCAAATACTTCCGAGTTGTATGTGAAAGCATCATTTCTACGCTGAGATACAGAGAGAATGCCGCCACAATTTCATGTATCATTGTGGGCAAATCTTTTTCCCATTCTGCTTTGATTGCCAGTCCCTCTTTTTTCAGTGCTTGTGCTCTTTCATTCCTGTCATAATTTCCCCTTACATCCTCATAGCTCAAGAGATTGTTGCCAACCTGTGTAATCCATTCAAACCAACGGTCGAAGAATGCCATAAGAAAAGAATGAGGAAACTTCAACTTGTCCAAATCCAATGATTTCAGCACCTGACAAAAATCACAATGATGTCTTATGCCATAGCAAAAGGCTGTTTGCAACGGCACGTAGCGCAAGGCGTTCAAAATGGCAGTCAATCCGGCATAATTACCGCTGGCAATCAATTCCCGACCAGCAATCAATATCTCGGGCGGCAACAAAATCATGGTTGCAGCATTCTCCAACATAGGTAGCATTTTCAGCAACTCGGCATCCGTTTCTTCGATAATCAGTTTTAGCGTACTTGCATCAATATGAGAGAACCTGGCACTATGATTTATTAACTCCTCCGCATTTATCGATTTCTCTGGTTCGCGCATGATTGCCTCAGCATGCTGCTGCAGCAATGCCTGTTCTTTTTGCTCCTCAGAGGTCATCTCGTATTCACTCATCTGCAGACGAGACAACATTGCAGATAGGTTGTTATTTAGAAACAAATCTTTCCGTTCCATGATCAGTCATTTAGTTGATTATATTGGATATCTGCTCACAGCACCATCCGTTGATAAGTTTACTTAATTCCATGTGGGCACTGTCAGAGAGTTTAATTATACAGCATGCCCTTGCTCCAAACTCGCTCAGTGATGAGCCAATCTGCCAACCCTCTTTTTCCGTTAGGATGAAGCGGTCATGCAACCGCCCCTGTCCCTGAATGCAATATACAGAAAGCTTGCAAAAAGGATGGTTCGCATTAAAGTCGCGGACGATTGTTTCAATTTCCTTTTCAAGTTCTTGGAATGGTTTTTCCATCTGATGTGCCACTGTCTCTAATTGCTCTTTACAATTGACGATGACAATTTTCGACATTTCTGCGTTTGTTAGCGGAACAATATATTCATGAAACTGGTCTACGGAGAAATATGGGTCCGCAATGGCTAACCAACTCTTCGCCTTGCCAAGCATTCTGTTGATATAGCCTGCGGCATCCTTTTTGTTTTTATCCTTTTGAGTTGGGTCTCCATCAAAGTACACGAACTCCATAGCGGCCCGCTTCTTCTGAGCCTCCTTCTCCAAGATAGCCGGACCGAGATAGTGCTCCAGACCAATGGTGCCCGGCATTTTCGGCGTTTTCTGTTTGGGTTCGTTCGCATTCGGGGAGGATTCGATAACAATCGAACTGATAAAAGACACACTCCGAAGAAAATATAAAACTTTGCCGACATTATTTTTTATGTCAATGTCAATTTGCCTTGGACGATTATTCATCTCGACGAGAGCAAATGTTTCTTCTTTTTTTACCTGCTGTGAGAAGATGTGAGGAATGCTTTGCTTATCTGTCACTTTTTCGGTAATTATCACATTCACGTCTTCCCTGACAGCCCCATTCCTCCAGTCAATTTCCAATCTTACTGCAGGTATCATTGGTACTGTTTCGATATGCACGGCTTTTATCGGGCTGTACTCAACAACATAGATGCAGCCAATATGTAAAGGATGCTCGGAAAGATTTATACCCAAATGTTTCTGTGTGAAGGCGCCAATTCTATTCAGCCTGATATTGTGCTCTCCTAAGAAAACAAACATTCGGCGTTGCGAGTCAAACCAAGCCCATGTTTGCTGCACAGACTTAGATTGGGGGAGCATTTCTGTCACAGAATCAATATCATAATCTCCCTTTTTAAGCATAAACCCGCTGCAGCCGGGGTCTGGATCGCGTTTCATATCTCCCCAAAGTATTTCCACGGAACTCTTCAACCAAACATATGGCAAAGGGTCATCCTCCACATTCGCATCAATATCAATCTCATCAATGTGAACGCAAATGTCAAATCTTCCGTCATCATTAAAGTCCTTGCCTTTAGGATGGCTATGGAGTGGTGACGGCTGCACCATGTCGGGCCACAGCTTTTCAAATACACAAAACAACATATAATCCCTCTTCGACAATGTGTCGTCAAGCGTTACGATAGTTCTTCGATATTTGCTCATACTTGTCTTCTAATCAATCATATTAATTACCACGTTGTCAATCTGCTAACAGCATCTACAAAAAAAATAATTGTAAATAGTGATACAAATGCATCGAAAGAATGACGGCCAAATATCACTCGTCATTATCATTTTGTGCTGCCATATCTCTGAGTTGAAATGAAAGATGTTTATTACCATGCCCTGCTGCAATTTCCCTTTTATAAACAATTTCAGTAGCGCCCCAGTCAACAACATATCCATTGTATCCGGCTTTCTTTAGTATTAGTATAGCAGAAAGCATACATAGTCTGTTGGCAATTAGCAACTGTAATTCATCTTGAGTTAAATACTTGTATTCATTGCCTTTAGGTTGTGGAATATTACCATGCAGATATAAATTTCTACATCGAATGCAAAACTCTTCTTCTATAGAAAGTTTTATATCTAATTTCGCAAATGGATTTGTTAGTTTGTCTGCATTGGGCAACTCATTGAACTTGCATATTTTATTCCATAATTTAGTCCATAAAGCCTTATCAAGTTTATCCTTGAATTTCTTTACGGTCTTTTGTAGTTCATATTTCAATTGTGAAGCGATTGCTTTGTCATCTATAAGTTTACCTGACTGATGTTCATTCGATTTCTCTATGTTAAAAACGGTTGTTATGGTTTCAAGTGAAACCGACGCAAGGCAACCCTTAGAAATATTATCAACCGCTCCTGCCTGAGTAATGAGGATACACGCTCTTCGAAGTTCTGTATTTTTATATAGAAGTTGAACGAATTTTTCGAAAACATCAGATGTCATTAAGATTCGATTATCACTCACATTTTGATAATGATGATAATCCAACATAGGTTTTTTAGAATTAATTGTACAATTTAGACTTTGGTATCTAAATGTGAGTGTTTCTCGCCTTTTAGGCTGCATGCTAAAATAAAAAACACTCTCTGCAATAAAATAGCCTGTTAATAAGGCATACGCTGAACGAATAGCATCTACAACTTCTTCCAGTTCATTAAAACAAATCAGATCGGGACTTTTTATGATAAAAAATCCTATTTCTTCTGAAATTTCCTCGTAATAAAAAAGATATGTTTTTAAACCAATTCTAATTTTAACAGCATTTTTGAATGTATATGTTTGATCAATATTTGTCGTTATATCATGAATAATCCCTTTATGACATGGATTAAACTCAGAAGGATTAAACCTGAAGATAGCTGTTTGTTTGGAATTATTCCAGATCTTATCATCAAAATCTGCTCTAAAAGCCTTTAATGTTACGGTTGCATTGCGAGGTCCATCTTCGTTAATTGATATCGAAACGCTCTCAACATCACTTTGATTAATTATAATATTAAGATTCGGATTTTTAGTGCCTGGTGAAGGGATTACTAAAACTGCTGGCTTCTTAAAGAAATCATCTATGGCTATTGAGTCTGAAAATGATTCAGGAATTGAAAAATTCAATTGATACCTACCATTTTCTAATCTATGGATTGTCGTTTTGAATATGAATTTTTCATCGTATAAGGCCATAAAGAATTCTGTATGCCCTGTTTCCAGAATATACATAAGTCTCAATACTGCATTATCATCTGCAAATATTGTATTATTGATAGAATAGACAGTCTTAGTATTTTCTTTCATTGAATTATAAATTCTCCTTACACTCTTTTGCAGAATCAGTCAAACGATATTTCTGTTTTGGATGGTTTGGCTGGTCTGGGTATAGACGTTCGATAGCTCCTTCTGCCAATGCGGGTTGGATATAGTTCTCTCGGAATCGTTTGACACTTTTAAAGTTAAATAGATTCATAATTTCCTTCATACCCATATATTCATCGCCCATCAATTCAACCAGTCGCTGAACTTGAGCCGTAGTGGGGACATACTTAAGTCCTACTAGGGTCGTACTTGGGTCATGCTTAGGTCGTTTGAATGTAACTATCACAAAACCACCGTCCCATCTCCAGATAGGCTCTTCAACACCTTGCTCACGGCATGCATCCATGATACGTTTGGCTCCGCTACCCCAACTTTCCAAGTAGGTTGATTTATAAAGGGCTTCGGCAATCTTCAGATTATATGGATATGACTCATGAGGCTCCTTTATTGATTCCGGCGTGATTTGCGGAGGAAATATACCAGGATTCGCAATCTCTATGCGATCATCATATATTGCGATGCTGTTTGTTAAGTTATACTTTTCCCATTGACGGTGGCAAAGAGAATTTATAAGAGCTTCCCTCAAAGCCTTGTATGGCACTTCAAGCTGTTCTTCACGTTGCAAGCTGTGATTTGTAATCTTTCCGCTGAGGTTAAGGTGCTTAAAGAAGAAGGACATACCAGCATCAAGAAGGGCAAAAAATCCGCCTTCTACACGTTGGTTGTCGATAAATTCGTTCTTGTCGTTTCCCACGAAACGAGCCATTCTCAAACGGAATTGCGGGAACTCGTCAATATTGTTGGAGAACAACATAGCAGCCCCATTGGTGGGTGCTCCATTCTTAAGCAGTTTCCATTTTGCTAAGGTCTCTTCAATCGGAGTGTTTATGGCACTTGCCGGAATACGACCGCCTTCTACACCAAGACGTATGCAGCCTTTGATGTGTTTCTCGTTCAGGTCTGTCAAAGTAACACCCTCTGCAGACTGACTTTCCCACGAATACATCTGAGGCTGATGCGCACGGATACGCTCATCATACATCTCATGTGGCATAACCTTAGTAGTGCTTTCGACCTTGTAATAAGGGCAACCGTGGAAAGTATGTGGTCGTTCTCCCCATACCCATCCGTCAAAGTGCATAGCAATGACCTTATTTCCGGGGTAATCCGGCACATCAACATAATTGACATAGACATCAACCGCCGGATCAAGCCATGCGAGAGCCTGAGCGATATCCCGTTGTGTGTTATCAGTAACTTCTTGCCCAATTATTTTCAGCGATTTAGGAGCAACACCAAAAATCAGCCATCCTCCCTCGGTATTAAGGAAGGCGCATGCCGAATGCATCCCGTCCTTCAATTCGCCGGTCGTTTTCTTCAGTTCCAGAGTTCGCGACTCGTCCGCTGCAACCAATGTCTTTATATCGTCTATTGTCATTGTCTTTTCAATACGTTTCATGTTCCAATTTAAACTTTTTCGATAATCCAACCGAATTTGTCCTCGACATATTCGCAGAATTTATCAAATTGTCCGCCCCATTGGTGGCAGACTGCGAACTCGACTCCGTCGATAGTTGTGAATTGATCAGAAGAGCCAAGAAAGTAGCGATTCTCATCATCAAACCCTTTTTTGATACGATACTGTATGTTCTCAACGGCGTTTACAACTCCATAACTACCTTGAAGTTCTTTGGGAAATATATCAAGAACCTCACGCCAAGTTACTCTTGGGTGGAGTTTCATGTAAAGGGAAACAACAGAATGCACGGTACGACGCTTGTTCTGCGGTTCGCCTCCGTTCAGAGAATACTTTGCGCGACCTATAGGTTCCACATTAGTCGAATACTTTATTTCTGTGGCAGATGATGTCACCGTAGATTCGTTGTCATCCTTTTCTTCTATGTCGAAGGCAACTTCAATACCAAAATATTCGCCGATTTGTTTCATCAACTCAATTTTGTTTATTGTGCTACTATGAGTGTTGAGCCAATAGCCTCCGTTTAGTGGTTTGCAAAATGCGATATATTTTAGGTTCTTAGTCTTATCAACAAGATAGCCACCACGGAAAGGAATCTTCATTTGATACACCAATTCTGGACCAACAAGATTGATATATTCGATGAATTTTTCTGTGGAGTTACCACTTGAGATAATATAATTATCAAAAGAAATAGAATTTATAACAATCCAAGGAGCACGAGTTTGCTTCTCAACCTCTTTTATGGACTCAACAGGCGAAACTATTTTTGTTTCGTGAGTTGTCTCGACATCCGTCTCTTTTTTATCTAAAAAGTATGTCTCTATGAACTGGATGTATAGGCGAATAGTTTGAGGAGAACCAGAATTTGTTCTCTTAGCCTCAAAATCAGCCTGAACATCGTCATAAAGTTGTGACAGTATTCGTAGGTCTGTTAGATTATAGAGATAACCGGAATGATGATATTTTAAGACTTTACTCCGCATGTAATTACTTCTTGTACATGTACAATATACGTTGATAGTAGATGGAGAATAGCTTCGCCCGTGATTATTCTTTATCATAGATAAAAAGGTGCGAAAACCTTCTAACGTACATTTAACATTCTTAAATGGTACAGTTATCCTTTGCTCTGTCTCATATTCCACAGGTGCTATACCAACACGTGCAGGAGAAGGATTTTCGGTATATTCATCTGTTTTTTCGTCTTTGAGAAGATTGCGTACTTCTGACTCATGCTTCTTGGAGAAAATCCAATTGCGTAGTCTAGGATTGAAATATCCACCCATCTCTTTGAATTTCTCAGAATAGCACATGGTATCGCCATAAACAGCTATATCTTTATCAGAATATTCAACTATGCAAACGATAGCATTTGTAGCAGATGTGGACACAGGTTCCTGAGTGATAATTGCCGAATAAGTAGCATCCGTTTCCTGCGTCTCCCGCGTCTCAATAATATCATTATCTTTGGAACTACATTCGTATTTGTCACGAACAAATACGGTAGATCCGGATTTACAGAACGAATAATCAAGCTGTTTTTCGCCATCGAATTGCAAACTCATATCAACTGAGCACCTCAACCAAGATATTTTACGGCTTAGAGTTTTCATCATTTCCGGAAATACATCTTCTTTGAGATATTGCAATTCAATATTGTTGATTTCTTTACGAATTTCAGCAACAACATCCTCCCCGGACTCTTGCAGTCTGTCGAGGGACTCATATAGCTCTTTCAGCTTTAATATGTCTGTATTAGATGGCATTACTTTAATTCAAATATTGGCATGGGTTTAGAGAAGGAACTTTCACGGTCGATGTTTGCACATTGACGCCGAATAATATCCCTACGATGAACAGCAGGTTTCATGCAATAAGTATAGAACTCAGCGATATCCATGTCCTCCTTTTTGAGAATATGTGGAAACAGCAACTTCATATAGGCTGAGGCGATACGCTTTACGGCTTTTAGGTGGCGCATATCAGCACCTTCTGGAACTGCGATAGATTGATTTACAATTGTAGCATATTCCGTTGAGGTTCTAAGTTGGTGGAGGACCTCCGAGAAGAATTCCACGTTCAAAGTCCAATCACACAGCGCCATGTCATTGGTAATGCGCGGGAGTAACCATCCTTCTATGAACCCGTGAAATCGGTCGAGAAGAGCAGATTCCTTAAATGCCTCCGGAAGTTCTTCTACATAGTTATCGGACATTGGAAAACCATCTTCCGATAAAGGGATATTGCCAAGAAGAATCAGACCGCACTCAGACATAAATTCGTAATTATCAACATTAGTCTTACCATACTCGAGATAGTTCTTAAGGATAGAGCGCATCTCCATGGTATCGGTAAACGTAATTGACTGAATTTCATCAAGTGCCACAAGGTCATGATGGAGCATAATTCCTGGTGTCTTGCGTGACTTGTCATAAAAGAGTTTGGCACGTGAGACCTTACCGCCACCAATTAGCCAAACGAACTTTGACAAATTACCGAAAACATAAGATTTACCAGTACCCTTGGGTGCTAGTTCTATCAAATTTAGACGTGGCTCGATGAACGGCAATAAACGTGCCAAGAACTCCAGCTTTTGAGTTTTGCCCGAAAAAGCAGACGGGGTGTACTCCATAGCCGAGATAAGCACATCAATCCATTCATCGGTGGTAAATTTCTTACGACATTCCCTGAATGAATTGAGATCCAGACGTTCGAGCGGACGAAAAGGTTTATATTTAGACATTTCAATATAACCCTTCTCCTTATCCTGCGGTGGAATATAAACAAGCTTAATGATACCCCACTTTTCTCCATCGATTAAATCATCGGGATTTTGTTCTACTATGTACTGCGGGATTTTGGTGTCCGCCATCTTTATACCCATTTCTGGGATTTGGAATTGTGTTTTGTTCTTGGCGATGTTTGTACTTACCTCGAAGCGAGTTAACAGAGTTATAACATCTCCTTGCATAAGGCGACTCCGAATAGCATTTGGATTGAGTGGGATGTGTTCGTCGAGAAATTTTACAAGAGCATCACGGCGAAGTACCCCGTTAGAGTCAATATGTGTGGCTATCAGATAGTCCTTTACGAAAGACGGCAGATTGCGTCCAACGAATACTTCATTGTTGGCGGGATTCTTATAGACAGCGGATTCTCTGAAAACCTGTCTGATTTTATCTCCTATTTCACTCATAATTAAAAGTCATCTAAATCAAGGTCAGAGCTAAAGCCCATGCCAAAGAATTCAATTTCCAATTGTGTCGGTTTACCTCTGAAAGGAATAACTGTAATATGATGTTTGCCCTCGGTTGCATTAGGGAAGAAGCCTTCCCACTGCATACAATGACGGGTTAGAACTATCTCTTGACCATTGAATATGACCTTAGCCGACTGAGGTTCTGGAATAATCTTGAATACGATTTTCTTGTCAGAGATAGGCACTTTAGCTTCGACAGGTGCGACTGAATATTTAAGAGGCTTTGAGGCATCATCATTGGAAATAACAATGAATGGAACAAGCACTTCTTCAGGTGTGGCACCTCCATGTACCTCGTGAGTCGGTTTGGTGCCAAGTGACTGATGTCTGAGTGCTACTTTATATTTTTTATGGTCGCGTTCGTTTTCATGAACCACGAAATCAATGTCACTGACCGTCATACAATCATCTGCCAGAGGCACATATCGACCTTCATGCTTTGTGGTGGAGTCGCTCTTCAAAGAGTCGCACTTGCGGGACATGGCACTAAGTCCATGATCCGATACGATAGCGATGGTATGCTTGCCCACTTTATTCTCATCAAGAATTTTACAAATGACATCCTTAACAGTTTCCAATTCAGCAATGAGGGTCATATATTTTTGATAATGACCTTTATGTGCCAGTTCGTCGAGTGCACTAAGCTTGAAAACGGAGTGGTTATCAACATCAAACGAATTCAGGTGCGTGTTTGATGGGATGGTTGTGCGTACAATTTGCGAAAGCACAGGGGCATAATCGCTTTGTAAATTTTCAAATAGATAATGAATAAATGGAATAAATTCAGCGCCAAGACCGTCAACCCAATAGATTTTATCTACTGGGTAAACTTGTTCATGTCGGATTTCGCTCAGTAAGTCGTGACTCTCTTGAAACGAGTAGTACCAATTATAGAATGAATTAGCATTTGCGTTGCATTCGTTTACAATGGTCTTTAGTTCTTCGGTATAATTATCCGCTATTTTTGCTCTACGGAACTGTTCCAGATAATCTGCAGCCCATGAAGCCGAAACTTTTGTTGCGACTGCTTCAAAGGGAGTAAGATAGCCGGCAAGGTCAGGATAGTAATCTTTAAGATGTGAAAAGTTGAAATCTTTTTCCGCCCTAAGGATATACCAACCAACGAATAACGCTTTCTCAAAATCAAAGGTAGCAGTGCAAAGCCTTTTTGCTTGACTAAGATTGTCATCCTTTTGTGCAATCTCGATAATGTGCTCCTTTATCCAATCCTGATGTTCCAATGGAACGAGAGCTCGGAACAAGTCTCGCTGAACTTGCATAATGTCATTGCGAGAAGCAAAATTCTGAAGACGTTCCGCATGAGGCATGTAGAAAATCTGTTCTGCAAGATTTACAAACAAAGTATTGGCAATCTTGAAGTCATCGATATCTTGAAGGATGTCGCGCATATAGCCCGTCAACTCATTTTCTTTGTATGCAAGAGCATACGCTTTTAACAACCAACGACCATAAGCCGGTGTCTTGGCTTCAGCCCAAAGCGAAAGAATATCATTGCCTGTTATATTTTTACGATTAAATAAATCTTCAACGTATCTTGGAAAATCAAACGTCTGAGCTGCATTCTTACCAATGCTTTGAAGCAAATCATCCCAGTATTTAAGTTCGCTTGCCTTATACTCAATAGGCAACGATATTTCAAGGAAATTAGTAATAAACTCATGCGAATTATCTACCGGAAGAAATGTGAATATTGAGTCTGGTTTGGAGTTTTTCCATCGATTTAGAATTGGCGATGCCCCACAAAGGATTTTGTCCTTGGGTGCCTGTTTCTTCCAGAAGCTAAGCCAATCATGCATGGTCGGTAAAGAGCAGATATTAAGTTTGTCAGGGATAGTGTAGTCTTTGAATTTTGAAACATACACCATAACCTTATCATCCTTAAGCGCATAATATTGCCAAATAGGAGCACTTTCTTCAATGCGCCCGAAGGTTTTAAGGAAGTCCGTAAAACGGTTGTGCAATCCGATTATGGGAATATAGATTCGCTTTTGAGGATGTGCAATATCTTCCGACAAAATAATATCATTGAAGAAGCCCTTGAATTCGTCCTCTTTGAAGAATCGAGCAAGCTCCGAAAAGGGTGTGACGATGCTTGAGACTTTCAAACTCCGCACTGCATCGCTCAGAGTGTCAATGTCAATAGTCTTGTCAGGGCCTAGCGCAAGTATTTCTAGATCGAAATTTTCCACACCAAGTTCCATAACAAGAAACTTAGTGAGTTCTCGAAAAGCATCAAAACTATTCAACATAATGAAGCGCACACAATATCGTTGCGCTAGCACATCACGTGACTTTACATCGGTGCTGATAGCCTCCTTAAGGTCATCAAGCGAGTGAAATACTATTACTTTATCGGTTGCATCCATCTTTTATAGTCGATTGAAAAATTCTGCGGTTTCAGGATACTGTTCAAGAAGATTAAGTATAGCCATTTGCCACATGGTATTAGGCATATTTGTAGTCTTAATTTTCTCCTTGGCTTGCTTAACGATATCCGCCTTAGTTTCGCTGTTATTGTCTCCGTCATTCCCACCGCTGTTGCCATCTCCTCCGTTATTGTCGTTGTCATCACCGTTTTCTCCACCCTGACCGCTATTTCCAGAGGTCTTACGTATATAGAATTGGTAAATGGCTTTTTCAACATCGGACTCCTTACGGAATGCGATTTCGCTAGGAAGTTGCGAGAGCTTTTCAAGCATCTCATTCCACCATGCTTTCTCGATTTTGATACCTTCGATACTGTCAACAAAGTTTACGAATCCTTTTTCGTAATTGGCTGCATTTGTCAGACGGATACAAAGCTCGACGTGGTTAATCTTAATATCGCGATAGATTGACTTAATCTTATCAATCGAAGGTGTCTCTTGGGCGAAGATAGCGATAAGAGAAGTTATTGCGTTCTTTTCGTCTTCAGAGAGTCCCGGCACATACAACAAAGTCCAAAGAGGTTGTTTGGCAAAAGTTTTGCAGAACTCTTGAATATACCATTTTGCGTTGTCGAGGCTCTTTACCTCTTCCGGCTTGACTTTGATGGTCTTGCCAAGGTCAAAGGTGTCGTAGAGAAGTTTAGTAAGATCACTCTCTTCCTTCGAACCAAAGCGAAGCAACATCTTATTGCTAGGTTCTGATTTGCCCTCTTTCCACATTTTGAAAAGTTCGGTTATCATGTTGCATAGAGCTTCATCAGAGATTGGTTGCGAAATGGTGGTCTGGAATAGTTCAGCCTTGTATTGACGTAACGCATAGGATATAGCTGCGCAATTCAACATAGAAGTGAACATGCCATAAGGCGGCTTGATAAAGGTTGCAAATACTACCGATAGACTAAACTTATCTGCATATTCCTTTCGAGCTTTTTCCATACATTTCTCAACGCCACGGCAAACTTCAACCAACCACGAGTGTCCGTTGAGTGCATTTTCAGAGAGAGTGCCATCTGTCTTAATTAAAGAGTTACCGTTCTCTTCAAAGAGATATTTAAGAGGCACGGCATTACCCTTAAAAGTAATGAGTTGGTCGCGGTTTTGAGCTTGAAGAATCTGTTGGATAATGCCGGGACAATTCTTGTTTGAAAAGAATGTCATTGGTACAGATACACCCTTTGGGAAGCGTTGTGACTCAAAGCCCAAGGTATATTCTTTTCCGGCAAGCTTATTGTTCAGCAGTTCTGGGAGTTGGTCGATAGTACCTTCTCGGTAAGACTCGCCATTGAAATAGACATTATAGGTATTATGCCGAAGTTGTGTAACCCACTTAGAGACAAAAGCATGAGCCGCTTTCTCAAATTCCTTCGCTTCAGATTCATTGAAGTGACTACGGGCAACTTTAGATGTGGCCACGGCATCAATGAATTTGTTATAAGCCTGTGTTGAAAATGTCTCCTCAGCCAAGACAATGACGAGATTATCAAATTCTTTTGAGAAATTACTGAGTAGTGTCAATTTCATTTCGCGACTTTCTTCGTCAAGTGCTAGGAAGAAAGCCACGTGCATATAGTTAGGCTTATCCGATGTAAACTTATTCAAACGGCTGCGGAGCAGCTGCTCGCTATCCTCACAAGAGAAGAACTGAACGTCAGTCTCTCGCTTAACAGAAATGCCAATCTGGAACAATCCTCTGAGGTCTTCTTTGCTCACAGTGTCGTAATCAAGGACAGAAACGGATGTCTTATAGGCCGACTGCTCGTCCTGACGACGTTTGTTCATTTCGTTCTGGTTGTAGGAGGTGCCACGAATTTTGAACTCGCCGAAGATGTCACGAACAACAATTTTATTCTCGTCAAGATAGTTTAAGATATCGATGACTTTACTATGAGTACGGTCTCCTGCAAACATACAACGGAGTACGTTGTCGTTGGGAGTCATCAACTCTATTGATTTCTTGAACTTAGGTGAAAGAGCATTGAGCAATAGAATTGCTTTGAATACACGCAGATAGTCTTCGCCTTGAGCTTTTACTTTGTCTTCAAACGAGTTGAATAAGCCTGTAAAGGTGGCACTTGCTGGGTCAGAATCGAATGTGGGATAGAAGAAATCCCACAATGAGTCTGCAGTCATAAGCATATCTACATTATAGCAATTCTCATCATTGAGGAATGCTTCGAAGCCCGACTCATTGTCATGCATGAATTTAATGACACTTCGGTTAGAAGAGCCTATAAAGTTTGAAACTTCGGAGCAGAGGAATGCTGTGTAGGGGTGCATAGGAAGCAGTCCCTTGATGTGGTTTTGTTGGTCAGCATTGCCATGCGTAATGAAATCAAGAACTTCCTCTATTTGGGGAAGAATGTTTGCCTTTAATGTCTTGACTTGTTCGTTCGTTTCTTCATCTGGGATTGTGAAGCTATGGCGCATAATAAGATAGGTACTCAGACTATCCATCTTATAATCTATTTCGTCGAAGCGATCGCTCATCTTGGTGATGTCCTTCGTCTTATTATCGGTGCTTTGCGACTCTATACGGTGAGATATAAGGAACAGAAAGACGTTGTGATGCTGCGATTTCTCCGCGATGTTCTGGAGCAAATTAATTCGGTCGCTTTTCAAGGTGTCCATAACGGAGGTGAACTCGTCCCAGAAAATGATAAGGCCATTTGCAATGTCGCGATTTTCTATCTCCTGCTCAACTTCAGCAAGCCATTCGGCGATTGCAGTCTGCTCAAATACTGATCCGATGGTTTCGCGAATTGCATTCTCAATGGTGATATACATCCCTGGATTGTAATTCTGAAGGAATGTAATTGCTTCATCGGCAGTGTTTATGCTGTCAGATAAATCCTTTGCTTTTGGAATTACTTCTTCTTCAAAAATGCGACGATGTCCCTCTATCCAATTGATTGCCGCAGTAAAGTCTGAATTGACAACAAAATCTGGGGCAATTGCCTTGATGGCTTTCGAAACTTCACGCTGAAGTGAAAGCGTAAAACGGGGTATATCGTATGCTTGCTGAACGCCTTTAAGTGTTACAGGAAAGTATCGTTTGTTCTGGCGAAGATTTCTTACTTGAGATTTGAGGGCCGAGTCATTTATATTATCAATGTAGGCATTGATTGAATTAAAATCATCACAAAGTAGATGCTTAACAACTGCGCTTGCATGACTCTTACCGGTACCAAAGGTTCCACGTACCCATATACTTCGTCTCTTGCTAACCTCGTTGCTTGTGATAGCTGTTAGTGAGCGCTGAAGCATTTCATTGAATTGAGCGGTCGGTATGAATGATTGCCACGAAGAAACACCTTCTTCCAGTATGTCATATACCGGAAGAAAGTCCTGTAAGTGGATAAAATCTGAATATTTTGTTGCCATAGTAACTTAAAAGTCGATTATTTCAGCATTAACTTGATAATGTCTTCCGAAGTGAGATCTTCGCGGAGAATGATATTGTCGAGTCCCATCTTCAACTCCGCACGAAGCACCTGATTCTGTTCCTGCTCAAGTGAACGTAGGATTGCCTCGAAGTCTTCACGCTCTATACCGAACTGACGGACAATACCTTCTGTCTGGTCGGGATTGTAGAATTCCGACACTGTCAGAGAATAACGACAGTTTTTCTCGGCGTAACGATACAGTGAGTATGCTGTGGCTACGAGCGAGAGGTCGTTATATGGTTTACGAATGACTCCCGGTTTACGGTCAACTGTAGTAGGTACAGCTACGGCATTACCTAAAGGACTCTCTTTAAATGTATTCAGCAAAGAATTTAATGGATTTTTCAATGTACGGTCTTTCAAATCAGGATAAGAGTCTTGAATCATAAGCTCAAGTTCCTGCTTTGTGACGTTGCGAGCGTAAGGAACGGTTGAGTAAAACCATTTGGCAATCTCAGAGTTTTCTGTGAGGTTAACCCAGATAATTTCCCATACTGTTTCGGCATTGTCTGCAAAAGCGTCAGCCATTCTTTTGCCTATCGGAGAAATAGATTTATCTGATAGGTTAAGAATTCCTGCTTCACGAATCCAGTTAGTGAAGGGAGGAATCTGGTAACGTGGATTCAGACCATGATTGTCATTGTCAAAAAAAGTTTCGTATGTGGTAAAGTATTTTTTTAGCCACATCTCCCGAAGGCCCATGCCATCGTTGTAGCGGTTGATGCCTGATTTTACTGATTGCATTTTACTAGTTTTTTCTCCACTTGAGATGCAAACCGAACTTGCGGAAAGGCAACCTTTGCCATCAAATTCGATACATTTCAAGCAATGTATACATTTATTTTTGTCAATTTTAACTGTAGGAATAACAGAAAGAGCACCAGTCGGGCACTCAACTTCGCAAACCTCACAGTGGATGCAGTAGGTAGCTTTATAAAGAGTCCTTTTTATGTGGCTTATAAACACTACATCGTTCTCTGTTCCAGAAACTTCGATAATGGAGGTGTTTTGTGAACCATAGGTTATCTTGAAGTTTACCAGCCTTTTCCTATATTTGAGAGTTCCTGAAAAACAATCATTTTCAAAGTTTCCTTGTATTTCACCCAATACTCCAAACCAAGTTAGAATATCTTCTCTTGGATTAGAAATAGTCGCTTTGAAGTCTTGTCCTTCTTCAATAAACGAAATGTCTGAGTGGCATTCAACAGTACGACCGCCAGCCCTTTCTTTCCATTTACCCAATTTTATGTAATTGTCAATACCATGAATCTTAGACTTTTCTAATGACAAACGAATTTTGTCAATAAACGGCTGAATAGAGTTCGGATATACCTTAGAAGCAATATTCTCGCTCCATTTTGACGAATAAGGGCAAATAACACAGCCGACCCTTGAAAATCCCAAACGATAAGCTGCGTTAAATGGAAGTCCTTTAAGGAGAATATACAGATATGTTTCTGTAGCATTCCATGATATGATTGGACTGACGTTTATGATATTGTTGTGTTTTGCATTCTTGCCAATTCTGTTTCTGTTAGCTCTGTTAACGCTTTCTTCGTTACGAACCCCATCAAAAAGTATTGCTGAAGGCTGTTTGTCTCCACCACAAATTTCTTTTAAACTACGAGCTAATGGAGCTGACTTCATAATGCTGCAACACCAGCGTAAAACACGGCTTGGGGCTCCCATTCTATCCCAATATGACATTAACTCCTGATGGTTCTTAGACACATAGAAACGCAACTCGGGATATGTTTCGTGATAAAATTTTTTCACCTCGTCAAATAAATCAAGTGACGGGGGCAATTCATAACCAGTGTCAGAGTAGATAACGACCAAATCTTCGCTGGGAATTACTCTTGTAACAAGATCGAGAATTACTTGGGAGTCTTTACCGCCAGAGAAAGAGCAAACGAAGATGTCTATTTTGCTCTTCAGCAAAGCTGACTTTCCAAGTTTCTCAATATCCTGAATGGGCATAACATCAAAGCTATCACAAGACTCTTTTACCACAGCATATTCTGTTTTAGTCTTTTTAGATAGCGTTGAAGCCAATTCCTGAAAATCTAAATCTGGATTTACTTCTTTTGCCTTTTCCGCAGCCTTATATTTACGATATTCTGCATCGATAAATTCCATCGCTTCATGTTCGATAAGAAAAATTGGGTCTTCGTTGGCTTTATTTAGAGCCGACATGTTGACCGGATCTAGATTTAGTCGATGGTCTGCAATGAAAGTAAAAGTATGTGATTCAAATAGGTCTCCTCCAGTGGTCTCGAGTACCACTTCACCTTTGTAGAAATAACGGCGGCCACAAGCCCACAGAAGTGGTTCCTCACAATGAGGGTACTTCCAACCTATTCTGTTAAGTCCAAGAAAGTCTAGTTCTTCCCAAAATACGGGACGTGGACAAACATTTAGAGCCTCGCCAGACGGTGGAGCCATCGTCAGGCGAACGCCATTGTTTTCTTTATCCCATATAACTTTAAACATACGTCAATTACTTTGTAGGGCATAATAACTCTCTCACATCCACATCCAGAAAGTGAGCTATTTCTTGAAGTTGTGTGACTGATGGCTGAATTTTGTTATTACACCATCGCGATATTGTGGTCTCGTTTTTACCAACAGCGACACTAAGCTGTTTGGCTGATATTTGTTTTTCTGCCAATACAGCTTTTATCCGGTTTACCGGTATGGGCTTGTCTTCAGTTTTCATTACGTTACAACTTCTTGTAATAATTTGCAAAGACAGCCTAAATATTTGAAAGAGCCAAAGAATAACCTATAAAACAAGGGAATAACGATTAAAATCCTCTGTATTGAGTATTCAATACGGCATATTTTACTTTAAGCGTACTACATATATACGCTTGGAATAAAATAAAACAATAACTGCTTTAATGGCGATTCTTTATTACATAAATCAATAAGCCTTCAAAAAAAAACAAAGCCTGACCATGACTCTTATAGACACATTGCCTACCACGGTTTGTGTCACTCTCTTTTTCTTTTTTGAAGGGTAAAGTTCTTTATTGCACCCAATATTATCTGCAAACAAAGGTTAAATATGTTAAATCTTCAACTTTTGAACTCAAATAGAATCCATATAGCTACTTTTCTACCGTACTACGTGCAAACTATTGAACATCAATCAGTAACAAATACTCCCTTTGTATCGTATTGGTTCCATTTGTCGAAAGTCAGTAAGTCCGGATTGTTGAAATGTGCCGAACTGAGGCCTACTACTTTTACTTTCGGTTCATTCAGGAGGCGGATAATCGCGTAAATATCATCTACTTCGTTGCCGGTATCGGCATCGATCCATACATTTTGCTTTTGTGCCATTAAGAAAGTTGGCCACATTAGAAGTAAGGATATGAAAAATCGTTTGAGCATAGTAATTTTATTTATAATGGTTCTAATCGCAAATTTAAGAAATGTTTTTAGAGAGAATTCTATATAAATTTGTGTATTCGATATGTTCAAGTAATTCGTAGAGTTTTCTGTACTTGAATATTTCTCAGACTATTATATGTTTACATTATGCGTTTGACTGCTTCTTTAATAATCTTGGTGCATTCTTTGACAAAATCAGAGAAACGGTATTTTAAGCTATCCTCGAATCTGCAAGATGGGGATAAAGCCTATTTGGCTCTATTTGATTCTATTGGTGAAAAAACGACGGAGGAAGAATTGCGAGCCTGTTTCCAAGAGTCTCAAAAAGGGAAGAATTATGAGATGGCGGTGAAACACCTGTATAAAGCCCTGCTGGACTGTTTGGTGAGATTGAGGGAAAAGCAGGATGACCAAACCCGGATATTTAATATGATCTCTAAAGCGAATATCCTGTTTGAACGGGAGATGGTTGAAGAGGCTTTGGCTTGTTTAGAGAAGGCCAAGGAGATAGCGATTGAGTTTGAGAATGATTATGCGTTATTGTTGATTCTGAGAACAGAATTGAAATTTTTGAGTTTGTTGGATTTTAATGGGATCTCTGAAAAGGAACTGGTTGGTAAGCAGGTTCGTATCACGGAAATTCTAAAATACTCCAGGAATCTGAATCAGCATATCCAGCTTTATGATATATTGAAGCATCGCTCGATGTATAAAGGTTATATCCGTTCCGATTCTCAAAAAGAACAGATGAATGATTTGGTCTTGAGCGAACTGCATCTTATCGCCAACCATGTTTATCGGGACGGGTTTGAGGCGAAGAAACTGCATATGCTTTTTCAGGCGGCCTATTATTTGAATATTGGAAGTTACAAGTTGGCTATCCGGAACTATCGGGATTTGATAAGTTTGTTTGAGGCGAACCGGCATCGTCTTTGTGTCCCTCCTGTCTATTATTATAATGCCATATTGGGTATTTTGGACAGTCTTCATGTGGCCGGACTTTATTCGGAGATGGCTCCATTCCTGGCAAAGCTGGAAGAATTGGAGAATGATGGGTATTCGATGGAGTTTTCATTGCGTGTTTTGTGTAATCGATATGTTTATACTTCGATTGCCTATCAACATCAAGGCGGGTTTGTAGAAGCGGTTGAGTTTCGTAAGCGATATGATGAACCGTTGTTTCGTCGGATGGAATTGCTCAGTTTGCGTGCGCAATTGAGGTTATTGCTTTGTGATCTCTCTTTAGCCATGTATCAAGAGCGTTTAAAGGAGGCCAGGAAGATCGCGTCAATTATCATGGGAAAGGGAAAGCTTTTTCAATCTTTTCCATTGTTTAAAGTGGTACGGTTGATATGTTTGCTTTTGCAGGCGGAATTGGGGAATCTGGATTATTTGGAACCGGAGATTCATTCGATTAAGCGTAATATTCATTTTGATCGGCGTGTCTATATGACGGAGCGGTTGGTGTTTCAATTCGTTAAGGAATATCCTTTGCCGGTTTATAAGATGCACAAGGAGCGGTTATGGAAAAAATATCATCGGGCGATCGCGGAGATTGTGGAGGATAAATATGAACGCCAGCTATTGAAAAACTTTGACTTTTTGGTTTGGATCGAGCATAAGCTGACTCGAGTTTCTTTGGATGAGCTTTTTAGGGAAAGAGTCGCTTCTGGTGCTGTGTGAACATAACCTGTTATTCTGTCCACTGTAGTGAATTTCCAAATACACTGCAGTGGATTTTAAATTTCACTGCAGTGTATTGGAAAATGGACTTTTGTTGTCGAAACATCATGTTCCGTTATGCGCCCGCATAGATCAGGCACGCGAGTCCTGTAAGGAAGAAGATGAACATCCCGACATTCAGGTAGGTGGATGATACGGGTGCGTTCTTGAACTCTTTCCAGATCAGGATACCCCAAAGAGCAGAAACGAGCGTAGCGCCTTGACCGAGTCCATAAGAGATGGCCGCACCTGCTTTTTCAGATGCGATCATGCTGAACGATTGTCCGATACACCAGATGATACCTCCCAATATACCGACCATATGAGTTTTCAGGTCTCCTTTAAAATAGCCGGATCCCTTGATGGGCTCACCTTCTACTGGATGTCTCATGGCGATCGTGTTGAACACGAAAGTACTGAAAAATACACCCAAAGAGAAGATGAAGACTGCCGTGTAAGGTGTCAATTTCCCGGGTTGGGGATTGGCGAAATCGTTGAGATCCATTGAGGCGGCTACGAATCGATAGAAGAAGGCCATGATAGTGCCTGCGGCTATGGATAAGAACAGTCCTTTTGGAGAAAGATTTCTTGTGGACGAGAGCGCTTTCTTATAAGCCAATCCATTCAATAAGATCGCGATCGTGATTAACGTAACTCCAATGAAGATGTAGAGAGGATCTCCTTTGGCCGATCCGAAATAGTTGATTAAAACGCCCAACACCAACGCCAGTCCGATACCAACCGGGAAGGCCACCGACATTCCGCAGATTGTGATTGCCACCGATAGGAGGATATTGGCCGCGTTGAATATGATTCCGCCAAGGAAAGCGCTTAAGAGAGGCAGCATGCCTGCTTGAGAGAGATTGGACAAGAAGCCCTGTCCTTGTTCGCCCGTACTTCCGAGTGTTAAGGCGGACAGCAGGGAGAGCAACAGGATGCCGATAACATAATCCCAATAGAAATATTCGTATCGCCAGCTGCGAGCCGCTAATTTTTGCGTGTTTCCCCATGAACCCCAGCAAAGCATGGTGATGACGCAAAAGAATACGGCTAATGAATAATCTTGTACGATATACATATGATATCAGTGTTAATCGTTGAAGATCTTATTTGTTATTTCCCGTATAGATCAATAGCTCGCTCATCTGGATTGATGCGCCCGCAGTCGGGTTCAGCCATTTAAAGGTTGCCGTATGCTTGCCTTCCGGTAATAGGTATTTCCAGAACAGCTCATGGCGACGCTCGGCAAAAGAGGCCGGCAAGTTCGCGGTCTCGACCAATTGGCTATCGATATACATCTCGACTTTGGCGACATAATGTTCGTCTTTGGCTTGGACATAACCCTTGAAGACCGCGCCATTTCCCTCGAATGATAATTCTCCAACCTCTTTTAAAGGTTTGTTGACTGCCACTTTCTCTTTAG
>ERZ780057.321-NODE-321-length-21657-cov-5.98838_pt1 | contig 21657 bp, 8 predicted proteins | sample MGYA00511844_ERZ780057 | MGnify/ENA primary metagenome ERZ780057 (study PRJEB29588, sample SAMEA2149030) | human gut metagenome | biome: human gut; feature: human-associated habitat; material: faeces | place: Denmark | collected 2008/2010 ...
TTTTACAGTCATCTGCTACAGTCTCCGCCAGTGGACTGTAAGGTCTGCTTGGGTGGACTATACAGTCTGCTGCAATGGACTCTACGGTCCATTGGCGGAGTCTGTAGTAGGTAACCGTAAGAAAAGACTTAATTGTAGGCAAGAAAAGCCTTAGTTAATAGGGAGATTGGACTTTGAAGGAAAGTTGCTGTTTCTCAATTTGTATGTTTATAAATGATTGTAGAATGCTTTTACCGTTTCCCATTTATAATAAGGGGCAATAGGGCTGTCAATGGGTAATTTGACTTCATTTTCATTATGTAGCAATTTTACAATAACTTCTCCTTGTTTATTCTTGAAAAAGATTAATTGAAGGTTGGCTCCCATAGGTGAAACACGGAAATCTTGCCAGGCCAGGTAATATCGGTCGGGATCTGTTTCTTGATTGGAGCATCCTTCTACTTGCATGAGTGCCAACAGACGGATCAGGTTGGTATCATGTCCGAAACGGAGGGTGGCGCAAGGAGTTCCTTCACGGATGGCGCGGTCGGCACTTTCTATAATATTCTTCAATAAAGATTTTGCACTCTCGGGGGCTGCTCCTTGATTGACGGGAGCATTGGCATTGCAAATATACATCCGATAATTCACAGACTGCCAGATACCGAATAATTCTTCTTTTTCAAACAAATCATAAAAGGATAGAGGCAACTCTACATCTTGCATGTCGGAAGCAATCCAATAAAGTCCCATCATGAGCTCGCGGGGATTCCTGACTTCTTTGGGATTTTTGAAAAGTGAAGCGATTAAACGTTCCGGATGAATATGATTTTCTTCGAATGTATGGAAAGCTGTTCTCCATGGCGCACTTGCCGAACCCAGCTTTTCGGCTTCGGGTGAAGTATAGGCAATGTAGTCCATGTGTCTTTGGTTGGCTTCGCGGGTGATCTGGAGGGAGGGGTTTAGTTCTTTCAGTTGTTCTGTGAATGCGGACATGCTCATGATACAACGTACGGAAACGCTCGAACGCGCTGATATGTTGGCGCTGTCCCGGAATATATGGGGATATTGTTGATAAAGCCGTTTGGCAATGGCTTTGTGTTGTCGTTCTCCTAATGGGGTCAGGTTTCCTCCGCGCCCACGGGCATTTTCCCATACTTTCTGGAGTCTGAGCCTCACATCTTCACCTAAATCGGTAAGTCCTGATTTATTGTGAAACGTATCAAAGACACGAATGACTTCTAGATAACGTTCGTCCGAAGTCATCCAGCGGGACCCATGGCGTCCGTAATGGCTGATGTAGAAAGGACTGTAACCTTCGGGTACCGGAGTTTGTATGCCGTTTGGTGTGGGATAAGCATAATAGATGCTACCCATTTTTTCCGGGCTTTGGATGATTTCTTCTTTCAGATTGTGTGCGGGGAGATCTATGGGAGCTACTTTCCAATTGATGCCGAGCGGATTATTTTGTATTTCCCATATCAGAGGGAAATCCGGATTATCCATAATCCACATTTCGCATCCGTCTACTGAGTCGTTTACATGCAGTAAGGAATAGCCCATAGCTTGTGACTTGGTATCAGCCAGTTGGTATTCTGTCTGATTATAATGAAATGCCTTTTGGCTTTTCAATTCCTGAAAAGCGGTTGCTGAAAGTAGGGCAAAGGTTTCTTGAATGGAGAGACAGATATGCTGTCCGTCTTCCGGCTGTAAGAAGCTTAGTCTGACCGCCGTTTTTAAAGCTTCTTGGGGCATGGCGTAGCTGCCTGATTGCCATCGGGTGTTTCTTTCAATTCCCCAATGCAGATAAAGGGTGTCGTTGGACTGATTGAAAGTAAATTGGTACTTTCGGGTTTGTCCATGCAGTTTGAATACAAATAACAGAGGGTTGGTAATGATATCTTGTGCCATTACATTTCCCATCAGGTTGCCGATAAGCAGAAAGCATATAAAAAGTTTTTTCTTCATCGTATGTTACTCTTTAGGTTCAGGAAATAGCTTGCTCCCCCAGTTACCGGGACTGGGGCCCATTTTTAAAACCAACTCGCCTCCTTTGATGATATCATTATGGCGGATGGCGGAATATGGATAATTCTTTCCATTTAATAATATCGACCGGATATACTTGTTCTTTTCGGAAAGCCCTTCGGCTTTGATCGTGAATGTTTTGCCTTCCTGTAAATGGAAACGACTCTCTGTCAGTAGAGGGGTATGGATTAAATAATAGTCTTGTCCGGCATTGGGGTACAACCCCATCATGTGGAATACCAACCACGATGACATGGCTCCGGAGTCATCATTTCCGGGAAGATCGGCAGAACCGTCATTATAGTTCTTCTGGATAATTTCATGGATGCGGTCGCCGCTTTTATCCGGACGCCCTACCCAGTGGTATAGGCAGGGAGTGAGGAAGGAGGGTTCATTATTCACATTGAAGAAACCCTTGTCAAAGAAAATATCCAGCCGTTCGTCAAACTTCTCTTTTCCGCCACATTGTTCAATGAGTCCGGGTACGTCATGCGGAATGCTGAGTGAATATTCCCAGGAGGAGGCTTCATAAAAGAACATGTTCCACCAAGGAGTATACCAAGGACCTTCAAAGGTAACGGGAGTATATGTGAAGGTGGGTTTCTGGATATGGGAGTTTCCGAAAGGTATTTTGTCTAACCAGTTTCCTTCTTTATCCCGGGGAAGTATGAATCCTTTGACTCCTGCATGTTCATAATCGGCCCGCCACAAGTTCTTCCAGTTGGAAGATTGTTTCAAGTATTGCTGGTACAAGTCTGTCTTGCCTAGTCCTTTTGCTACTAAGGCTATGGTATAATCACAATAGGAGTATTCTATTGTGCGGTTTCCGGCTCGGGGAATACCGTATGGAATATATCCCAATTCCAGATAAGGAATCAGTCCGCCTCTTCCCTCCGCTTCTTCGTTACCTCCGGGCGGTATGGTCGCATCTTTCAGCATAACTTCCAAAGCCAGATGGTAATCTATGTTTGGTAGTCCTTTTACAAATGCATCGGCTATAACAATTTCGGCGTTGGAGCCGCCTTGTGTCCGTCCGTTACAATTTCCGCTTCGTGCATCAGGCATGTAGCCGTCCCGTTTATAGATATTGATCAGTGAACGTACAATGTCTGTTTCTCTTTGAGGGTCAATCAGTGTGATAAGTGGAGTTGAGGTGCGGTAGGTGTCCCAGATAGCATAAAAATCATCATAATAAGGTTCCGGATCACTCCATAATGGATTTTCACCGGTACGGTCTACAGGCATTAACATGGTATGATAGATACCGGTATAAAACATACGCTTATATTTTTCGGGTGTATTTGAGGCTATATCAATGCGTTGCAATAAGTTTTCCCATTGTGCCAATAAGGCTTGCCGGGTGTCCTCAAATGACCAATGAGGTATTTCGTTCCATACATTCTCTCTGGCTTTGAGAGAACTGATAAATGAAATTCCGACTTTCAGTTGAATGGTATTTGCAGAAGAAGGGAAACGCAACAAAGCTCCGGTTTTTTGTTGGGAGTCTGGCTGGTATCGTTCATTGCTGATCTGGCTTCCTTTCCATGTGGCCGTTTGTACAAAGGGATGGTCGGTTACTGCATAAAAATAAACGGTGTAGGCACGTCCGTTATTCCAACCTCCGCGAATACGGGTATATCCCATTACTTCGTGATCGGATATGATTTGAATTTCCGAACCTACAAATTGTTGTGCTTCGCGGGCATCGGGGGTCGGTTGTTCACCCAGGAAGAAGCCGGCGTCAACCAACAGGGATTTTAAGGAATCTTCGGGATAGGTGAATCGGTAGAATGAGGCGCGTGGAGCAGTTGTTATTTCAGTATATATGCCTGTTCTCTGGAATTCGGTAGCATAATAGCCCAAGCGGATTGTTTCATCTTTGCGATAGTCTATATGATTGAGCTGATCCATACCTTTGCCAAAAGGCATGACAAGTATGTTGCCATATTTAGGACCTCCTCCTGTCCCGCTGACGTGTACTTGGGAGAACCCGTTAACTTGTTCGGGCATAGGCAGCCAACCACTATTGGGATGGACAGTGCAATCGGGCGATGGTTTCACCATACCATAAGGGCAGGAGGGGCCGATAAATACCCGTCCCAGTCCTTCCGAACCGATTCTGGGATCTACGTAATCAGAAAGTCTGGCTTCCTGTGCCGCGACCGTCACGGGCAGCAGCAGGAAGACCAGTCTTAACAAAGAAACTTTGAATGGAATGTGGGTCATAATTATTTCTTGTTTATTTTTACACGTATTGTATTCTTCTCTTTGATATCTCCTCCGGCTTGTGTCAATTGAGGGAAGGCCCAATAAATGTTACAGCCGGTAATCCGAATATCCGAAGCGGTGTCCAGATAGAAAGCATAAGTCTTGTCATATACAAAACCATCTCCGTTACAAGGACGTTTGTCATACACACCGCCTTCATAACCGGTACGTTTTAACAACTTGACATCTATTTCATCAAAATAGATATGGTGCACCTTCTCCGGAGTGTCTCCCCCTACGAAAATGCCGTTTTCACTAGTGCATTTAATCTGATTGAAGAAAATGTTGCTGACTTCTCCCGAGTGTCCTTTCGTTGCACCTTTGGGGAAACGCCAGTCTGCATCTTTATGATTGCCTACGGCACGAGGGTATGAGGTGACATAGATAGGTTCCGCTTTACCCCACCATACATCAGAATAGAACATACAGTCTACTAATATATTGGAGAAAATGACATTGCTCACAGTACCTTCATCCCGGTTTTGTATGCCGATGCCCCGGTTGCTGTTTTTGATAATGCAATTATTGAATAATACATTCTCAATTTTATCCATATTTTCCGAGCCAATCTTGATGGCGCATGAGCGTGAAGTCATGACACAATTAGTCACTACAATATCTTCGCAAGAGCCATATTCTTCAAATTCCCGACGATTCTTCAGGCAAATGCAGTCATCGCCCGATTCAATGAAGCAGTTCGCTATACGTACTTTTTTGGAGTGATCCACATCAATACCGTCACCGTTGCGTATTTTTAGATTATTCAATAAAGAGATGCCGTCAATCAAGGCATCGTAACAGCCTATTAGGTGTATTGTCCAATAGGCGCTGTTCCGGATCGTGATGTCACGGATAACGGTCTTCTCTACATTGATAAGGGTAAGCACATGTGGGCGTGGGTCAAAATCAGTGACGGGCTTCAGCTCGTAGGAATCATCCAGCTCTTTGCCCATGAAGGCGATTCCGTTTCCGTCTATTTCTCCTGTACCGGTAATGGATATTTGTTTTAAGTCTTTTCCACTGATCCACATCATTCCTTCGCCACGGTTTTCGCGGAATGCGCTTTTTGTATAGATGCTTTCATCGGGGTTGGCCAGCAATCGGGAGTTGGGTTCCAGATGAAGGTTCACATAGGATTTCAAATATAGCGGGCCGCATAGAAAGGTGTGTCCGGCAGGAATGATTACGGTTCCGCCACCGGCAGCGGAACAGGCATTGATGGCGCGTTGTATAGCGGCGGCATCATCTGTTTGTCCGTCTCCTTTGGCTCCATAGGTCATGATGTCGTACGTGTTCCCTTGATGGGAAATACTGCATCCTGTCACAAACAACAGGAGGCAGCATAAGAGGCTGATGATAGTTTGATTCTTCATATGGATTGTTTTTTATTTTTTGTACTTATTTCATATTGTCGGGAGGCAGGCTGAGGGCGGATGCTCCCCAGTTTGTATTAGGGTTCGGGCCCATCTGGAACTCTAATGTTCCTCCCTGTATTATATCTTGGTGTGTAAAGTAATTCTTGTCATATTCTTTTCCGTTTAGTTTTGCTGACTGGATATATATATTTTTTTTGTTGGCGTTGTGGGCTAATATGGTGAATGTCTTTCCGTTTTCCAAGCGGATGCTCATCCGGGGAAAAGAAGGACTTCCTATTATATAATAAGGTGTACCGGGACATACCGGATAGAATCCCATAGCAGAAAATACATACCAGGCAGACATCTGTCCTGCATCATCATTACCTGACAGACCACCGGGAGCATTCAGATATTCTGTTTTCATAATATGACGTACCTCCCGTTGGGTTTTCCAAGGTTGTCCGGCATAGTTGAAGAGGTAGGCTATCTGATGACAAGGTTCGTTGCCGTGCCAGTAGCGGTGTTCGCTGAACATGGAATCCAGTTTGGCAATGTATTTTTCTTTTCCGCCCATACATTCCATCAGTCCGTATATATCATGGGGGGCATACCAAGTATAGTGGCAGGGAGCTCCTTCGGTGATGAAGCGGGTGAAAGAAAAGGCGTTACCGGTATCGGTGAGGAAACTTCCGTCAGCATATCTGCCTTGGGCATATCCGGTGCCAGGGTTTATTACGTTACGGTAATATCGTGCACGTATCATTAATGTATCATAAAGTCCTGCTTTTTGTGGATCAGGAAAGTAATCATCTGATGTTTCCAACTTTTGCAGGACTTGGGCCAATACGAAATCATCGTATGCATATTCTAAAGTACGTGACACTTGTTCGCAGGTATGAAAGGCTTCCGGTACGCTGTCTTCCAAAGGAATGTATCCATATTTCAGATAAGAATTCAAAGCACGCCGTCCCATTCCGTTTTTATATTCTTCATAGGTGGCGGGAGTCCTGAATGCGTTCCGGAGCATTCCTTCGCAAGCTTTGTTGATATCAAAATTACGGATTCCTTTGATATAGGCATCTCCCAGTGCGGAGATGCAATGATCGCCTATCATGGCTGCGGTATAACTGTTCCAACAAGGAAATATAGGCAGCCAGCCGCCTTGTTCATATTTGTCCACCAATGATTGCATCATGTCTCCGGCTTTCTTTGGGGTCAGGATATTGATTAACGGATGGAGAGCACGGTAAGTATCCCACATACTGTAATCTTCATAGTAATTTCTACCGTTGGCTGATTGTCTGAACGGGTGTCCTGTGGAGAAAGAAGGGTAGCGCCCGTCTACATCATTGAATGTACGTGGCAGGAATGAGGCACGGTAGAGTGCTCCGTAAAATTTCTCTTTATCGTTTCGGTTGTTTGTCTGTACTGTAACTTGTGAAAGCCTTTGTTCCCAGATGGAGTTCAGTTCCTGCCGGGTGCGGTCAAAATCCCAATGAGGTATCTCGGTGTCCAGATTCTTTTGAGCGCCTTCCATGTCAGTAAAAGAGGAAGCGGCTTTGATTAATACGGGTTCTTCTGGGTGTATTTTGAACCGGAGATATGCACCTATATCTGTTCCATCGGCTATCTGTCGTTGTCCGGCGAAGAGACTGTCATACCGGAATGTACCATATTCCTCTATTTCATTTTGATATTCAATGACAAAGTACCCGTTGTATCCGGCGGGGGCTCCCCAGCCTTGATAGATACGGTGTACGGGATTGTATCCGCGTATCTGTTTTTTTATAGTATCGATTTCAATATATCCTTCTCCTTCATCGCTGTTAGGATTGACTATGAGATAAGCATCTTCCGGTTGGTTATAAGTGAATCGGAAAATGGCTGAACGGGAACGTCCGGTCATTTCTGCAAAAATGGAATAATCTTTGAGAAGGACGGAGTAATAGGCAGGCGTTGCTGTTTCTTCTTGGTGAGAGAACAGGCTTCCTCGGTCTTGGGGGAGATATTTCAGTGTACCCGATACAGGCATCAAGGTCATGGAACCGTAATCTTGTGTACACCCTCCGACAATCCAATGTGAATTGCGGAACCCCTGTATCTTCTTATCTTTGTAATAATAGGGAGCCTTGCATTTTATTTCTGTATCTTGTGTCTGGGGAGTCCAAAAGTTCATTCCGTTGGGCTCTAGGACGGCAGGCAGCGTCTGTCCGTACTCTTCGGTATTTTTGCCGAAAAGTCCTGCGGTATGGGTTATGCTCGGTGCAGTTCCCGTACGGGTATCTACATAGGACAATAGGGATTCTTCCTGATGTCCGGTGCAAGACATGAACAGGCTACATAGAATCAGCAGATAAGATAGGGTACTTTTCATGGCTCTTCTTGGAAAAGGGTTATTTTTTAATCTCCTGACGGAGCATTTTTATAAAGAGTTCCGGCCGGTCCAGATTGACTAAATCGGGATGGGCTTCAATCGCTTTTTTATATTCTTTTTCACTCGCATTCTGAATAGCAGCCATTATCTTGATATGATTGCTTTTGCAGAATTCTTTGAATTGAGGGGTGATATTGAGGATATCTGTTTCTACATAGGCCGGGGTGCATATTTTCATCCATTTCTTCAGAGCTGCTATATTGGAGGCATTTACTTTAATCTTCATTTCCGGAGCGATTCTGATAAATTCTTTCAGCATTTCAGAGTCTGCAAACCAGAAGAAGCTTTTATTTTCATATCCTTTTTGGCGTACTAATATAACCAAATCTTTTATCGGAGTTCCTCGTTTTACATCAAAAAAAATGTGTGCCTTTCCTTGTAGGGTGTCTAGCATTTCGGCTATACGGGGTACGTGAATGCCGGTAAATTGAGAACTGAACCAACTGCCGGCGTCTAATTTTTCAATATCTTTGGATAGCATATCTTGAATGGGACCTTTACCGTTGGTAGTACGGTCCAAAGTTTCATCGTGCAGATTATAAAGTATATTGTCTTTACTTTTGCGCACATCCACTTCTATCCAGCCGGCTCCATGTTTCAATGCAGCTAGAGCTGATGGAATGGTGTTTTCCGGCGCTATATGGTTCGCTCCTCTGTGTACTACGATTTCGATAGAGTCCTGGTACATCATTTTTTGGGCATATATAGGAGATGGGAATAATGCCAAGATAGATGTCGCAATATGAAGCAATAAGATTTGATGAAGTTTCATGAATTATTTTTTGCTTTAAAGTTTTTTATAAGAGCTTGCTGTAACAAGCCCTTATAAAAACTTATTTAATTTATTAATAACCGTAATTTTGCTTCCAGTTGGTGTTTGAATTCATCAAGCCGACAGATACAGGAAAGATCCTACGCCATTTTTCGGTTTGAGCTTCCGGATGATATTGATTTTTATATCCCCAGTCGTCTTCGAACTTTCCAAAACGGATTAGATCATTACGTCGCCATGTCTCTGCATAAAATTCACGGCCACGCTCTTCAAGTAACTCGTTTAATGAAGGAGTATGCTCTAATAATGGAGCGTTACAATAGCTGCGTATTTGGTTGAATAGGGATTGTGGCGTGTCGCCGTTAGTGGCTGTTGCCCCTCGTAGAATAGCTTCTGCTTTCATCAGCAGAATATCTGCATAACGGAAGATAGGTACATCATTGCTTTGATTGCGGTTATAGAGGTTATAATCGTCTGCTTGAATAGCCCATTTGATGCATCGGTATCCCTGGCACCATGCGTTCAAGTCATTTCCAAGATCCATTTGGTCATTCAAGATGGTGATGTTCTTGGTGAGGACAACTTGTTGTCCGTTGTATATATAAGGTTCTGTTCCCATTGTATGTGTGCTGATGTCATAATAGTTGATCGCACCTTTCATGATGATCTCATTGCGTTCATCTCCTTCCAGGCAAAAACGGTCTGCCGCCTCGGGAGTAACGATGAAAATGCCTCCGGCATTTTGGGATAGTGTTATGCCGAACAGTCCTTTACCGTCCGCACCATCATTGTTGAATTTAGGCCAGAATTGGAAACGGGCGTAAGTATTGGCTCTGGTTGATGTTTCATTATTTTGGTATGGCATTGCATAGATGAAATCCTTAATCTGATAGCCGTTGTCTGGCATGAATTTCTTGCGATAACCATCACTGAGATCGAAATGACCGGAGGCGATGATATCATCGCAATATTTTATGACATCATTCAATTTTTTGGAATTAGTCATGCTTGGATCATAAGTAGCTACATCATCACAGGTATAAACAGCCCAGTTTATATAGAGTTTGGCAAGGAGAGCCTCAGCCATCCATTTGGTTGGTTTGCCATAAGTGGAAGCATCAACATCTTCTTTTAAACCGCCAGAAGCCAAAGCACGGAGCAGGTCGCTTTCGATAAATTTTGTAATTTCGGAACGGGGAGAACGGTCGATAGCTTCAGAATCGCCGATCAAGTGGTCTAATTTGGGAGTTGCTCCGAATGTATCCATAAAAATAAAATGATAGAAAGCACGCATGGCAAGTGCCGGAGCAATCAAGGCTTCCTGTTCGGCATTGTTTTCATCTTCTCCACCCAAGTCAAAAATTGCTTGGTTGCATTTTGTGATTGCAGCCGGAATATCACCAGCCCAGTCCACGTGTGCGTCGCCTGGAAGGCTGGCGTGAAGAGAGGAATGGATATAGTTGCCGCCATCATACCAGTTACCACCAAATGTTACTGCCATGAACTCATCGGAAGACAGCAGGGTAGCTTCCATATAACGACGTCCTAATGCTCCGCCGAATCCATAATACAAACCTGCCATTTTAGCTTCCTTGGCAATTTCGGAATCCGGGTATTCTGTATAAGTGGATTTAAGATCCACATCTAGATCTGTGCAGGAGGAGAAGGTGAACAGACCACCTACCAGCCAGGTTGTTAATTTTATGCTATTTTTCATATCAGTTTTCAATTATATGGTTAGAAATTCATGTTTACACCGATCATAAATGAACGGGTACGCGGATAGTAATTGGTACGTCTGTCCATGCCCGGTTCCAAGCCTCCAAGGTTGATTTCCGGATCACGGCCGGAGTAACCGGTAATGGTGAATACATTATTACAAGTGGCGTATAGCTTGAGCGAGTTTATCCAGTTACCAATTTTGCCGAAAGTATATCCCAATGAGACTGAGGACAGACGGAAATAACTACCGTTCTCTATCCAGCGATTGGATGGTGCTTGAGATTGTGTGTCTGTAGCACGATGTTCGGTAGCTACGCTTTTTAATACATTGTGGCCTTCTTTCACAAAAGAAACATTAGAGTATTGTTCTGCAGTGGCGTTGTAGATATCTTGTCCAAAAACACCAGTAAAGAATAAATCGAGATTCCAGTTCTTGTATTGGAAGTTATTGCTCCAGCCTAAATTTAAATCAGGTTGTGCGCAGCCGGTAATAGTACGGTCTCTATCAGTTTCAGGATCTGTGGTCGTTTCGCCTGTACGTTCACCCGTTTCAGGATCGTGTACATAAAAGATGGATACTCCTTGGTTATTGTAGCCGGCCCATTCGTAGGTGTAGAAGGTGCCGATAGGATGTCCTTCCATGATGCGCTGTACGTCTGCATTTGAAGAATAACCTGCGATTTCAGGATCGGCTGCACGGATATAATCTACGGAATATTCGCTGTTGGATATACTTTCTACGTTATTTTTATTATGAGATAAGTTCAAACTGGTTTGCCAAGAGAAATTTTTTGTTTGTATGGGAGTGGCATTAATGGTAAATTCAATACCTTTATTGCTGATATCTCCCACATTGGCCGGCATGGTTCCGAAAGGATAGCGGTTTGTGGAAACCTCGTAAGTGTATATCAGGTCGCTGGTACGCTTGTCATAGTATTCGATGGTTCCTCCTAATCTGCCTCCAAAGAAGCTGAAGTCCAGCCCGATGTTCAACATGGCTGTACGTTCCCATTTTAGGTCTGGATTGGCATTTGAGGCGGCTGCCAGGGTATGGTAACTATTCTGTGTGCCATTGGCGTTTGTATAGTTGAACCAACCTGAAGTACTGTAAGTCTGGATAGCCGAATAAGCTCCGAATCCGAGTGAGTTACCACTAACACCATAACCAACACGGAACTTCAAGTCATCGAAAACATTTAAATCTTTGATGAACTTTTCTTCGCTCATACGCCATGCCAACGATGCAGATGGAAAAGTTCCCCAACGGTTGTTCTTTCCAAAGGCAGAGGAGCCGTCACGGCGAATTGTTGCTTGAAGCAGGTATTTGCTGTTGAAGGAGTAGTTGATACGTCCATAAAATGAGATCATACGTAAAGTTTCCAAATGACCGTTATTATTGCTGGTGATACCGCCATTCTGCCAATCCATTTTATTGGCAAGGTTCAGATTATAAAAAGTGGTGTTATCATTGTAAAAGTCGTAGACATCCAGACCGAAACTGTCATTGTCATCATTCTGTTCCCATGAATAACCGGCCATCAGGCCCAGTTTGTGGATATTGGCGAATGTATGATCATAGTTTATGTATGTTTCAAGAATTTTTTTCTTGTTTTCTGTTGCAATACGTTTAGCTTCGCCATTTCGGGTGTTATATTGGGATTTGCTGGTATGGTATTCGTTCCATATATATTGTTCGTCTTGATAGGAAAGACTTAAGTTCCATTTTAAGTCCTTAGTGATATCTAAAGTACCTTTGGCTGTTCCTTGAAGGAGTTTCTTGTTGTTTTCAAAAGTATCTTCATTGATCATGGATACAGGATTGAAGTTTTGGGAGATAGTTTTGTCGCTATACCAAGAACCGTCTGCGTTGGTGACAGGAACTAGTGGAGAATAATAATTCATGGCGTCGAATACGGATTGGCCATCTTTGGCGGAATCAACGGTGGTACCTTTTGATTGTGCGGCATTCACGTTAAAGGCTAAGGTGAGCCGATCATTCAGTGCTTTGGTTTGCAAAAATGCGCGACCGCCGAAACGCTCGAAATCTGTACCACGTACGATACCTTGTTTGTTTTGATAACTCATGCTGGCACTGTATTGAGTCTTTTCTGAACCGCCATTGATAGAAACGTTATGGTTATGACTGATTGCTGTGCGCAGTACTTCATCGTTCCAATTGGTGTTTGCTCCTTTGTCATTCGGAAGAGTGATGTTATTTTCCTTGGCATAGGTGCGGAGTTCGTCGGCAGTCATCATATCTAAACGCTTGGCAATGTTGTCAAATGCAAGATATGCGCTGTAGTTTACAGAAGTGTGCTCACTTTTACTACCTTTTTTGGTGGTAATCAAGATTACACCGTTAGCAGCCTTGGAGCCATAAATAGCCGTTGCAGAAGCGTCACGAAGTACGTCAATGCTTTCAATATCTTCGGGAGCAATCAGACTTAATGACATACCGGGAATACCGTCAATAACATAATAAGGTTCCATTGCCGCACCGGTACGCAGAGAAGAAGCCCCACGTAAAGAGATAGAAGCAGTACCAGAAGTCGGATCGCTGCTTTGTACTACCGTCAAACCAGGGACTTTACCTTGCAGCAACTGTCCAGGGTCAGAATAAACTCCTACATTCAGTTTGTCTGCTTTCACAGTGGTAATGGAGCTGGTTACATCCTTACGACTCATGCTGCCATAACCTACTACCACAACTTCATCTAATGTTTTAGAATCTTCTTCCATAATAATCTTCAAAGAAGATCCTTTTACTGTAATTTCCTGGGTAGTGTAACCCACGTAAGAGAATACGAGTGTCTTTCCTTGTGCTACATTCAGTGTAAACTGTCCGTTAAAGTCAGTGATAACACCGTTGGTAGTACCTTTTTCGACTACATTCACTCCGATAAGGGGTTCTCCGGTTTTGTCTGTGACAATACCGTTAACTTGATTTTGAGCAAATGCCAGTGTACTGTTTAATAGGAGTAATGCAAAGACTACTATCTGTGCAAATGTCCTTTGGGTTAGAGATTGTACGTTTAGCATAGAATTTAATTTTGGTTTTGATTAATATGTTCTTGTTTAATACTGTATAGTTCTCTATATATTGTGAATCTGTTGTTACAGTTTGATGTATATTTTCTTAAGATATAGTGGATAACCGATACCCCCCAAAAACAGAGTGAAAACGAGGGCGTAGACGGCTGAGGCAAGGTAGGCGTCGGTTATTCCTGAATGAATGGCTGCATAGGCTGCCGCTTTCCATCCGGTACTTCCCATCATAATGGCAAGTACTTCGCTCAATACATAGAGGAATAGGGGGTTGACGCCGAAGATGATGAAGAAGCGGCACCATTTTTGTTTATTCCTTATGTCTATATAATACATTAGTGTGGCAAGTGACATGGAAGCCGCTCCGCAGGTCACCAAAACAAAAGTAGGAGACCATATTCTTTTATTTAAAGGCAGCGCATCTGCCAATAAATAGCCGATACTTATCAGAATGAATCCGGTCAAGAACAAACGGAGTACTTTGTTTTCTGTCTGATGGCTTTGTATTATCCATTTTCCATATGAAAAACCGATACAAGTGTGGGCGATAGCAGAGAGAGTGCTTACAAATCCTTCCGGATCAATCGGGCTCTTTTGATAGAGATGCGCTTCGCCGAAAAGTTGCCTGTCAATAATGGATAAAATATTGCTTTCATCGCAGGCATAACCGTTCCCCATGCATAATATGACAGTGTAACTTACTAGTAAGATAAAGGTTAATGCGGGGATGAACTTATGATTCATAAATAGGGCTGTAAAAGAAATAACACAGTAACATAAAGCAATGCGTTGCAGTACCCCGGGAATGCGCAGATGAACAAAAGGCAGGAAGTCACCTTCACATACATGGTCAAACCAACCGATTGCCCATCCGATGCATAGAATAAGAAATGTGCGTTTCAATATCTTGGTTACCACTTGTAGGGAAACGTTGAAATTGAATTTGTTTAATGAAATATATGTTGAAATACCCATGATGAACAGAAAGAAAGGAAAAACCAAGTCACAAGGTGTCAGTCCGTTCCATACAGAATGTTGCAAAGGTGCATACGACACTTTGCCTCCTGCATTGTTGACCAGAATCATCCCTGCTACAGTGATGCCCCTGAGTGCATCGAGTGACAAAAGCCTCTTTTTAATGGGCGGTGCCTGCTGTGCGGTTTCTGTATTGAGCTCTTCCTTTTTCATCTTACTATCAATTGTTTATCAATGTTATAGCCTCTTTCGCTACTTCTATACAATCACCTTCGGCAGATGCCGCATAGGTGTTCTTTGCCAGTGTCCATGGTTCTTCCAGGGCATACCAATCTATGGTCATGGCTGGATTATCGGCAGTGGGGGTTGATGAATTACCTACTGGCAGTACAGGAAGTTTGCCATCCAGTTGGTCTTGCAGTACTTGCCAGTATTTTTCCCAACGTTTGTAATAAAAGTCGCGCAGCAGCCCGTTCCACTCCTTATGGGCATAATCTCGTAATTTGCCGATGTCGGCGCAGTAGCGGTTTCCCCATGTGGTGATTTGTACGCGGGCGTTCCATTCGTAGAGGTCTTTCTCTTCAGATGTGATTCCCAGATTGCGCGCTTGTTGAATCCAGTTTCCGACTTTGAATTCCTTGCGTGTGCCCAGCAGCTTGTCTTGCATCATTAACAGTTCCAGGAACTGTCGGGTGTGTGTGGCATAATTTTTTTTGTCGAAGCTTTTAAAGTCGGCAACAGCGTAATTGTACACTATTCGGGCACGGTCGGCAATGGCTTGTCGGGTGATGTCCACCAGGTCATATTCAAAGTTGTTATTACCGCGATATTTGTCTGCCACGCTCACCATCAACCGTGCAGCTTCTGTTGTGGTAGTGGGATCGTAATAGTTGCACATTTTGCTCCAGCTGGATGCTTGGAAATTATTCAGCGATGGACGCCCACAAAAGATACTTTCGTGAGGACCTTGTTGGTTGTTTCCTGCCGGACAGTTATAGATACCGTTTGCCAGGATCTGCCAAGCTTGCCGGATAGATTCATCGTCTGTGCCATAGCGTGCGCGGATGTATTGTTTGATCCATTCTTCTTTGGTAAACTTTTCTGCACGCCAAGGAAGTTCGCACATCAGTTCGAACATAACGGGATTATTTTCAATGCCTTCCATCGTCAGACCGATGCCTTTTAGCTGAGCGGCCAGTGGATTGTTCTTGGTCAGGTAGAAATTGTGAAGAAGCTGGTCCATCCTTCCATGCAAGCCCACGTTCCCCCCGAAATTCTCCAACAGGCAGAACAACCAGTTGTGTTCTTCGTATCCTTTGTCTCGTTTCCATATAGAGGGAATGCCCCACATGGGACGACATTCGCTAAATAAATCAAGGATAAGCAGATCGCCGGGATTCAGCGCTTTCATCATTTCCGGACGTGGGTTTTCTGTCCATCCCTGCACCACCCACACAGCTTTCGGATTGGCCTTTTTCATAGCGTCCATAATAGCCCTGCCGGCTTTGCCGAAGTCTAGTTCGGCAGGTAAGTTTTTGGCTTCATGAAAAGGGTCGATGGAGTAGTAGTCACTTGTTCCATACAGTTTTTCGGTTTCTTCGTAAAATAGATTGGCAATCCGGGTAAACTTAGGGTCGTCGGGCAGTAAGATTCCCGGTCGGTCGAATCCGTTCCATTTGTTGAGGGTGCTTTGGGCGGATTCCGAGGAAGTGTCGCTTGCCGTTTTCTCTTCTTTCCCACTATCAATACGCTTTCCCAAATCCAGCTTGGAGGGGATCATACCTGAATAACCGGGCAGTACGGGGTGCATTCCCCATTCTTTCATTCGTTGCAATATCTTTTTTTGCAAGGCTTCTTGTTGTTCATACCAACTGTCGGGATTAGGGCCTCCCCATCCTTCCAGATTGTTCATTTCCCACCAGGCAAGGAATGCCGGACCGGCAATAAAATTATTGATTTGCTGTTTGGAAAACCCCAGCCGGAGTAATAGGTTACGCCATACACATTCATGTCCTACGGCAGCGAGCGGCAGGTTGATTCCGTGTAGTGCCATCCAGTCCAGTTCCTTTTCCCAACGTTTCCAGTCCCAGAATGCCATGGAGTAAGAGTAGGTGCAGTAATTGAAGTCATAACGTAGGGCTAGGTTTGTTTCGTGGCGTTCCTTACGGAGGACGGGAGGAAGAACATCGGGTAGTGAGGCATGCATACCGTTCCATGACAGATGGATTCCGGCATGATACTTTAAGTACCAGTTGATGCCGGTTGCTATATTAATATAGGTGTTACCTCGTATCACTACCTTGTCGCCTTTCCGGTCTAACTCGAAAAAGTCGTTCGGGCTTTTGTGTAGTTCGACTACGAACTTGTTCGATGCTCCCTTGTCTATCCTTTCCAGCATTCCCTTGATAGGGTTTGCCAGTATACCGGAGGGGAGTAGTATCAGCCAGCTCAATAATAAGAATGTGTTCTTCATATACATTTGCATTTCTGTTTTTTACAAATGTAAGGGAAACAAAGCTTTCTATAGGAGAATATGGTGCACAAATGGAGTAAAATAGTAAAGTGAACTATTTTCTTCCAAAATATTCGCTTGGAAGTACTCCAAACAGCTCTTTGAAGCATTTTGTGAAATATTTGGGGTCGTTAAAACCTACAGCATATGCGATTTCTGCAATAGAAATGTTGCATTCGACTTTGGTTAAAGTTTCTTTTGCCACATTTAATCGGTAGTTTCTCATAAATTGGCCAATGGATTGCCCTGTTAAGGATTGTAATTTCTGATTGACTAATGTTTTGCTGTATCCCATATCGCGGATAAAGCGCTCTAAGTTATAATCCGAGTCGGCATAATGTTCTTTCATTAAATTGATTGCCGATGTCATAAATGTGTTGTCTTTGGAACTAGCGTTTATATTCAATGTTTCACAATTCATACTAGTGGAGAACATGGATTTGTATTTCTGGCGTAAGGCAAGTATATTTCGGATACGTAATTTTAGAATAACCTCATCAAATGGTTTGCACAGATATTCATCTACTCCTATTTCGTAGCTGATTCTTTCTTGGGCTTCAGACCGGAGGGCAGTGAGCATGAGAAAGGGGATGTGGGAAGTAGCCAGATTAGCTTTTACCTGGCGGGATAATTCATTCCCGTCCATGACGGGCATCATCAGGTCGCTGACAATCAAATCAATCGTTTCTCTTTGAATCAAGTAAAGAGCTTCTGCACCGTTCTGTGCTTCTTTTAATTGATAATTGTTTTTGAGAATGGAACAAATATAAGTACGCATATCTGCATTATCTTCAACAATGAGGATGGTTTCCTTTTTCTCGTTTCCATTGGCAGGAATGGAAAGTGGGTGTTCATTCTGCTCATATTTTTCTTTTTCTGATTCGGCTTGGGGGATACCTTTTTCCAAAGGTAATAGTATTCTGAAGAAAGCTCCTTGCTTGGGATTGTTTCCTGCATAGATGTTGCCTCCGTGTAGAGAAATGATTTTCTTACATAAGAATAGTCCGATTCCTGTGCTGCTTTGTCCATAAACGGGATATTTGATGCTCTTTTTGGATTGGTAGAAGCGTTCGAAAATACGTTCTATATCTTCGGGTACGATACCATTACCTGTATCTTTTATATCTATGAACAGCCAGGTATGGTTGTCTTTGTCGGTAAGGGAAGCCACATACAAACTTATTTTTCCATAATCGGGAGTGAATTTAACAGCATTGGATATCAGATTAATAATGGCTTTGCGCATATATTCAACATCAAATATCCAAAACGGGGTACAGAGCCGGAAGTAGGTGATGATGTTTATGTTCCGTTCATGGGCAAATACTTCGAAAGGCATTAATATATTTTGTATAAGGCGGATAAAGTTTTCGTTTGTCTTATTTAATACAACTTTGTCTGCATCTAACTTTCTGAAGTCCATTAATTCATTGACTAGTGATAGCAGATAATTGGAATTCCGTTCAGCTATTTGTAGCTGTTTCTTTACTTCCGGCTCATGGCTTTCGTCAAGGGCGCGTTGGATGGGACCGTTGATTAAAGTGACTGGTGTCCGGAATTCATGAGTGATATTGGTGAAGAAAGCAATTTTTTCTTCCGTTACCTCCTCGACGTGTAGTGCCATTATTTCTAGTTGTTTATTTTGTAACTCTAGCTCATGGGTGCGTTGGGCTACTTCTTTTTCCAGTTGTTTTTTCTGTTGACGGTACAGACTTATTTTCCATTGATAAAAATAATAGCTGCCTACGGTGATCAGAATGGCAAGCAATAAATAGAACCACCAGGATTTATAGAAATAAGGAGTGATGGTTACTTTGACTTCCGTTATTTTATCAGACCAATGTCCTTTCTCGTCTGTGGCACGGACTTGGAACACATATTTTCCGGAGGGAATGAAATTGTATCTAGCAGTATGTTCGCCAGGAAGGGTTTCTGTCCATTCATTCTCATAATTTTTCAAGCGGTAGGCATATTTCACTCGGTTACAGTTTCCATAGTTTAAGGTGGAAAACTCGATGGAAAAACCATGATCTTTTTCGTGCAGACGGATGGTATGTAAATTTGTTACCGCGCAGGGAGTTTTTCCGTCTGCTGGAGGATAGACCATGGTACCGGCGACACTGATTGAGGTCAGTTTGACTTTGGCATCCTGCTTTTTTATCTTGGCTATATCGGGGGTGAAAGCGACTAATCCGTTTATAGTACCGAAATATAACAGATTATTTTGGGGAGAATAATAAGATGCGTTCCAATAAAACTGATTATTGGGCAGTCCGTCTTCTTTTGTATAATTGGTGAAAGTCATGGTTTGTGTATCCAGTTGGGCGATGCCGTGGTTGGTGGACATCCACAGATGTCCCGTTTTATCTTCCACAATACCTATAATGGTATTATTGGGTAACCCATCCTTGCGGGTGTAGTTATGAAATGTGAACTGTGTTCCATTTTCTTCCGCTAGTTGATATAGTCCGTTTCCATTTGCTCCCAGCCAGATGGTACCATTATGATCTTCTATGATACAGTTTATTTTTTCTAATTGCAATGAAGTGGGTTCCGTCAGTTTATGTTTTAAATAGGTATAGCTGAATTGTGTGGAGGAAATGGAGAACGAGTATAAATCCATAATGAAAACTCCTTCAGATGTTCCCATCCAAAGACGTTTCTTGCGGTCGATAATGATGGACCCTACCGCATCGAATTCATTGTCGGAACGGTCAAACAAGACCCGGGTGAAACGCTTGGTCTTTTTATGGTAGAAATGAAGCCCTCTGGTAGTACCAAACCATAAACCATTGTTCATGGTGTCTTCACAGGCGCTGCTTAGAAAATCTCCCTCCAATCCTATGGAGTCTTCCCGAATATGGCGTTGGAAAGTTTGGTTATGGGGTATATTTAGATTTAGTTCATTGATTCCGACCCCCCAAGTATATGCCCATAAATGATTTTCGGAATCAATGAGAATGCCACGGATGGAGTTGTTACTAATGGAAGTGGGATTATTCTGGTCAAAAGTATAATGGATGAACTCATCGCTGCCTTTGCTCTTTTTGTTGAGTCCTCCCTCTACTGTTCCTACCCATAGATTTCCGTCTTTGTCTTCGCTGATGGCATTGACCGGATTGGGGGAAAGAGAGGTTTCTCGCAGATAGTTGTATTGCCACACATACGTTTGCAGACAATTGGGAGTCAATAAATTGATTCCTCCTATCTCAGTCCCTACCCAGATATTCTCATTGTCGGTCAGCAGGCAGTTGATGAAATTACAGTTCAACGACTTGTCAGGCATTTCATTGTTTTGGCGGATATAAGTAAAAGTATCGGTATCCCGATTGTATACATTGAGTCCGTTCAGAGTGGAAACGATGACATCTCCTTTGCTAGTCAGTTTAACTCCGGTTATATAGGCTTGACTTAGCATTCCAGGGCGATGATTGGAATAACGGTACCGGTTCAAACTCTGCTGGGTATGGTTATACTTGAAGAGTCCGCGATTGGTTCCTATCCATAACAATTCCCCGTCAGTTTCCATGCAGAGAATTCTCCAGTCTTCTGAAAAGGGTTTCAGCAGCTCCGATACCATGCTGGTTTTCAGTAAGTGGTTGCTCCCTTTTTCAATACGGCATACATGATTATCTATGCCTGCATAGATGTATTCTTGCAGGTCAATAACAGCGTGGATGGGGGATTCTGTATCTTTTTTCAGTTTATAGTAATCTTTTATTTGCCCGTCTACGCCTAGTTCCAGATACCATAGATTCTTGTCTGTCGATATCCACAAATTATTCTGCTTGTCCCGATAGATGGATGCAATGTAGTTACTTGCTAGAGATTTCAATTCGGCAGGCAGTTCTTTGTCCGTGTCTATCTGTGTATAATGTTTCAAGTCAATGAGGTCTATTCCTTCTTCCGACCCTATCCAGAGTCGTTGAAACTTATCCTCACAGACTTTATGCACGTAGTCGTTTTTCAAGCGAATGGAGTGGGACTGGGAATTATAATGAATAAATTGATAGCCGTTATACCGTCCTATTCCATTATTAGTAGCTACCCAGATATATCCTTGAGTGTCTTTGTAAATATCATTGATAAAGTTATGGGGTAACCCAGTATCTTCTGTAATAAAGCTGAAATTATATCGGTTGAAAAAGTTATGTAAGTTTTCTCCAAATAAATTCAATGCTCCTCCTATAAGTAGAAAAAGTGCTATGATGTGCGTTTTCATATCAGTACTTGTTTCCCAACAAATGTAAATAATAGTAAGATAGTTCCAAAACATTTGAATGGAAATCTTGTTTTTGAGGGTAATATAAGTAAAATGGCAGGTGGAGATTACAATGGAATTACAAAAGAATGTGATGAAGGCTTTTATTATATATAGTAATAAAAAAGGCTCGCTATCTGCGAACCTTTGTGCTCTTCGTCTTGGACTTGAACCAAGGACCCTCTGATTAACAGTCAGATGCTCTAACCGACTGAGCTAACGAAGAAAATTTGCATTTGACTTTAAAAGTGCTCTTCGTCTTGGACTTGAACCAAGGACCCTCTGATTAACAGTCAGATGCTC
>ERZ780057.331-NODE-331-length-21346-cov-8.63327_pt1 | contig 21346 bp, 19 predicted proteins | sample MGYA00511844_ERZ780057 | MGnify/ENA primary metagenome ERZ780057 (study PRJEB29588, sample SAMEA2149030) | human gut metagenome | biome: human gut; feature: human-associated habitat; material: faeces | place: Denmark | collected 2008/2010 ...
TAACGACCGACTAGTTGTTCTTTGTTGTTTCCCCTGCAGCAGGTTTGTATCACGCATAGCGTGTTGTCCCGGCGAAGCGTTGTAATATATTGTACTTGTTGTTCAAGTTGTTTTCCCTACCTCAGCAAGCAGCCCCAGCAGCGACTGGCTGCTTTTCCTGAAAAAGCTGCCGCAAAAGTTGTTCTTTGTTGTTTCCCTTTCAGCAGGCTTGTCTGAGCTCAGGTTGTTATATGTTGTACTTGTTGTTCAAGTTGTTTTCCCTATATCAGCAAGAAGACCCAGCAAGAAGCCGCAGCATAAAGTATTAACGAATAGATTAATGTCCGATTAACGGCGATTCATGTGAAAAACGAAAGGTGCTGAGGGCGCCCCGCGCCCCCAGCACCCTACCGCTTAGTCACCCAAGGTGCCGTCACCGCCATCGGGATTCGTCCCCGACGACTCTCCTCCCGACGTCGTCTTGGTGAAGTAAGCCGTCAGCGTCAAGTCTTCATTCACCGTCACGGTACGCGACGCCGACGTGTCCCCATCACTCCAGCGACTGAAGGTATAGTCGCCTGAGGCCACCGCACTGATGCTCACGCGGCTCCCCTTGTCGAAGGAACCACCCCCCGAGACCGTTCCACCGTTGACCGGACTTGCCGACAGACGCAGCGTCTTCTTCCCCTTCATCGAGGGAGCCACCGGCACGGAGTTCTCCACCGGGTTCAGCACACCGTTCGGACGCAGATAGACATCACTCACACCCCCGTAGCTGTCCGTAGCACGCTGGTAAGCCGCCTGACCCTGATACTCCTTCAGCAAGTTGTTCTCGCAGATGAGGTGCTGCGTAGAGACCAGCGTCTTCGCCGCCTCCTTGCGGGAGTGAATCCACACCAGACCATGATCGCCAAACTCATGAGTAGCCTGCGCCGCCAGACGCCCCTCCTGCACCGAGAAGCCACGAACATCCACGACCGTAAGGAGCTTCGCCTCAGAAGCCTTGTCCAGCACGACGCAGCAGGCGTCCACCGCCGCCATCGGAAGCATCGTCACGTCGTTCACCTCCTGTCTGACTAGGAAGAACGTGATCTGGTCGCCATACTCGTAGAGACCGTTGTTCTGCACCACGGCGTTCGAAAACTCCTTCACCGTCGTCTCGTCCGTGATAGCCAAGTCGCCCAGACTGATGTCCGTCACGGCCTGGTTGCCCTTCCCGTTGATCTTGATCGACTTGATGGAACCGTGCGTCACCTCATAGGGTGCCACGATGCTTGCCCCCGCTTGGGCCTCCTGCTTGGTGAGATAGACCGGAGCCTTGCCGAGATTCGCCGAGACAAACTTGTTGTAGTCGCTGCGTCCATTGCGAGCCCCACCGAAGGCGAGTTTCAGATAAGGCGTCAGCACCTGATACATACGAATGACGTTCGTCCACTTCATGCGCTGCTTCTGCTGACCATTGGTCTTCGCGTTGGTCGTCTGCGTGATCTTCTCAGACACGACGGTCTGACCGCCGTTCTGCTTGAAGGTAAAGCTACCTACTGAACCCTGGAGTTTGGTTAATATACCATTGAGTCTTGCCATAATTGTAAAGTTTTAAAAAATTGAAAATGTTTTGAGTTGGGAGCATTCTCCCTTGTATCTCCCTTGCTTCTTCTATTGTTTCCGTATCGTTTCCGTATTGTTTCCGCTTCCGGAAGCGAGAACGATAGGAGAACGATAGGAGGACGATACGAGAACGATACGGGATTGATACGAGATCGATACGGAAACGATACGAGACCGATACGTAATCGAATTGTTTAGCCGTCGTTCTGCGGACTTGGTGGGACTGCGATTTTGTTTCATTGCCTTGAAAGTTTTTGAAGTTGATAATGATTCACCTTGTCAGCTGCGTTGCTAACATCGTTTGCAAAGGTATGTAAAGGCACAACCGAATGCAAATCCATTCATAACCGTTTACAATCTGTTTACAATCCATTCATAATCCATTCATTCTGTTCGCAATTCATTTACCCATTTTCTCATAAATAACCAAAACCGCATTATGAACGACGTAAAAATTAGCATCCACGACAGTATCGTCCAGGTTCTGCCTAACGCCACAAAGGCCGTACAAAACTTCTATGGCGACCAGTTTGCCGAGAAAACACTCAGCAAGAAGGAAGCCGCTGAAGACAGTTCTTCCGATGCCGACTCCCCTGAGGCCAGGAAACTCGCCCTCTATATTGGCGAGGAATGCCTCCCGGCCTTCCTCGCTCAGATTCGTGACTGCAACAACGCCACAGAGCTTGCCTTGGTTGTCGTCTCTATGTTTGATCAAGAGACCAAACTCACCGAGGAAATCGTCGTCAGGAGTAGCTTCATCCAGCTCCTGTTGCCCTTCGCCATCAAAATCACTTCTGGAAAAAGCGTGAACAACGTTCGCGCCCGCATCAATGACGCTTTGATCGCGCGCCGTAAGTCTCACCCCAAACATTAAGTGCCATGATCGGAATAGAGATAATGATAGCTCAAATAGCCGCTGCAGCATACTTTGGCTATAAGCAATGCAAATCATCTGGACGACGCCACTGGAGTCCTTTTGACCTGTTTTTTGACTTTCGCTCCTCGGTATCCACCGAAGCCTCTGCAAAAGAGCAGAAAGCCCCGTCTTCCAAGGCGGAGCAGTTGGAGGAACCACAGGCGAAGCCATCTGATACCGTTTTGGAAGAACGCATCGTCCAGGCCGTCTTCGACAAACTCAGGCAGAACAAGGAACCACAGATCATCATCAACTTCTTCGGTGGCAATCATATTGTGGCCCCAAATGCCCAGGAAGCCTATCAGCAGTTCAGTTCCTCTACCCACTCAAAGAAGAAATGACATCAGACTGATGACAAAGAAAAAAGTATTAACGACGATTAATGTGAAAAACTTGGCAGCTTGCCCGCCACAAATATTTACGCTACATAATGATTACTATTCCCAATAAAGACTTCAAGTCATCCAACATAAAGTTGCAGCAGATCATAAACTCCACTACGAAGGAGAAAATGCTAAAGATCTGCAAGAAGTTCGACTTGTATGTCAGCCCCAATCTTCGGAAAGACGAGACCAGCCGTAGAATAGCTATGGAAGTCATGGACAACCCCATTGAGATTCTCAGCAGACTCAGCAAAACCGAACTCCAGATACTCGACGAGTTTGTACGAGGAGGCGACGATACCTATGTGGTTCGCAAGCAACGCAAGACCCCTTACATCCTTCAGAAATACCTTCTCGTCGTCAGTTATTGCGACGATGAAAAGAACGAATGGCACATGCTCATGCCTACGGAACTCCGCGAGTCCCTTGCCCCGAGCCTCCCATTCTTCTTAGACTGTGCGATGGAAGGCGTCAAGGCTCCCTCTGCCAAAGAGCTCAGAATCATGTCCGCCTTCCAGCGCTTCATGGGTGATGAGTAAGATTTTAACTATTATATGCAAGTAGCTGTATGCGACAAAAGTGCCTATACAAAGTGCTATGCCCTAAATTGAGCACTAACCAATAATACATTAGTTTATGGATATTATCACTCAGTCTAATTTTGACGATTTCAAGGAAAATTTCGACGTTACCAACCAAAAGGAAGAAACTGCGTTCGAAAACTTCGTCAATTACTGTATCATTTCGAAGCATCAGAGGGCAGAAACGGTAACGAAATCTTCTCTTGAAGCAATTCATATTGGAGGTGGAAATGACACGGGAATAGATGGATTTATACTGATAGTAAATGGGAAGCAAGTATGTTCGAGACAGGAGATACTTGACCTTTTGAAGGCAAACGGATATTTGGACGTGAAATTTATCTTTGTCCAAACTAAGACATCTTCAAAGTTCGATACGGCAGAGATTGGAACCTTTACGGATGGGGTCAAACTCGTATTCAGGCGTATGCATGACGATATATCGCTGCCTTCTATAAACGACGACGTTGCCTTTTGTTACGAACTTGTCCAGTTCATCTATACAAAAGCGTCCAAGTTTATGAGTTCCCGAAAACCGAAGCTGTATATGTATTATGTGACTACCGGAAAGTATGACAAAACCAACCAAGACATCATTGCAAAATTCGACAATGTTGTCGCAGATTTGAAATCATACAATCTGTTGTCGGCAGACGTCGAATGGCAAGCAGTGGGAGCAAATGAACTAATGGATTACTATGCTGCGACAAAACAACATGATGAGGTCGTTATAAAGGTGGCACAAACCTTGGCTTTGCCTGATATCGAGAAAGTGGACCAGGGATACCTGTTCCTGCTTCCTTTTTCAGAGTATCGCAAACTGATTATTGATGAAACCACGGACACGATAAAAACCGTGTTCAACGACAATATAAGGGCTTATCAAGGCGACAACCCCGTAAACAAGGAGATGGGAAATACAGTAGACAAAAAAGAATTCGCCCTGTTTACGGCCATGAACAATGGTATAACCATCATTGCCAAACAAATCATGGTAGCTGGCACTCGGATAACTTTGACCGACTACCAAATTGTCAATGGATGCCAGACAAGTCATGTGCTTTATCAGAAGCGGAACGTGGAAGGCATTGACAACTTGTATCTTCTGGTGAAACTAATAGCATCCACTGACAGAGATGTGCGCAATAACATCATTTTTGGCGCCAACAGCCAGACCGCAGTGATGCGAGAACAACTGATAGCCCTTTCTGAACTTCAGGAACGTATCGAAAGTTATTACAATGCCGTTAGGAAAACAGATCGGTTGTACTATGAACGCAGGTCAAAACAATACCATGGCGACAGTAGCGTGCCAGCATATAAAGTAGTTACGATACCGATGCTGATCAAGTCTGTCGTGTCCATGTTTTTGGGTGAGCCGCACAATGTGAATGGCTATTATGGATGTATAGTCGAAAAGCTGCAACAGGGAACCAAGAAGATTTTCTCGGAAGATTATCAATTGGACATTTACTATACTTGCGGTTATGCCCACTATCAGATGATACGTCTGTTTGACATAGGCATCCTTCCCCGTCAGTATAAAAAGGTGAAATTTCATCTGCTCCTCGCATTCAGACTTGTATGCGACCATGAGTTTGGTGCAATGCCAGAGCTAAATAGCCGCAATATGCCTGCGTATTGTGAAAAAGTGAATGATGCCCTATACAATTTGAAAAAATGCAAAAGGATGTTTCTGGATGCTGTAGCATTGCTTAAACGGGCTTTGGGCCGTGATCAAATACTACCGAACGACTGCCAAAGCGAGAAATTATCAAATTATTTGCGCAAGGTGTTCTTTACGAGAAACACACCATCAACAGCTGTTCCACAGCAAACCACTTTGCCACAATTAAAAATAGTCGGGAAAATAGATCTCAACAAAATATCGGACACTAAAACGAAAAAGCGAAAATGAGGCATCAACAAGTGAGTACAATGAAAGCTTGCTCTCGGATTGTTGAGCGAAGAAAATATATGAAATGTAAGCACTCAAATTAGGACTCAATTTTGAAAGGTATAACTTTCTGCCAAATTTTAAACATTGATTTGTGTACACCAGCGAAATTTGGAACATGTTCTATAATATTTGAGCATTGCAAGCTTGCTTGATTTTTGCCATAGTGAGACAATTGTATGTAGTATTCCAGCCTTTAGATCCTTTTTCAGAAAAGATTGCTTCTGCAAAGTATTAACGACAGATTAATGTTCGATTAACGACGATTAATGTGACCCCCCTTGGCAGCTTGCCTGCCAACCATACCCTCAACGTCTCTCAGCCTTGAGCCGAGAGGTCGTATTAAACGTATAACCCCTATAAACAGAAAACATGGTAAATTATAATATAAATCTCGAAGGAAAGACCGTCCTAGTGACGGGCGCTGCTGGCTTTATCGGCAGTAACCTCGTCAAGCGACTCTTCCACGATGTCAAGAACATCAAGGTCATTGGTATCGATTCCATTACCGACTACTACGATGTCAACATCAAGTATGAGCGTCTGAAGGAAATAGAGGCTTTGCATGGCAACTGGACATTTGCCCATGCCTCCATCGCTGACAAAGACGCAGTGGAGAAAATCTTCACGGAAAACAAGATTGCCGTTGTCGTGAACCTTGCCGCTCAGGCAGGAGTCCGCTACAGCATCACCAATCCTGATGCTTATATCCAGAGCAACCTTATAGGATTCTACAATATCTTGGAGGCATGCCGCCACCACGAGGTAGAGCATTTGCTCTATGCCTCTTCCTCCTCGGTCTATGGCAGCAACAAGAAGGTTCCGTACTCCACGGAGGACAAGGTGGACAACCCTGTATCTCTCTATGCTGCCACGAAAAAGAGTAATGAACTGATGGCGCACGCCTATAGTAAACTCTATAATATCCCGTCAACAGGCCTTCGTTTCTTCACAGTCTATGGTCCAGCAGGCCGTCCCGACATGGCCTACTTTGGCTTCACCAACAAATTGGTCAAGGGTGAGACCATCAAGATCTTCAACTACGGCAACTGCAAACGTGACTTTACTTTTGTAGATGACATTGTTGAAGGAGTGGTTCGCATTATGCAGCATGCCCCCGAGAAACAGAATGGCGAGGACGGACTTCCCATTCCGCCCTATAAGGTGTATAACATCGGTAACAACTCCCCCGAGAATCTCCTCGACTTCGTCACCATTCTCCAAGAAGAGCTTGTACGTGCAGGAGTATTGCCTAAGGAGTACGACTTTGAAGCCCACAAGGAGCTTGTTCCGATGCAACCCGGAGACGTCCCCGTCACTTATGCTGACACAACACCCTTAGAGCAGGACTTTGGCTTCAAGCCGAATACAAGTCTGCGGAAGGGATTGAGACGCTTTGCAGAGTGGTATGCCAAATATTATGATAAAGAAAAAAATGAATAACTTTAATTATTTAGTAGCCCTAGAGGGTTTTTTGCATTACAATTCAACAAAATGTTCTGTAGCAGTCCTTACGGCATTTGCAAAAAATCATGGATGTAAAGAAGAAATGGTTGATAAAGTGGTAAACGCTGTCATTGCCGAGTACATTTTGAGTATCATTGCCCCAAGTGATGGCAATACAAAAGATGGTGTTGCAAATGGTGGGGGGCATGTTACCCCACTCAATCCAACCTGCGAGATATTGATAAATATCCTTGTAGGAGAAAGGTTCACAGATCAGTCTGAAGATCGTGCTAGAAAACTTATAGAGAGTTTAATACATAATTCCGCGTTGAAAATAGACGAAAATAGTGCTTTATTCAAAATCAAAGACTTGACTCTATGTCAATTGGTGTCATTAGATTAATTACTTGCTATAAAAAATAGGATGAAAACAGTAATGCTTGTTTTCGGAACCCGTCCCGAGGCCATCAAGATGTGTCCTCTCGTCAAGGAGTTCCAGAAACATACGGATGAGTTTAGAACCGTTGTGTGTGTGACGGGTCAGCACCGCGAAATGCTCGACCAAGTATTGACCATCTTCGATGTGAGGCCCGACTATGACCTCAACATCATGAAGCAAGGCCAGGACCTATATGACGTGACGGCACGCGTACTGACGGGTATGCGTGATGTGTTCAAGGAGTGCAAGCCTGACGTGGTGCTCGTGCATGGCGACACCACCACTTCAACGGCTGCCGCCCTTGCTGCATTCTATCAACAGATACCCGTAGGACACGTGGAGGCTGGTCTCCGTACACATAACATCTATAGTCCTTGGCCCGAGGAGATGAATCGTCAGATAACAGGGCGTATCGCTACCTATAACTTCTCTCCGACACCGCTTTCAGAGAAGAATCTTCTTGAGGAGAAGGCACATGGCAAGGTATTTGTCACGGGTAATACCGTGATAGATGCCCTCCACATGGTGGTTGGCAAACTCAACAATGATGCCGCACTGGCTAAAGAGCAAGATTCTGTCCTTCTTCAAGCAGGATATGACGTCACACGTCTGAAAAATGGTAAGAAGCTCGTCTTGATCACAGGTCACCGCCGTGAGAATTTTGGTGACGGCTTCATCCGTATGCTCTCCGCTATGCGTGATTTGTCCATGAAATACCCAGGGGTGGACTTTGTGTATCCCATGCACCTGAATCCCAATGTGAGGCGTCCGATCCATGAAACCTTCACGGGTATGGACACCCTTCCCAAGGGAAAGGGCTGGGGAGAGGCTTCCAACTTCTTCTTCATCGAACCGCTCCAGTATCTGGAGTTTGTTCACCTCATGTCGAAAGCCGCCATCGTGCTTACCGACTCAGGAGGCATCCAGGAAGAGGCCCCTGGTCTTGGCAAGCCCGTCCTCGTGATGCGTGACACTACGGAGCGTCCCGAGGCTCTTGCCAGCGGTACAGTACATCTTGTGGGTACGGACTACGACAAGATTGTGAATGAAGTAAGCGTGCTCCTTGATAGCGAGGAGGCGTATAAGAAAATGTCACAAGCCGTCAACCCCTACGGAGACGGAAAGGCTTGTGACCGCATCGTCCGCGTTCTCAATGGCGAGGAAGTGGAGCGTTATGCATAAAGATAAGTGGAATACATTTTAAAAACATCAAAACAGAAAAAACACTATGGTTAATGTAATTGGATTAGGCTATATCGGACTTCCGACAGCCCTTATGATGGCAGCGCACGGAGTAGAAGTGATCGGTACCGACTACAACAAGGAACTTGTCAATACGTTGAACGCTGGTCATACTACGTTCAAGGAAGACGGGCTGGACGTTCTCTTTCAGAAAGCACTGAAGGCAGGAGTCAAATTCACCACGGAATATCAGAAGACGGACATGTATATCGTCTCTGTTCCTACCCCTTATGATAAGTTCTCAAAGAAGGTGGATGCCTGCTATGTCGTTTCGGCCGTGAAAGACGTGATGAAGGTTTGTCCCAAGGGTGCGACCGTCGTCATCGAGTCAACAGTCAGTCCAGGCACTATCGACAAGTTTGTGCGTCCCGTGATAGAGGCCAATGGTTTCACGATAGGGGAGGATATCAACCTTGTCCATGCTCCAGAGCGTATCATTCCGGGCAATATGGTGTACGAACTGCTGCACAATAACCGCACCATTGGTGCTGACAACAAGGAGATTGGTGAGAAGGTAAAGCAGTATTATGCCAGTTTTTGCCAAGGCGAGATTGTCGTGACGGATATCCGTTCTGCTGAGATGTCAAAGGTTGTCGAGAATACCTTCCGTGCCGTGAATATCGCCTTTGCCAATGAGCTTTCGCGTATCTGCCGCCATGACAATATGGATGTGTATGAGATTATCAAGATTTGCAATATGCACCCGCGCGTAAACATTCTCCAGCCAGGCCCTGGAGTGGGAGGTCATTGTATCTCCGTAGATCCTTGGTTCCTTGTCGGTGACTACCCCCAGCTGGCCAAGGTCATTGATGAGTCTATGAAGACCAACGACAGCCAGCCGACATTTGTCCTCAACCGCATCTATGAGATAATGAAGGAGAACGGTATCACCGACAACCGTCGTGTCGGTTTGTATGGCTTGACTTACAAGGAGAACGTGGATGATTATCGTGAGTCGCCTACGCTCCAGCTTTTGGAGGCCCAGGAGCGACATCTTGCTCGTCCCTTGAAGTGCTACGACCCGTTCTTGGAGAATCATAAGATTGCAGAGAATCAGATCTCTGACTTTGATGAGTTCTTGAAGGACATTGATATGGTTGTAATCATGGTGAAGCATGACCATATCAAGCAGAACTGTGAGAAACTTAAGGGTAAAGTTGTGATGGACTGCTTCAACATCTGTCCGTTGGATGGTGTTTATCACATTTAAACAGAGAATAAAGGATAGTGTGTGCGCAGGTGATACTGAAAAGGTTATGGTTCGATACCATCACACACTACAAAAAAAATGTATTTATGGTTTATAGGACGAAAGCATATTTAGCAGGAGAGTGGACTGGGGACACAGATGCTATAGAAAAAATATCAGTGGAATAGCAGGGATAAATGGAGCTTACATTTTGTTGATGCTCATGCAAACAAACAGTGTTATGGTACATCTAAAACCTTGCACCCTTAAGAATAGCTTGCGTGAAAGGATGAAATCGGTCTAAGGTTCTTAGTTCTAATTGTTGGAAAATGATGAGTATGGACGAAAAGGCTCAAGTGGATAATCTTTAAAAATTTTTAAATGGCAATTCTAGTACGCCTTATAAAGGCTTTAACACCTTATTATTTAGCATATTCCAAGTCTGTAAAATCCGGAATTCATAATCAGTCTTACTGGAATTATGTGAAATTTAGAATTTCAGGGAAATGTAATAAATGGGGGGGGTATTTTCCAGTCCATCCTTCATGTACCATCGCGAACCCTAGAAAAATATTTGTTGGTTTTAATTCTACTATAGCACGACCTGGATGCTATATACAAGGGGCAGGTACTGTTCGATTTGGTAATTATGTCCAGTTAGGGCCTAATGTCGGGATTTTAAGTGCAAATCATGATTTATATGATCAAAGATTATATAATCTTTCCCCAATAGTAATTGGTGATTATTCTTGGATAGGAATGAATAGCGTCATTACTGCTGGAGTTACTCTTGGGCCAAGAACAATAGTTGCTGCCGGAGCAGTTGTTACCAAAAGTTTCCCTGATGGCTTTTGTGTATTGGCTGGTGTACCAGCTAAAATAATTAAGATTCTTGATAAAGACAAATTTCAACCATGGCATTTGGAAAATGAGTATTACGGATATATCCCCAAAGATAATTTTGAATCCGTTAGAAAAAAATATTTAGATATATAATGATATCAAAAGAGCAGACTTCAAATTCAAGGCAAGCAGCATGGGTTGCTATAGGTAGTTTTTTCTCATTTATTGTTGGTATTGTCAGCCCAATGATTTTGAGTCGTTATTTCGACAAAGCCGATTATGGAACCTATAAACAGGTGATGTATGTTTATAATACATTACTGGCGGGGGGTTTACTAGGCTTGCCAAAAGCTTATGCTTTTTTCTTGCCAAAGTATTCACTCGAATACTCTCGAGACATAATCTCCAAAGTGACAAAAATATTTTTTGCTCTTGGTCTTGTCTTTTCGTTGTCTTTGCTTTTGTTTGCAGGGCCAATTGCAAAAGTGATGAATAATCCCGACTTGAAGTTGGCATTGGTGGTTTTTTCGCCAACTCCTTTCCTATTATTACCAACAATGGGATTAGATGCGATTTATGCATCATTTAAAAAGACAAAGTATTTAGCTTATTATACTGTTTGTACAAGAATTTTGACTATATTTTGCATAGTCATTCCCGTGATCTTGTTTTCTGGTAGTTACATCTATGCGATAATAGGATTTGATATAGCTTCTCTTCTTACTTTTTTTCTTGCATTATATTTAAAGTCCTGGCCTGTGCGAGGTGTAGAACATAAGAAAAGCGGGCTCACTTATAAGGAAATATTTAATTTTTCTCTTCCTTTATTATATGCGTCGTTATGGGGGATGATTATATCTTCGGCGAATCAGTTTTTTATTAGTCGTTATTATGGTAACGCAACATTTGCAGTGTTTTCAAATGGTTTCATGGAACTTCCATTTGTCGGTATGATTTTGGGTGCAATATCCGCTGTCCTTTTGCCGGTTTTTTCCGGAATGGATAAAGGTAATGGGATGGGGAGTGATACGCTAAGTATTTGGAATTCAGCACTTATGAAATCAGCGAAACTGATTTTCCCGATGTTAATATATAGTATATTCTTCGCCGAACCAATAATGGCTTGTATGTACGGTGATCAATATATACAATCTTCAATATATTTTATAATAAAAAATGTGAGTGGATTGTTCTTTATCATCCCTTTCTATCCGATTATTGTAGCTATCGGCAAAGCTAAGGAATACGCTAATGTACATATGTTGGTTGCTTTTTTGATCCTAATTGGTGAGTATATCATATGCAAAATATCAGACACAGCTATTAATATTGCTATAATATCGGAAGTATGTCAGCTGTTGAAAATCTGGCTTTTGATGCGTATTATATCTAGTTATGCTCACAAAAAAATATCAGATCTTATACCACCTAAGTCTATCGGTTTTCTTTTATTGGTTTCAATTCTATCGTCATTGCCCCCTTTTGTTCTTCTTTATTATGTTGATATGAATAAGTGGTTGGCATTAATCGTAAGTTTGGTGTTTTTTATGGTTGATTATTATATACTGTGTTGGGTTTTAAAGATTAGTTATTGTGATATCCTTGGAGGATTTTTTAAAAACAAATCAAGATGGTCAGTTCTTGCCAAGTTTATACCCTGAAATGAAAGATAAATAAAACGAAATCTTATTATATAAATGAAAACCATTTCTAGTAAAACAGTATTTGCGTTGGTTTGGCCTTTAGGCGCATTGTTTTCAGCTTTGAAAAATTGGCGCCAACCATGGGCTATGAATGTCTTCTGGATAGTATGTGCTTTTCTTGGTTCTATACAGATTTTTCATCCTGAAGGTACGATACTTGGCGAAGGTGCAGATTCGGGACGTTATGTGTTAGATCTTATGCAGATGCATCAGACTGTAAATTCGTATTCTGAGGTAAGTAGTACTTTTTATAATGGTGATACTAATGATGTATATTGTCCAACCATAATGTTTTTGGTTTCAAGGTTTACAGATAATGGGCATGTACTCTTCTTTGTATTTGCAATAATATATGGCTTCTTTTATTCGAGAAATATTTGGTATATTCTTAATAGGATAAAAGACCAGCATGCTAATTGGCAATGGGTGATGCTTGCCTCCTTTTTTTTGGTGTGTCCGATTTGGAATGTTAATGGCGTAAGAATGTGGACAGCTCTCCATGTTTTTGTATATGGTACGATGCCATATTTGTTGGAAAAAAAGAAAAAACAATTATTATGGTCGCTTTTGGCACTATTTGTGCACCATTCTTTTATATTTCCTATAATACTACTTGTCGTATTTGTTTTGTTCTTGCATCGTTTATGTAAGTACAGAGCTTCATTGAATATTCTTTTCGTTTTTTATGTCTTTTCTCTGACCATTAAGACATTGGATTTGTCGGCTTTAAATACAGCTTTGCAGATGTATCTGCCGAATTTCTATGAAGAACGTATTGATGGTTACGTGAATGACGTTACTTTGCAAAATGTAATGTATGCTGCTTCGAAAAACTCTTGGCATGTTGCATTTTTCAATAATATTCATTATTGGATTAATCAAATACTAATTTTGCTTACATTTACTATTATCAAAAAGAAACGTAATATGCTTTCTAGCATGTTCCCATTATTTGCATTTTCTTTGTTGATATATGGTTGCGCAAATATTATGGCCTGCGTACCTTCTGGTGCTCGTTATATTTCTATTGCTCAAATGTTTATGGTAGCTACGTTTTTATTGTGCTATAGAGAAATACTTGTTGACAAGGTGTTTTCTGCTTTTATGCCAGTAATTATGTCAATGCTTGCCTTTTCATTAATCTTTGAAATTCGCAAAGGTCTTGACTACTATGGATTTACAATTTTGTTTGGAAATATATTATTATCAACCATTATTGAAACAAATGTGCCGTTAATTGATTTCATAAAAAATCTTTTAGTATGAATATTCTTATCGTATCAGGTTTCTTTTATCCAACCAACACGCCTCGCGCATTCAGAACTGCTGAACTAGCAAAACAGTTTGTTCGTTTGGGGCACAAGGTTACTGTATGTGTACCGGAGTCAAATTTTGATTATTCGGTTTTTTTGTCAAGCCATCCAATGGTCATTAAAACATATAAAAAGAAGTTGGGAAGACGAGTTTTTACAGGAGTGTCTTTGATTGATAGGGCCATTTTTCGGGCAATGAATCAGTTTTTGGATTATCCAGACAAATCTTTATTTAAGATTTTGTACAAAGTTTTAAAAAAGGAATCTGGATATGACTTGTTGATTTCAATTGCCGTTCCGCATGAAATACATTGGGCAATAGGTCGTATGTATAGAGAAGGTCTGAGAGTCGCAAAGACATGGGTTGCTGACTGTGGGGATCCGTTCATGCTTAGAGAAAGTGGTAATTTTAAGCCAATGTTCTATTTCAAAAGATATGAGAAGTTGTGGTGTAAATTTTGTGACTATATAGCGGTTCCAACCGAAGCATCCAAGGATGGTTATTATCCTGAATTTAGATCTAAAATTAGGGTGATTCCTCAAGCTTTTAACTTTGATGAAATAGAAACACTTCCCTTTAAGCCAAATAAAATCCCGACGTTTGCTTTCAGTGGTTCTTTTATTCCTGGTTTGCGAGACCCAAGACCTATATTAGATTATTTGACAAAGTCAAAAAATAAGTTCAAGGCTATTTTTTATACAAGGCAGCCTAGTTTTTTTTCTGCGTACAAGAATAACGAAGATCACCAAATTATAGTAAAAGAATATATACCGCGTCTTGATTTGTTAAAAGAATTGAGTCAAATGGATTTTCTTTTGAATATTGCTAATGGGAATGTGACTTGTCAGACACCAAGTAAGTTGATTGACTATGCGCTTGTGAATCGTCCGATACTAACAGTATCAAGCTTAAGCGTTGATACTTCTTTGCTTGATGAGTTCTTGAATGGTGATTATTCTCGACAGTATATTGTACCGAATTTGGAGCAGTATGATATAAAGAATGTAGCAAACCAATTTCTTTCTTTAGTATAAAATGAGATTAGAGAAAACAATAATTCATAACCTCTTGAATATCCCTGGTTGGCATACTAATCGTAAGATAGTTGTTATAGAGAGTGATGACTGGGGGAGTGTGCGTATGCCTTCAAGAGAGGTGTATGAAGAGTTCCTTCGACAAGATGTTAGGGTAGACAATGATCCTTATTGCCGGTACGATGGCCTTGCTACAAAGGAGGATTTGACAAACCTCTTTGATGTGTTGGATTCCGTCAGAGATAAAAATGGTCATCCTGCTGTTTTGACGGCCGATTCTGTGGTTGCAAATCCAGATTTTGAGAGAATAAAAAACTCTGGTTTCGATAAATACTACTATGAGCCCTTTACAGAAACCCTAAATAAAAGTCCCCGACATGATGGTGCTTTTGATATGTGGAGGGAAGGAATAGAAAAAGAGGTGTTCCATCCTCAGTTTCATGGTCGTGAACATCTGAATGTAAAAAATGGATGAAGACGCTTCGAGAAGGACATCGATCCACACGTATGGCTTTTGATTTGGGTTCTTTTGGATTAACAGCAGCGGTTGATCCTACGTTGAAGAATAACTATATGGGGGCTTTCAATTCTGGCCTTGAAGAGGATATCCTGAATTATAAGTGCATAATAAGGGAAGGATTGGAATTGTTTGAGAAGATCTTTGATTATCGTTCCGAATCATTCATTGCTACTACATATACATGGAATCCGAAAATAGAACCTTTTCTTAAAGACTATGGCGTAAAGTATTTACAAGGTTTAATTACTCAGAAAATACCACATGGAGATGATTGCAGTATCGAGTTTCGGAAAAGAAATTTTCAGGGCAAACGCAGTAATGTGGGACTTATTTATTTGATGCGTAATGTGTTCTTTGAGCCGTCTCAGTCTAACGTTTCGGATACCGTTGGTGAATGTATGACTCGTATCAATCAAGCTTTTCGTTGGGGTAAAGCAGCTGTTATATGCGCACATAGATTAAACTTCATAGGTTCAATAGACAAGAGTAATACGGATAGAAACCTCCCTATGTTTAAGGAATTATTAAGAAGAATAGTTAAACAATGGCCTGATGTGGAGTTTATGTCATCAGACCAATTAGGAAATTTAATTGAAAAATCATGATTACAGGTAGAGAAGTATATAAGGAGTATATGCGTTATGAATCGGATATTTATGCTCAGGGGGGGTAAAAAGGGTGATTTATAACGTGTTAACACCGCCTGCGTATGCTTTTTTGAAGTCTCTTCGCAGATTAGAATATCATTATAACACCCCAGGCATATATCATAAATTGATGTTGCCTTATGTATATTGGCGATATTTGAAGTTCTCCCAAAAAGCTGGAATATCTATCTCGAAGAATTCTTGCGCCAAGGGACTCACATTGTATCACTTTGGAAGTATCGTGATCAATGCTGCAGCCAAAATTGGTAGAAATTGCTGTGTTATGAATAATGTTAACATAGGCGCTAATGCAGGGAGTGAAAAAGCTCCAAAGATAGGGGACAATGTTTATATTGGGCCTGGTGCTGTCATATATGGTGAAATAGAAATTGCAGATGGTTGTTATATTGGAGCCAATGCTGTTGTTAATAAAACATTTGCCGAACCAGGATCCGTAATTGCTGGGGCTCCTGCAAAAGTGATAAAAAAAGATCACGAAAATTGGTGGCAAAAGAATAAAATGAATAGAGAACTATAATGAGGTTGCTTATAGTAAATGACCAATTTGAAAGCGGCGGCGCGGGTAGAGTGACTGCCACTATGTGTTGTGAGTTGGCAAGGAGAGGCTATGATATAGAATTAGTTGCAGATAATATCAATTTTCCTATCCGATATACTTTGCCTGTAGGTGTCAAGGTACATTCTGTGGAGTTTATTAGTAAGAAAATTGGTCCTTTATCAAGGTTGGTCTCTCTCTTTAAAACAGCTCAAAAAATACGTAGTTATGTGAAGGTCATAAAACCTGACTTAATTTTGGCGGTTCAAGCAAATGGCTTTATACGTGCATTTATAGCAAACAGAGGTATGGGAATCCCCATTATAGCTATAGATCACACCTCTTTTGCTAGAAAGATGGACTTTATCAATACCTTGACTCGTCACTACTTATATCGATATGCGGATGGACTTTCGATTCTAACAAAGCGAGATGAGAAACTTTTGGGGGATAAATATCCTAAAAAGAGAGTGATATATAATCCGCTTACTTATCCTTTGCTGAAAGAATTCCCTAAAAGAGAAAAAACTATTCTTTGCGTTGGTCGTTTTGATATATGGCAAATTAAAGGTTTCGATTTGATTGTTGAGATCTGGGAGGAATTGGCAGCCAAATATCCTGATTGGAAGTTGGTTTTTGCAGGAACGGGAAAAGATGAAAATATCAACTATATAAAAGGGCTTTTAAGAGTGCACCAGATAGATAATTTCGTTCATTTCTTGGGGTCAGGTAGATGATATGAAGACTTTGTATGCACACTCTGGTATATTTGCCCTTCCGTCAAGAATAGAAGGATTTCCGATGGTTCTTCTTGAGGCTTTATCTCAAGGATGTCCGAGTGTGGCTTTCAGCGTTGGTGGTGCTTCGGATGAGATGATGGAAGAAGGGGCTGGATTTGTTATAGAAGATGGAAATCTTGAAGCCTTCAGGTCGGCTCTCTCCACTTTGATGGAGAACAACGATATCCGCGACAATTGTTCACGCAATGCAGTAAAATCAGCATCTCGATTTACGATAAAAAAGTTTGGTGATGCATGGGAGCAAATGATAAACGAAACTATGCAAAAAGCTAATACGCAATGAATATTTTTATTTGTGCCGTACAATTTAAAGGTGGATCACTACAGGTGGTAATCTCTTTGGTAAAGGAGTTTGTAAAATTCCCAGAGAATAGTTATTATGTAGTGATGAGCAGGGAAGTGAAGAAGCAGCTGCAAGGAATAGAATTTCCGAAGAACTTCCATTTTTACGATCTTGAATACCCGACGAGTAGCAGATTGCTCAATTCTTTTCTAAGAGGCAAGCAACTATCAAAGATAGAGAGAGAGGCAAGGGCCGACTGTGTGATTTGCTCATCCGGGCCCCTTTATTGGACTCCCAAGAGTCCTTTGCTCATAGGTTATAATCTGCCCCATTTAGTTTATCGCGAGTCTCCTTATCTGAAGAATATTCCTCTTTGGATGAAGCTTCGGTGGCAGGTGAAATGGGCGGTACACAAGGCTCGCTATCGCAAAGAGGCGGCTGCCATCTTTGTGCAAACGGAAGATGTGAATCAGAGGCTTCGCATGATTTTGCATAGCGATAGGGTTTATACCGTCTCCAATACTTATAATAACGCCTATGACTTGCAGAAGGACTACCCGCACAAATTGCCAGAACGTAAGGACGGGGAGGTGCGATTGCTGACGCTATCAGCATTTTATAGGCACAAAAATTTTGAATTGATTCCACAAACCATTGCGGAGTTGAAGCGCAGGGGCGTAGAGAACGTACGCTTTGTTGTGACTTTGCCCCAGGACAAATTTCGTGAGGCTTTCGGAGATAATCCTCCGCGTGAGGTGGTTAATGTAGGATTTGTGCCGACTTTGGAGGGGGCTTCGCTCTACAAGGAGTGCGATTTTATGTTTTTGCCAACCTTGTTGGAATGTTTCTCGGCATCGTATGCTGAGGCGATGGTGATGGGGAAGCCTATCCTTACTTCAGACTTGGGTTTCGCTCATACTGTTTGTAAGGATGCTGCTATCTATTTTGACCCTGAGAATGCTGGGGATGTTGCCGATAAGCTGGTAAGTCTACTCCATTCGCCAGAGCTTCAAGCGGAATTAGTTGCTAAAGGCCGTAAGCAGCTCTCGCAGTTTGGTTCTGCGGAAGATAGGGCTGTAAGGATTCTTGAACTGTGTAAAGAAATAGTGAAATAAATGGGTAAAAGTGTATTATTAGCCAATCAAAGCACGGGGTATCTGATGGTGGATATTGTCAATGCGTACGTGCAATCGGGCAAATATGACAGGATGGAGCTTTTTGCGGGAGAAATTAATATTCGTCCATCGGTTCCCGACAGCTCCGTACATGTCATCAAAACCGTAAAGTATGATAAGTCCAGCACTTTGAAGCGACTTCTGACATGGGTGGGGGCTTTCGTACACCTGTTATGGGTAGTGTGGCGCAGGAGCAAGCATTGTCATTTGGTGTTGGTCTCCAACCCTCCTCTCAATGTTTTTGTTCCACTTTTCACCCGGAAGAAGTTTAGCTTTATCGTTTATGACCTTTACCCTGACTCTTTGTTTTCACAAGGCTTTGTCAAGAGAAACTCATTCCTTGGGCGTTGGTGGATGACTAAAAATAAACAGATTTTTGCCAAGGCAGACTGTGTGTTCACATTGAGTGAGGATATGAAGAAAGCGGTGGCTCAATATGTGGCTGAGGATAAAATCAAAATTGTATATAACTGGGCACATAACGAACACATACGACCTATCGACAAGAAGGAGAATGTTTTTCTTACTGATTTGAAACTACAGGATAAGTTTATTGTGCTCTATTCTGGCAATATGGGTATGACGCACGATATAGATGTGCTCGTCGATGTGGCAGACCGATTGAAAGAGAACGAGAAGATTCACTTTTTGTTTATTGGGGAAGGGGCCAAGAAAGCCGTGGTAGAGGAGAAGGTTGCCCGATATGGTTTGAAAAACTGCTCGGTGCTTCCTTACCAGCCGTTGGAGGTGTTGCCTTACTCTATGGGTGCGGCAGATTTAGCCGTAGTGACCACTGATGCTAAGCAGTCTGGACTTTCCGTGCCCAGCAAGACATACACCTATCTGGCTACGGGAGCGGCCCTTTTGTGCCTTGCAGAGGACAATACGGAACTAGCCCGATTGACTCGCGAACGCAGGATCGGCAGATGCTTTGTAAGCCAAGATTTGGGTGGGATAGCCGGATATATCCTGCAGATGGTCTCTGACAGACGATTATTGCAGGAATACAAGGATAATTCACGGAAGACTTCCCTGATGTACACCCCAGAGAATGCTCAACAATATGTGTTGTAAGATTATGAGTATAAAACAAACACTGGTTACGAACTTAAAAAACATCCCAGGTGCCAAAACCAAACGGAAATTGGTGGTAATCTATGTGGATGACTATGGTAGTATTCGTGTGAAAAACAAAGAAGCGTATGAAAATCTGCTCAAAGCGGGACTGGCAGTTGATAAGACGCGCTATGGTTACGATACGCTTTGTACCACAGAGGACCTGCAGATGCTCTTTGAGGTGCTGACTTCCGTAAAGGACTGTAAAGGGCATCATGCTGTTTTCACACCTTTAGCCAATATCGCTAACCCCGATTTTGACAAGATTCGAAAAACAGGCTATTGTCAATACTATCGCGAGCCTTTCACGCATACAATGGAGCGGCTGGGTAGTGCCTATGATGGCGCGTATGATCTTTGGAAACAGGGTATAACAGAGGGTATCTTCCGTCCGGAATACCATGGCACGGAGCACGTGAGCGTGTGGAAACTGATGAAGGCTCTTCGTGAGAAGCATCAATCCACGATGGTGTCGTTTGAAAATGATAGTGTGGCTTCTCCTTTTTTCCCTGATGAGCCGAGGATTGCAAATGCTACAGCGGTGTTCGATATTGTCAAAGCCTCCGACAACGAGCCTCTAAAGGAGGATATTCGTGTGGGACTTGATTTGTTTGAGAAACTACTGGGGTATCGTGCAACGCAGTTCACTCCTGGAGCAGGAATATATAGTCCTTCCCTTCATGCATGTTTGAAGGAGTGTGGAATAATTGGTATTCATGTTAATCGAAATAAGGCTTATCCGCTTGGCGACGGTGTGTATTCAAAACAGTTTTTGTATCTAGGTAAACGGAATAATGTGGGGCAATGCTATATTGTAAGAAATTGTCCCTTTGAGCCTTTTGCAGATAACAGGGCGAGAAACTCGTCTGCTGTGAGTGTCTGCCTGGACAATATAGATGCTGCTTTCCGTTGGCATTCTCCTGCCATGATTAGTACGCATCGGGTTAACTTTGCCGGGGCTATTGAGTCCACTCATAGAAATCAGAGCCTGAACGATTTGCGGGAACTATTGACCGAAATTGTGAAACGTTGGCCTGATGCAGAATTTGTGAGTGGTAATGATATGATGAATATTTTGTTACAAAATTAAACCAAAAACAATACATGATGAGTAGTAAAGCGAAAAGAATCGTCTATTTTGGCTATTATGTCAAGAAACTGAACAAAGAGCTATTTCGTAAGTTCCTAAAATATGCCCAAGAACAAACAGGAAAGACAACTCTGTCCATTTGGCTTGACATATTTCGGCACAGTATTCAATACAATACTTCTATCTTGGAGTACTTCCAATTTGGCTTTTATAAGCCGAATTGCAGTGAAAAGGAAAAGGCTGCATGGGCAGGCACTGGATTCATGTACGAGTTTCAAGGATTTATGAATCCGCGAAAATACCGGGACTTACTTGAAGATAAAACTGTTTTTGACAAGACGTATGGGAAATATATGCACCATAATGCTATTTCTTTGGAGGATTTGGAAAAAGATCCGACACTTGCTGATAGGGTCCTTGACAATCCCTCTGGAAAAATAGTCTTTAAGATCAAAGACGGTGGTTGTGGAGTAAGCGTGTCCGCGATGCAACCTTGCTCAGCATCTTTCAATTCTTTACCTTTGC
>ERZ780057.336-NODE-336-length-21162-cov-2.83655_pt1 | contig 21162 bp, 10 predicted proteins | sample MGYA00511844_ERZ780057 | MGnify/ENA primary metagenome ERZ780057 (study PRJEB29588, sample SAMEA2149030) | human gut metagenome | biome: human gut; feature: human-associated habitat; material: faeces | place: Denmark | collected 2008/2010 ...
CTACATAGTGGGGATCCATCCGCTCCCATCCGCGAGGCACTGTACAGCCGTGGAAGATTACCATCAGACCATGATCGTCAGCATCACTCAGAATACCTTCGTACAAACGCATGGTTTCCTGTTTATCTCCACCGAAAAAGTCGACTTTGATACCTTTCACACCCTGCTCCTGAAGCCATTTCATTTCGCGCTTGCGGATAATCGGATCATCCATCATGTTGACGGGCCCTTGCTCGATATCATTCCAGTAGCCGCTTGAACTGTACCACAAGAATACATCCACTCCTTTACCTTGTGCATAGTCAATGAGGGATTCCATACGCTTATGGCCGATCTTCGTATCCCACCAGTTATCAATCAATACATATTCATAGCCCATTGCAGCAGCCAGATCAACATAACGCACCTGGTCATCATAATTGATACTGCCGTCCTGCCAGAGTATCCAGCTCCAGGTTCCACGTCCCATCTGATAATCATGTTCCGTCTCATACAACGGTTCCACTACATCCCAGATAACAGTGGTTTCTACAATAGGTTTCAATGTTTCACCTACCGTAATCGTACGCCAAGGTGTAGAACCCGGTAAAGCGAAAGCGGGAGCAACTGTTCCGTTACCATTATTCTCTTCAGCCATCGGGAAAGCTACCGTATACAGATTTCCTTCTGTCACATCGCTCAGGCGCGAACCGCAATAGCGGCTGTCTACTCCTGTCTCACTGACAAGCACCCAGCCATTATCTCCTACGCGGAACAGGCAGGGGAAAGTATATCCGTGTCCGTATTGTGAACGGACATCCATCGGGGCATCTGCCTTATATTCTTCTTCATAACTCGGTTTTGTCCGCTTCCAGCCTATCATGGCGTCACTTTGCGGACACATGAAGGTAGTAGTCTGTTCAGGAAAACGGAAGCCGGTTGCCTCACTGTTCACAACAAGGCTTCCCCGTTCGCCCTGGCGGGGCAACGTATAGCGGAAAGCAACGTCATTATTGCTCACACGAAAGATTACGTCCATCTTCTGCCCTTTTGCATTGGCAAAAGCACATACCAATTCATTGGCCTGATAGTGTATCTTGGAAGCTTTGATACGCGATTGCGTGTAAACGGTATCAATTTTCCTTTCTTTACGCCCGGTCAGTTTCATTGCTTTCGCGAAATCTCCCACATTGGTCTCCAGACCCAACGGAGATGATTCCAACATCTGTTTTCCGTTATAAGTGAGAGAATACGATGCTTCCTTCCCTTCCGGGCACGAAACTGTTAGTTGTAATTTACCGTCAGGTCCGCTGACGGTTACATTCTGTGCTGTCAGCGGCAAGGCTACCGCCATACATAAAAAAGCTAATCCCTTCAGTTTGTTTCTCATGATCAAATAATGTTTCTCTGGTATTTTAATAGTCATATAATTAAAGGGTTGGCACTACCGGCTTAATGGTTCCGTCCGCATTGAATTCCATGCGATCAATGCACACCTCGCGGTGCACGCCCGGACCATCTTTCAGGAAGTTCTTATTAATACGATGGTAAACGATATACCACTCATCCGTACCCGGAATTTGTAGCACTGCATTGTGTGCAGGACCGTAGATTTGTTTCTCCGGATTCTGAATCAGTACAATCGGATCTCTAGCTACCTCGATAGGTCCCAGCGGCGATTTAGATGTACCGTAAGCCACATGATAGTTGGGTGAACCGGTGTCATCTACCGACCACATAAAATAATAAAGTCCGTTACGGTAAAATACATAAGGAGCTTCGCGGAATGCATAATCCTGCAAGGTTCCTCCTTCGGGAGTCATCACCGTAAGTGTTTTCTTCTTGATGGAGATCATATCTTTATTCAGTTCGGCGCCGGCCATGTAGCCATTACCCCAATATAGATAGGGTTTACCGGATACAGGATCGGTAAAGACATCCACGTCTATCTGCTGTCCGTGTCCTACAGGAGAGTCTGTAATGATGGGCTGTCCCAGATCGGTAAACGGTCCGGTAGGTGAGTCGGCCATTGCTACGCCGATTTGCTTTCCTCCGCCTTTGGCAGGATTGCCGCTATAATAAAAGAAGTACTTGTATTCTCCCTTGATGAGTTTTTCTTCAATACACGGTGCCCATGCATTTCCATTCGCCCAAGGTACCTGTTCGGATTTCAAATCCAGCATAACGCCTTCATAGTTCCAGTTCTTCAGGTCGGTTGAAGAGAAAACAGTGAAGTACCATCCGCCCCAGCCGGGTTGTCCGTCTGTTGTGGAATAGATATAATATTTCTTTGTCTTGTTTGAGTATAAGATTTCAGGGTCGGCATGGAATCCGGGCAATACAGGGTTGTTCGGTATTGCACCCAATTCGGCAGGCTTGCCCCATTTATCTGTGATGCGGATCAACTCATCGCGCGTGATAGGAATAATCGTTCCGTGACGGGGATGGAAGTTCATCTTCACTTCACTGTCTATCACTTTGAAGTTTTTCAGATCGGTAGTTTCCGTAAACTGATATTTGCCTTTCATGTATACATCATACATTAATATATACTTATCCTGATTTATCAGTTTAAATGTACCGGCTCCTTCTACAGCGTCCTTTGTTTGCTGCTTGTAGTCTGGTTCTTCTTCCCATTGACCGGAAGTCAGTGAACGGGTGGTTGCCACTTTAATACCGTTTCCATGTCCCTCTGTCTTATAGAACAGGTGGAAAACGCCGTCTTTATAGACAATATCCCCGTCGATACATGATTTCTTATTCTCCGGAATGAAGAGTGGCTTCGGTTCACCAATCAGATCTGTAAAGTCATCATTGGCATATGCATAGTAGATGATATCGGCTCCACCGGCATACTGCATAGACCAGTACACCATATATTTTCCGGCTTCAGGATCAAAAACCGTCTGCGGTGCCCAAACACGTTTCAGCTTTTCCTGTCCTTTATAACGTTTCTGCATGTTGATGATGGAATGAGTCTAGTTTACAAGGTCATCGGACTTCAGCAGTACCATTGCACGGTTCGAATCCCAACCATTGTCAGATACCATATCTGTCACCACCATATAAAAGGTATGACCATCCTGACTTCTCAGGATATGCGGATCGCGCACACCACCGGTCGAACTGATTACTTTTGAATCAAGAACGGGCTTGCCGTCATTCAGTGCCCAATATGTATATCCGTCCATACTTACGGCATAACATACAGCTTCTTCACTGATGTGGTTACCTGTAAAGTAGGTAAACAAATAAGCCACATAATCTTTTTCAACGATAGGATGTTGTTGGGAAAAAGAAGGCAATGTCATTGCCAACATTAAACTAATAGCAACTGCAAAATGTCTCATAGTGTTCCTCATAAAATTCACGTTAGTTATTGGGTGTCAAAAATACACATAAAATAAGAGATATACTACCACGAATCATGCAAAAAGGGAATAATTTTGTGTCATTTCATTAAAAAACAAAGTTTTACCCAGGTTATTAAACCAAAATGGAGCTTGCCAATGCCGACAAACTCCATTTTGTATCTTCTGGAAAAAATAGAATAATCAATTCAGGAATCGTACCATTTCGCAAGCCGCCAGTAAGAAAGCCCCTACTCCAAAGTTAGCTGTTGAATTGGCATCTACCACTTGTCCCGGAATCGCCTTCTCACCGATAGGCTGCACATAGCCGATACGTCCATCCGGCTGCAAAGCAACAGTTGTCAGGTACTTCCAGGCTTTTTCTACTACAGGCTGATAAGTAGCCTTATCCAAAAAGCCATTATTCATACCCCACAGCAGACCATAAGTAAAGAAAGCAGTGCCACTGGTTTCCGGTCCGGGTGCATGTTCCGGATCAAGCAAACTCCGTGTCCAGTATCCTTCCGGCTGCTGACAGGCTGCCACAGCTTTTGCCATCGCGCGGTAACGGTCTATATATTCCTGACGGTATTTATCCGTTTCAGGCAAATCTTTCAAGACTTTAGCCAAAGCAGCTAAAACCCATCCATCTCCACGAGCCCAAAAATCTTTCTTACCATTCACACTTTTATGTTTAGGATAGATATATTTTCCGTCACGATAATAAAGCGCATCTTCCGGATCGTACATCAGACTGTCGGCAAATGCCCAGTATTCATGCAGTTTCTCCAGATAAAGCGGATTGCCGGTAATCTTATATAGTTTAGTCATCACAGGCATCACCATGTAAAGACCGTCAGCCCACCACCAATAATCATTCTTATCCGTACTCATCTGATATTCCATCACTTCGCGGGCACGAGCTATTTTTTGAGTATCCGGTTCTATATTGTATAAATCGGCATACGTCTGAAAGCAAGTCTGGTAATCACCAAAAAGCACATAATCGTCACTCTCGCCATAGCTGTATTTCCATTCAGCTTTATTATCCGACTTAGCACCTTTCCATTGATTATGTTCAGCCCAAGCCTTGGAGTAGTTCATGAAATCGGAGTCACCGGTCAGAAAGAACGCTTCCATGTTACCACTATGGTAAGCTGCATTGTCCCAGAAAGAGCGTCCGTGCTCAGGATTCTGAGTTTGCCAGTAGTTATTCACTTTATAAATAATATCCACAATCTCTTTGGCCTCATCCTTGGGGGATGCACAAGCGGACATTCCACTCCAGCAGAAAACCCCAATCAGGATGTTTACTAAATACTTATTCATACTCTTGCTATTCTTTATCTATTTACTATACTAATTGTCTGAGCGTTTAATGTTTCATTCTGTTTCTCTCTATTGAAACAATATTTCCAACATGGCGGAACCAATGTTTCATCGTGCTGAAACGATTGTTTCTCCTTTGTGAAAATAGAGCTTCATCACGTTGAAAACAGAATCATCTTATGTAAGGCTTTCAATCGCCCTTAGGCTTTACAACTTCCAGCACATATACCGGTTGAGGGGCAAACTCTACCCTACGTTCTCCATCACCTTGTTTGGTGTGCTGCACAAAGAGATGAAGACGACGTTTTTGCTTCCACAATTCCGTATCGTGAGACGGTTCCCAAGCATCTACCGGGAAGTTGGTCAGATCGGTAAACGTCCACTTACCTACTCCTACAGCCGCAGCGTGCGCCAGCGATACCCGGCTTCCCCGTTCCTCATCACGGAAAATATAAAATATCTCGCCACCATCCACTACGATACGCGGGCGGGCGATAGGAATCATCTTCGTACCAACCCCTTTCAGAGAAAAGGGAGTATGGCGGTTCGAAACCTGGCGATTGTGCCACATCTGTCCGTCATGCCACACAATACGGTATTGCGGTACTTCGCTGTCAGGATCACGCCAATACGTGGCAATGTACGGGTTACCGCTTGCATCGGCACTCATACTGGTCTGATTGATCAGTTCTGAGTTTTGCGGGATGCGGCAGGCATATTCCGCATTATTGTACCGGATAGGTAAATCGTATTTCTTGCCATTTGCTTTGTACCAGGTCACACCATTATCGTAAGAACGGGCATAACAAAGATCATGATTTGTCTCCACGTGCCACGTTTCGCGCCACACCCAAGATAGGTGAATCGTGCCTTGTTCATCCACATAGAGTTGCCAGTAGGCATTCCGCTGGTCTTCACCATCTATCAGCACATCTTGTACACGATTCCACTTCTTCTCCTTTATAGAATAATGATTCATCACCAGATTCCCCCGTCCGGAAGAGCCGGAGCGATAAACAAATAGCAAATCTCCCCCATTCAACGGATAGAACTCCGGATAAGTCACATTACCTTCATCCACACCGGTCATCGGTTCCTTATCTCCAAGTTCCAGCGTATAAGGGGCGGTGCTACGGCAATAATTCAGTTTATGCCCATGGTGGTCGAATGAGAGATGCAGATACCCCTCGCCATCCAGCATCATGCTGATTATGTTATGGGCATCTTTCACACTTCCCTTGTATTGTGTCCGCTTCAGTGTCCATTGGTCAGAGTCCAACTTCCGTTTACCGAGCACCAGATAGCCGTCGCCGTCATAGTAACTGATATACTGTTCGTCCCCCTGCGTCACAAGTGAATTGCTTCTGAAGACAGTAGTGTTGACTGATGTCTGGCTATACCCATTCCCCACTTCCACGAGCCGGGACTGTTGTGCCCGGAGCGTGGTAAGTGTCGAGAGAATCAGAAAGAAAAAGAGAATGTATCTGTTCATGATAACTTATTTCTTAATAAGCGTGATCTTTCGGGAAGTCTTCTCCACCCCACGCCTTCTTTGATGTCCACGGTTGCGGGGCATCCGTCCAGAAAGGAGCGTCAGCGGGCAATCCTAACGGCAGGAAAGCAAGTGAGGCCAAATATAGGCTGCCATTATTGGTATACCAATCCGATATATTAGGTTGGGAACCGTTGAAACCTAATGTCAGATAGCCTTCCGCATTGAAGTTGCGATTATCACCGAACATACGCTGAATGACAGCGGTCATTGCCGCACGTACCTGTCCGGCAGGCAATTCTTTTGGTAACCAGCCACGCAATGACAGCAAGGCAAGCGGTTGCAGTACGCCGGTACGGTAAGTAATCGAACGGCCAAATACTGGGAAAGTGCCTTCGGGAGAAACAAAACGTTCCAATATCATGCCGAAACGCTGCATACGCTTCAAGGCATTCGGAAAGTTTCCACCTTTCACATTCCAGATATTCTGCTTTCCGCCATTTGTCATCACTTCAAGGCATTCCACATACATGGGATGAATCACAAAACTATTGTAATAATCGAAGGCGAAATCCTCTCCGTCACTGTACCAGCCATCTCCTACATACCATTCATCGACCTTACGCAAAGCTGAAGTGATACGGTAATAATCCGTCTGGGCACCCGCCTTTTTCAGGAAGCACTCAACAGTTGAAGAGAATAATAACCAATTCGTATAGGGTGGATCCACCCGACGCAGTTGCTGGAATTCAGCAATATAACGCTGTTTTGTCAAATCATCCAATGGAACCCACAAAGCGTCATATCCGCGCAAAAAACTTTCAGCTATATAGGCGGCATCCACCAAGGGTTGTCCCTCTTTCCGCCACAACAGATAATCTTTACTTTCCGGATCTACAGATTGAGCATAGCTCTTTAATGCCCATTCACGCAATTGTTTGCGTTGTTTTCCTTCTGCCGTATCATCATCGGGCAGTGACAGCCACGGAGCCAGTCCGGCCATCAACCGTCCGAAGCATTCCATATAAGTCACCCGCTTATCACGACCGTCCCATGTAGGGCTCAACTCTACCAGCATATTTTCCTGCAACTTGCCTTCGCTCATATTACTGAGTACAGGCGCTGCCATCTGGTACAGAATTCCCGCCCAGAGTTCACGATCAGACTTTACTTTTTCCGTTTTCTTTTTTGCCGAAACATTGAGAGGAACCAACAACGCTACAATCAACAGTAGCCACAAATATTTCCACGTTTTCATGATATTCAATTATAAGTTGTTTTTCATCGTTGCAAATATATTCGTTTTCAGATAAACCAAACTGCTAAAATTATTTCAAAAAGGGTACATAATCGACCATTCTATAGGAAAATGGCCAATTTTCACTCCACATTCACCACTTATCCACCCACTCTATAAATGGAATTCCTTTCCCATTAAAACGAACAGGCAGCCAAATATACCTAGAATCCGACAAGCTTTTCGGACGCCACACATCTGCCATAAACATGTATCCACCATCCTTTAGTGGCAGTATGTAGGTACTTTGTCCTCCAAAAGTAATTTTCGCATCTTTACCTACACAAGGATTGGGTAATTGCGACCATTCCCCCAGAATTGAAGAAGCAGTCATCAAACGGGCTTCATTCGGCTCCCATCCTGTACATCCCGAAGCTATCATCCAATAAGTTCCATCCTTCTTAAATATAGCCGGCGCTTCATTATGTCCTCCGGGAAATATACGAATGTACTTTCCGGTATGGCTCAGATAATCATCAGACAATTCTGCGATATGGAGTGTCAGGTTCTCTTCCGAGGAATAAATATGGTAGGCTGTGCCGTCATCATCCACAAACAAAGTCATATCACGGGACATCTGTCCGTCACCTTCCAGGTCACGTTTCACAAACATTCCCTTATTGACAGCCTCACGCCACTCCGGAGTCCACCATTCATAATCTTTCGGATTCCAGGTAAGCTTCTGCTCCTCCTGTGTCATATTTAGCGGATAGACACCGGGATTCACGCGCCCTGAACGGATAAACCGATAAGGTCCCGCCGGGGTATCGCTTACTGCAACTCCGGCACGGGAAGGACCATATCCTCTTCCTTTAAGTTCCAAATGGAACCACATTACGTATTTTCCTGTTTTCTGATTATAAATAACTTTAGGACGTTCTATGATACATCCTTTCTCTATATCACTTCCCGCTTCGTCAGATACAGCCAAAGCTACACCTTCGTACTTCCAGTTACGCAAATCGGTTGATGAATAACATGTCACTCCCACCTGTGTTGTAAAACCGGAAGAAGGCCGGTGCTCTCCAAACCAGTAGTATTTCCCATTGTTGAAGAGGATACCGCCGCCATGGGCGTCTGTATCTTTCCAGACTTCACCGGAAACAATGCCCTTCTGATGAGCGACATTTATCTGTCCCCATAAAGAAGTTAACAAGAAGAAATCCAGAAGTAAAAAGCATCCTACTATTTTCAAACATTTATTCATGACTATCTTTCCTGTTAGAAAAAAGGCGGAGCAAACTTTCAAGAGAAAAGGTTACCCCGCCTTAATCAAAATATAAGACCTATCAAAAACTATTATTCACACGTTGCACCTGCCGTAATTGGCCATCCCGGATTCTGATAAATCGGAGACTGTGAAACGGTTGAACCATCGGGGGATGTAATCATAAAATGTTGAACTGCAATCGGGTCCAAATAATGAGCTTCATAAAAATAAAGTCCATTATAATATTGATTGGTAGAAGTTACCTGGTTCGGACGAAGATAATCACTTAACGATGGAGAAGAAACATTATTATTCTTCTCATCCGCCTGGTCATACTTCAAGTTATCACCGAAAATCGATTTCATCGGACCAAAAATTTTAGCTCCTTCCAACTGATAACCGTTCAATTGATCTAAAGCTCTCCAACGAATTAAGTCCATGTAACGGAATCCCTCTCCGATAAATTCGCAACGGCGTTCACGGCGAATATTATACAGCGTAGCATCAACCAATGCACCATGCGAATAAGCATCCCAACCATTCAAAGCTTCTTTCGACATATCTGTGGCATTAATAGTCTTCTGATAATCTGTATCTACACCTGCACGGGCACGAAGCGCTTTCCAGTATTTATCTGCCGTAGCATCAATATTACCATTTTTTAAATAAGAAGCTTCTATATAGTTCAGATAAGCTTCACTTGCACGATATACCACAAATGCCGTCTGATCCTTACCAAGCAATTGGTCATTATAATCCAACGAATAGCCCTTGCCTTGAATATAGCCTGTAGAAGTTGCATTCTTAGCATCAGATACATAGAGGCGCGGAGCTTCCGGGAAGTATTCTACCGTTGCAATATTATCAACAGCTTTAGCTTCTTTCGGAGCTTTCATAAACAAACGCCAACGCCAGTCACGGTCAATCTTAGTATCAGTAATATAATCATCACCGGCATAACCACTGCCTGCCGCATAGACCGGCAGCCCGTTTTCCATTAAGAATACTTGCTCAAATTGGTGTGTATAGCCTGTGTTACCGCCACTATACAAGTAGTGATTAAAGTGATGGCTATTGTTCAGACTCAAGTCATAACCACGATACATGATCACTTCACTATATCCACTCGGATCATGCGAAGCAAACATATCATAATATGGATTTTTACCCTTCGATGCCTGATCGCGAATAATCTGATTATTCTCTGTCAATTGCACAGCATCAGCTACCTGAGATGCAGCACTCATCGCTTCAGTCAGGAAAAACTCGATTTCTTTTTCTATGCTTCCACTCGGGAACTGATAGCCCGCATTATAATCTTTTCCCGCTCCGGGCCAACCTGTACCATTGGGAACAAGAGCCGTACCAGCATGATATTTTTCCCAGGTAGCTTCAAACAAAGCTACACGAGATTTCAGCAGCAGGGCTGCATTCTTGGAAAGACGGGTCTTCTTCACATTATTATTCATTAAGCTGATAGCCTGATCCAAATCGGAGAGAATAAAACGAGCCACTTCATTACGCGGACTACGTTTAGAAGCCTCCGTCAATGCTTCCTGTTCATCCGGTAACACTGTTTTTACAATCGGAAAATCCCCCAATCGCTGTAAACGGAAGAAATACTCTAAAGCACGAAGGAAATAACCTTCGCCGACCAGATGTTTCAAATTGCTTTCAGTACCGGTCAATTCTCCATTCTCTAAACGAGGCACCACTGTCTGCAAATAATAGTTCAGAGCATTGATATTGGTAAAATTCCACTTGCCACCGCTCTGGGCAACAGTCCAGGTATCCTTAAGATATCGTCCATTGGTGCCTTGTTGATTGTCTGTAGCATTATCATCTTTATAAGTAGAACCATTTTCTGAACCCCAGAAGCTCGGGATCATTCCCCCTTTATCATCAGAATCACTTTTCCAGTTGTCATAGTCAGCATAATATTTATTCACATATGCCTCCAACTGAGACTCGTTCAACAAATATTTTTCGGGAGAAACTTCCGATTGCGGTTCTTCGTCCAAGAAATCGTCGCATGCCGGCAGAATTGCCAATGAACAACTCAGCAATAAAACTTTTGCTATATTGATATATTTCATTTTTTTCATTGTTCTAGTCTATTTAAAAGTTAACACTTAAACCAAACGAGTAAACGCGTGACAGTGGATAAACCGTACCACCCTGTTTACCAATACCTGCCGTTTCAGGGTCCATTGTATCACTGAGACCGGTAATAGTCAGCAGATTCTCTCCAGATACATAAACACGCACATTCTGCAATCCTATCTTATTAATCAAGCTCTTCGGAAGTGTATAACCTAATTGTAAGTTCTTCAAACGCATGTAAGCTGCATTCTGCAAATAAGCAGTCTGTGTCTTATGATTCTTATTGTTAAACAACGGACGAGGATAGTAAGCATTTACATTCGCACCCAGTGGAGAAGCAGTATCTTCGGCACGGAAATAATCCATATGATCCTTGAAAGAAGTAGACCACCACTGACCGCTTCCAGTAGTACCCCAGAATACCATGGAATTCTCACCCGGATCGAAATCACGCTTCAATACACCTTGCCAGAACATGGAGAAGTCGAAGCCTTTCCACTGTGCATCAAGCGTGATACCTGTACGGAAACGAGGCGTATTGTTACCAATCTTCTTTAAGTCACCCATATCATCCAGTGTATTGGAACCGTTATCTATCTTGCCATCACCATTAATATCAGCATACATAATGTCACCGGCTTCCCACTTGGAACCAATTGCTGTTTGTCCACCCTTAGGTAAAGAAGCAATATGTGCATCCATTTCTTCCTGTGTCTTGGCAATGCCAATGGTAGTATAGCCGTAGATATCTCCTGTCAACTCACCAGCCATATACTTGGATAGAGAATTCGTCGGATTCGGATACTTGTCAATACGAGTCTGGTTGTCGGAGATGTTCAACTTCACGCCGTAGCCCAATTCACCCACTTTATCTCTCCATCCGATTGATAATTCCCAGCCGAAAGTAGTCAAGTCCGTATTATTAGTGGAGGGTACAGTAGCTCCTAAAATAGCGGGCAGTTCAACACCAGGACCTACCATATTCTTAGTTTTACGCCAGAAGTAATCGAATGAACCGGTCAGACGGTTATTCAAAGCACCGAAGTCAAAACCGATATTGGTATTCTTAATCTTTTCCCAACTCAAGGAGGTAGAGATTAGGCCGGGTACAGATGCCACACTAGTCAACGCACCATTTTGTAACCACTTTCCACCATTTGTAGTGACACCCAATGTCTGATAAGTAGGATACCAACTTGTTGTGTTCTGATTAGCCAATTCACCATAGGAAACACGAAGTTTGAACACTTCAACAACATCCGCTAATTTTTCCCAGAAATTCTCACGCGCCACATTCCAGCCCAAAGAGAAGGAAGGAGTCAGAATCCAACGGTTTCCACGACGAAAACGGGAAGAACCGTCATAACGAAGGTTACCTTCTACCAGATATTTACCGTTATAATCATAGTTGATACGTCCGAAGAAACCGGCATTCTTCCAATTCTTATATAAGCCTTTCAGTGTGTAACTATCAGCATCTGTAGTCAGATTGAGCACCGGCAAATCAGTTGTAACCAAGCCCGTACGAGCACCTTCCATATCACGATATTTCATAATTTCTGCTTGGAAGCCACCCAATACCGTGAAATTATGCTTCTCTTTCAAAGAGAAATTATAATTCGAATAAACCGTAGGGTTCAGATAAGTCGTCTTCAGTGAGTATTCAGATACTTGATCCTTATTGGCACTGGTCAAAGCAGTATAAGTATTTTCCGGATTATCCTTGTAGTGGGAATATACAACAAACTGTTCCCAATGGTTCCAGTTATTATCAGTCTTGATATTCATCTCACCAATGATATTCCAATTCTTCAAAGGAGTGACAGTAATCTTCAACTGTTGAGCCATTGCGTCTTTCTGCTCATTATGACGACCACCATCGCGCATTACACCGATATAGTTAATATCCGACATCAGATAACCATTCGGATCATAAACGGCACGCACCGGACGCGCACGACGCAGAATATGATTATAGAAATCATCATTCATATAAGTAGGACGCTCATAATCAGTACGAACCCAACGGTTAGAGTAATCTACCTTCAATGCCTTAGTCAGTTGGGCACTGATTTTAGCTGTAATAGTATAGCGGTCATAATCTTCTGTTCCATAACGCATGAAACCTTCTTGCGTCATATAGTTAGCAGAAAGATAATAAGTCATCTTATCACTACCACCACTCACGCTGACGTTATGTTCCTGTGAGGGAGCCGTATTACGATAATACTCTTTCAACCAGTTTACATTATTGGCGGAATAGTCGTAGTTCCACTTACCACCACTACCATTACCCCAAATATAGTCATCACTTTTTCCTGTCATGAAGTCATATACAAACTGGCGGTATTCATCAGTATAAAGATGCTTGCCACTACCATTGTACTCAGCGTCATCAAACAAGTTCACAAATTCATAGGAGTTAGCCATGTCGGGCATCTTTATCGGTGTACTGTAGCGCATATTCATATTATAGTTGATCTGCGCACGACCGGACTTACCACTTTTCGTAGTCACCAATACAACACCAAACGGGGCACGAGAACCATAAATAGAAGAAGCGGCAGCATCCTTCAATACAGAGATACTCTCAATGTCCTGTGGATTGATTGAATTAAGATCGCCTTCCATACCGTCAATAAGAATCAAGGGAGAACCACTGGAGAAAGCATTTCCACTTGCATCCTTACCTACTGTACCCGTACCACGCACATCGATAGATTTAGTTGCATTCAACTCACCACCGTTGCCGCTATTGCTAATGTTAAGCCCCGGAATGACTCCCTGCAAAGCCTGAACAGCATTGGCTACCGGACGAGCTTCAATGTCTTTTGCCGTAGCCGTACCAACAGAACCCGTCAGATTGACCTTCTTCTGTGTGGCAAAACCTACCACCACCACTTCCTCAAGCATCTCGTTATCCTCTTTCAAGTCGATAGTGAAGAACGTTTTTCCCGCAACAGGGATTTCTTGAGCTTTATACCCCACAAAACTTACGATTAACGTACTATTAGAAGATACATTCAGAGAAAAATTACCATCTATATCAGTAATTGTTCCATTTCCGGTGTTACCTTTTTCCACAATACTGGCACCGATAACGGGTCCCATTGCATCATTCACCACACCTTTCACTTTAATTGTTGAATTCTGAGCGCCCAAGAAAGGGGCATTCAACAGAAGAGCCATACAAACCGCTAAAGTGACACACACTTTTAGCCTGAGTTCTTCAAAGAATCTCTGTTTTTTCATTGCATAAACTTTAAGATTAAACATTCAATAAACACTTTACACTTTTAGAGCGCCTGAAATCAAAGAATATATATCTTCTTTCAGTTCGCACCGCAAATGTAAGTGCTATTAAAATAACTGTCTGAGAGACAGGTTTCAAAGAAGTGTAATTATGGTGCATGAAACAATCTTATGTATAACTTGCACCATACTTAAACCAAAAGCGGACCAATCGTACTACATATCATCTTCCACAGTTCCCCCCGTAGTGAACTTTTCCATGTACTCGGAAGGCTGCATCCCGATTTCTTTCTTGAAGCAGACACTAAAATAACGCGGATCATTGTATCCTACAGCATAAGCCAATTCGGAAACCCGCACCCGTTTCTTCTCTTCCATAATACGACAGGCAGCCTTCATACGGATATTACGAATAAAGGAAGAATAGTTCAGTCCCGTCAAAGATTTCAACTTACGGAAAAAGGTGGATTTAGTAGTGTGCATCTCTTCCAAAAATTGTGTCTGGTCAAATTCCGCATCATCAAGATGACGATTCACACACTCGATAGCACGTTGCAGGAACTCCTCATCCAAGCTGGTAAAATCCAGTTCTTTCGCTTCAAAGACCAATTGTTTCTTGAAATCCTTCATCGCCCGCTGACGACTGCGAAGCAAGTTACTGATACGGGCATGAAGCACACTCAGATTGAAAGGCTTACTAATGAAACCATCAGCACCCGATTCATAAGCTTCTACACGATCTTCTTCCTTATTCTTGGCGGTCAATAATATAATAGGTATATGGCTGGTTTCAATATTTTCTTTGATGCGACGGCAAAGTTCAATACCATCCATTTCAGGCATCATCACATCAGAGACAATCAAATCGATGTCTTCTACCTCAACCACTTCAATAGCTTCTCTTCCGTTAGTTGCCGTATAGATGACGTAGTCCGTACCCAAAAGCTTCACCATCAGATTCAATAAATCTTCGCTATCTTCTACTATCAACAACGAACGGGAAGGAGTGGTATCGGCCCCCTCTTCTTCTTTTTCTACTGCATCAGCCTCTACAATTTCTTCCACATCCGGAATAACTCCCGACAGATTCGAATCAATCTCTTCTTCGGCATAAGCCGTACGCAAGACGGGGAACGTGACTGTAAATTCCGTACCTTGTCCTTCCTCGCTCTCTGCCGTAATTGTGCCATGATGCAATACGACCAAATCACGTACTAACGACAATCCGATACCAGTTCCAATTGTTTTAAACTTCCGGTAATCTCCTTCGTAAAAACGTTTAAAAAGGTTTTTCTGAGCTTCCTTTGCAATACCGGGACCATTGTCTTTCACGACCAGACAGGCAAGGTTCTCTTCCATGCAGGTCAACCTGATGCTTATCATTCCTCCGTGACGGCTATATTTAGAAGCGTTGGACAGCAAGTTATACAGTATCTTATCCAGCTTATCCGGATCAAAATAAGCATTGAAAGGTTCCGGAGAACAAGAAATACTAAACTGCATATCTTGCTTTTTCATCAAAGGTCGGAAACTGTCGAAACTACGCCGTACGAACTGCGCCAGGTCTCCCTGCGACACTCGTAACTTCAGATTTCCAGTTTCCGCCTTACGAAATTCAAGAATCTGCTGTAATAAACGTATCAACCGATTGATATTGTTCGTCATAACCCGATACTGTTCCTTATAACCGGGAGCCGCCTGCATCAACTCATCCACTGAAGCGGAAATAATCGTCAACGGAGTTAATAACTCATGAGTAATATTTGTGAAGAACTGCAACTTGGCATGATTTATCTCTTCCGCTTTAGCCTGTTCCATCTCACGCATATGAAGCGCATTACGCAAACGGATACGGTTGCGAATCACCCGGTAAGCATACCAGGCAGAGCCAAGAATCAATAATATATATAAGGTATAAGCCCACCAGGTTTTCCAGGGCGGTGGTAGGATAATGACTTTTACAGTCTGTACATCCTGGTTCCAAATACCATTTGAATTGGAAGACTTCAGATAGAAAGTATACGTCCCAGCCTTTAAGTTATTATAATAAGCAAAACGTTTAGAAGCATCTGTATATTGCCATCCGGAATCAAATCCTTCCAATCGGTAGGCATATTGGTTTCTCTCGGGGTTGGCATATTCCAATGCAGAAAATTCAATGCTAAAGTTATTATGTTTATAATCCAACCTGATTTCATTCATAAAGCCCGGGGATAAATCGGACATTGCCGCCCGTTCCTTTTCAGTGAGCGATGACCAGGTCTGATTAAAGACTTTAATGTTGGTAATTACCACAGGAAAAGAGAATACTTGTTCTTCCTGTTGATCAGGATAAAAACTATTATACCCCCGGTGTCCACCAAAAAACATTTCGCCATCGGAGGCTACACATGACGCTCCCCGATTGAATATATTATCTTGTAAACCATCAGCAGTAGTATACAAACGATATGTCACATTCTGTAAATCATCCGGAACCGTAAGCCTCAGCAATCCAATATTAGTCCCTAACCAAAGTTCCCCTTGCTTATCACTCTGAATACTGACTATCGCATCTCCGGGCAAATTCCACAATACATGTACCGGTAAGAAAGTATCATTCGCAGCATCATATAAATTCAATCCACTGCCACCGGTCCCTACCCAAATTCGTCCTTGGGCATCTTTATAGACGCAATCAGCATAATTACTATTCAACTTATCATTCGCCAGTGAATAGCCGGAGACCGTATATTCTTTCAAAGAATTCCCACTTCCCTGAATACGGATTACACCATTTGTGCTGGATGTCACCCACATATCACCATTATTACCCTCTACTATTTGCATAGCTACCACATCATACATCATAGTATCGCCTACCTTCAAAGAATCAATCCGCACAGGAGTCCCATCGGCAGTACGCATAGACACCCCACCCCGAGTAGCGAACCACATATTCTGTTTAGAGTCTTCATAAATACTATAAATACAGGAATTGCACATCCAGGGCACATTCGAAGGCGAATAATATTTCACACGCTTCCCTACAGTAGCCGACTTGTCTATTTCAAACGCCCCACCATTATAGACTCCCACCCAAATATGTCCGGTAGAAGGAGACTGTATAATAGACATAACAGTGGACATTCTACTATAATTTTTAAAATCAAGCATTTGAGTATAATGAGTAAATTTCCCGGTCACCCGGTCTTTCACTCCAAAGCCATAAGTACTCATACCCATCCAAAGTAGCCCTTCATCATCCAACAGAATACTACGAACAGAATTGCTCTTGAGCATCCGTTTTGCCTCGGACAGACGATCCATATTGAATTTAGCCTTACGGTTATTCACCATATTGATGCCACCACCAATCATACCCACCCACATAATACCCTGCCGGTCACGCAATAAAGAAGCCACTTCGCTACTGGTAATAGAATTCTCCGATTCTCCCGAATAACAATTCTCAAATTCAAGGTGTCCTGTCTTTATATCCATCAATGAAAGTATACTTAGACCACTACGAGTCCCCACCCACAAAGAATTCGTATTGAGATCCTCGGAAATAGCATAAATCAGATTATCGGAAATTGTACCCGACCTATTTTCATCATGGGTGAATGTTGTCCAAGTGGTTTTCTCCGGATTATAAGCATCATGCAGCAAATGTAATCCTGCTCCCCAGGTTCCTACCCATATATTTTTATGGCTATCCTGAAAGACAACATGAGCTGAGTTACCGGAGTTCATTTGCGGGTACTTCCGGTATTTACCGGTTCTCTTTTCATAGCGGAACAATCCCTGACTCCATGTACCAATCCATATATCCCCCCGATCATCTTCAAACAAAGACTTTACAGTTGTTTTTGGGAAAACGCCATCGGTATTATCCTGATTAAAAGCTAAAAAACGATTGCTATCTTCCAGATATTCAAGCAATCCCCCTTCTGTAGCAAATAAAATGCGATTGTCACTTGTCACCAATATTTGAGATATGCCAATACCATTTATTTCCGGGTCATCTATTTTCCGAATCTGTCCTGTTCGCTTATCCAGCACATTCAGTCCGCTGTAAGTACCAATCCATAGCCGATGTTGCGCATCCTCTGCCACACAATAAATATTGTTATTCGTTAATAAATCCGGGCAATACAGATTGGATTTATAGGTAGTAATGGAATAGCCATCATACTGAAAAAGTCCGTTGCGGGTAGATATCCAAATATAACCATCCCGGTCCTGATACACCGACTGCACGTCTTTACTTGGTAAGCTATTCAGAACAGATGAAGATTTGAATACCAAAGAATTAGGTCCGGGCGCTACCATAGCTTGACATACTATAGGAAACAATACCCCCAAGATAAAGAAGAAACTCCTGATCTTTTCTTTCATAGTTGTTAGTTAGCAAATATTATTAATCAACTCCGGCAAATATACATAAAAAGTTCTAAAACTATCTTATTTGTTCGATAGGATTATTTTCAGGAGTGCTACACTATCACACCAACCAATCACTGATTCAGACTGTGGCATGTATGTAAATGAATATAGATGAGGAATTAACAAAATGACAAATTGATAATCCTACCCTGTCACATTCTTTTCTTTCCGTACCGACCACGGCATCATACGGAAAAACGCAAGGATTCTTTATCAGGTAAATTCAAAAGAATACGGACAGAAAGAAATACCAGACAATTAGACAATGATAAGTTCGAAGTTAAAACACTATAGAAGACATTATTGACAATATCTAAAAAAATGCTTCTTTCAGTCCATTTCCTATTTCCACCGAAATAGAGAAAATATTGCCTGTAAAAAGCAAGGCTACACCCTTTATGCCGGATGGTATCGCCCTTCAGTCAACAAGACTACACCCTTTTGGACCTATGGTGTAGCCCTTCGGAAAAAAGAATAAGTCTTTTGGGAAATTACATGGTATGTTTTAGAGTAAAAGACCGTTTGTTGGAAGGTAAAAGACCGTCTGTTTTTCCTAAACAGACGGTCTGAATTGAGGGAAAAGACAGGTAGAATCTTCCAGAAGGCTCTATTCCACGGAAAGACTCGTTGTTAATAACAGACAAAAACACACATTACGTCATTGAAATCAACTATTCAGCATCATAGTGACAATTCAATAAACTTAGATTCACCCGTCTTAAACTATTTCTGATATACCCGAACGTAATCTATTTCATAACGCATAGGAATACCTTTATCATCAATTTCGCCACCATTTATGCCACCAAGAGCCAAGTTCAGCAAAAGATATTGTGGCATGCGGAAGGGGTTCGTTCCTTTTCCGATGGTACCGTTAACAGTTTCGCTCAAAAGAATTTCATTCAGTAATTCATCATCCAGATAGATTTTAATGGTCGTTTCATCCCAATCCATACGCCAGATGTGAAACTTATCCGCCCACGCCGGGTCTTTATCTGTAAAATGAGTAAAAGGAATCGCTTTACTATTCCATCTTGCATTCCACTGCCAGTCAGTTCCCCAGGCAGCATTTGCCAGAATATGCGGTTCACCTTTGATACGATAGTATTCCATTATGTCAATTTCACCACACGAAGGCCATTCCATACCACTGCCCAAAGCCCAAATAGCCGGCCATGCCCCTCCGCTCACGGGAATCTTGGCACGAACCTCGAATCTGCCATACAGGAACTCTTTCTTGCCGGCCGTAGTGATGCATGAGGAAGTGTACTCAATAAACTCCCGCTTCTTCCTCCAGTCATTACTTCCGACCTCATACCAGGGATTTTTACGTCCTTTTTCTTTCCGTGCTTCAATAATCAGCTTTCCATCTTTGCAGTAAGCGTTGCCTTTCTGATACCACTGGGCTTCCTCATTGCGTGCAAAGCCATTATCATAACTCCAAACAGTCGTATCCGGAAGACCGTCTGTATTAAATTCATCACTCCATACCAATTTCCACTCCGATTGAGCGGACAGATTTACCTCGTCCGTCCACTCAATAAACGGAACACCCTGTTCATCAAACTGTATAGGCAGCCAAATATGCCCGGAATACATCAGACTCTTCGGTTTCCAAACATCAGCCATAAATATAAAGCGGTTCTCCGGCAACTCCAATACGAACGTACTTTGTCCGCCAAAGGTTTTCTCACTGTTCTGTCCGCGGCATGGATTAGGATGTTGCTTCCACGGTCCCCAAATGGAAGACGCTGAAAACATACGGGCTTCATTAGGATCCCAACCGGTACATCCGGAAGTAATCATCCAATACATATTATCTTTCTTGAATAGGGCCGGTGCTTCGTTATGTCCACCGGGAAAGATACGAATATAGCGCCCTGAATGCTGCAAATAATCATCTGTCAGTTCTGCAATATGCAGAGTCAGATTCTCTTCTGAAGAATAAATGTGATAAGCTTTACCATCGTCATCCACAAATAAAGTCATATCACGAGACATTTGTCCGCCTTCTATATCACGTTTCACAAACAGTCCCTGGTTAACGGCCTTGTACCACTCCGGAGTCCACCACTTTTTATATTTCTTCATGTTCCATGTCAGCTTCCGGTCTGCCTCAGGCATATTCTCCGGATAGATTCCGGGGTTCACCCGTCCGGAACGAACAAAGCGATAAGGTCCCTCCGGTTTGTCACTGACGGCCACAGCCGCGCGGGCGGGTCCATAACCTTTACCTTTCAGTTCCAGATGGAACCACATTACAAACTTCCCGGTCTTCTTATTGTATATCACTTTAGGGCGTTCCATGATGCAACCACGTTCAATATCGCTACCGGGTTCTTCGGATACGGCAAGCGCTACGCCCTTGTGAGTCCAGTTCTGTAAATCGGAAGATGCGTAACAGTTCACTCCCACTTCGGTAGTGAAGCCGTTTTCAGGGCGATGTTCGCCAAACCAGTAATATAATCCGTTATGAAATAAAACGCCGCCACCATGGGCGTTGATATATTCATTATTAACATCTTTCCACCATTCTTTAGTCTGCGATAATAGAGGAAGACAAATAATTGTCAATAATAAGAATCCTCCCAAATACTTTATATATTTCATATACTATTACCTATTTTACAAATATTCCGTACTGCCCCAATGTTCTGTTAGGCTCATAGGACAATACGGAATATAAATTGAAAGATTTTATTTATTATTTCTTATACACGCG
>ERZ780057.342-NODE-342-length-20994-cov-4.25875_pt1 | contig 20994 bp, 11 predicted proteins | sample MGYA00511844_ERZ780057 | MGnify/ENA primary metagenome ERZ780057 (study PRJEB29588, sample SAMEA2149030) | human gut metagenome | biome: human gut; feature: human-associated habitat; material: faeces | place: Denmark | collected 2008/2010 ...
AAACTGGATACAAGGCCGTGCATTTTCTTATTTGAACATATGATGAAAAATCATATCTTTGCACTAAAAAACACAATCATGGAGACAAAGTTAATCGAAATAATAGATCCTCACAAGTTACACGACGAACTCTTTAAGAAAGAGCAAGTCTCTCCGATAGAAGTTATCTACAATAGTTTCAGTAATTTAGGGTACAATGTGGTACGCCGCCCAGCTGGTCAATGTTTAGGAAATTTGAGATATTTTAACCTGTTTTACGATAAGAATACTCATCATTTTTATCAGAAGGATAAGAAGTTGAGATATTTTAGTAATTTTCTGATATCCGATTATTGGAAAGATAGGGTGAGGTGTTTTATAGTTTGGAATTTTGGTTTTGGGAGATTCTTCCCGTACAATGACTTCATAGAGGCTATGGTCTATGACTATCTCCGATATGGGAGGAAGTCAGTTCCTTATCTTAAGAGTGTGCAAGAAGCTGAAGAAAAGTGTGTAAGGTTCTACATTAGATCTCAAATAGATATGCTTCGTAAGGAAGGATATGCTGCATACCGGGCTAAGTTCAAGGAAGAATGTCCTCAGTATTTTATCGGAGACGATAGGACGGTGTTCAGATGTCTTGACAGCTCTTTAAAAAGAGAAGAGAAGATTGCCGCATGCGTAGCTCACAAAAGAGCTTTAAAAGAGGTGGTTATAACTTCTTTTATTAACCATCTCAAGAAACATCCTACCACCTTGTATTCCTGGTTTTCATCAGAGGTAGACAGCGAAGGGAAGAACAGGCTTTGTTTATCTGATAAGGCTGTTTCTTATTTAAACAAAAGATTGGTTCGCAATGGGTTAAAGGTTCTTTCAGCATCATATCTTTTTAGACTATTTAGGAAAATGGTCAAGAATTTGTTTGGCTCCAATGTTAGGTCGTTCTTGAATGGCTGTCTTATGTCTGTTTCAACAGAAGAGGTTTTAACCAAGTCTATAAAGAAAATAGTTTCCAAGACGGTATTGTTTTTATACAAGAGAGTACTCAAGGCTTATCGCAGGGCATACGGACTCAAGTACGATCCCGATTCAGGAGGTTTGTCCGCTATACATACCTGATTTTTAAACTTATCCCATAACGTTGGATTTTCTCGTTTGTTTCTCTTATCTTTGTGAAAAAAGATAAGTATGAAATTACGAATCATAAAAAATCGTCCGGTATTCGCTCCTGGTGGTAGTGTTCAGGATAAAAAACAGGATATTAATGTATCTTCTACTCAGCCTATTCTTGATTATGGAACACCTGTTAATAAATGGGGTAAATCTGATATTCAGAATATATATATGCCTTATGATGTGACTTTAGAAGCAGAGGAGGGGGAGATAAATCCATTTAGCAATATGCCTACATCTGATCCATTCTTTGAAAATCATGATGCAGGATATGCAGGATATCTTGCTGATAATAGGAGCATGGTTAAAAACGTAGAGAAATCAGTTGTTAATAATGCAATGAATGTAGGTGGCTCTGATGCTGATTCTTCTAAAGAAAAGCGATCACAAGATGGAAATCCTTTGGATCCTATGACTGCTCCTTATTATTCTTCTGATCTTGCTGGTAGGTCCCAGATGTTTGGTGCGAGTTTGGGAAGAATAAGGGCTGGAAACAAAACCGGTGCTAACATAGCGGAGGCGGCTTTATCCGGTCTTAGTCTTGGGATGGGTCTTACCCGTAATATTATGGGGGCTTCTTCTGAGGCTTATGCCGCCAGTAGAGACGAACAAGCGGCAAGAGAGAAACTTGCCGAGAATCGCCGTCAGCAGTTTATCCGATGGGAGCGTGAAGGGGGAGGTATTAATCTTGGAAATGGTCAGAGAATAGATACGTCTGATATGACAGGGGAATATATTTATCCTCTTCCTAAATCTATGGAGGATAATGCCAATGTTGAGATAGAAAAAGGAGAATATGTTTCGACTCCGGATGATGTTGGCCCTATGGAGGCAAAAGGTAGCAGGCATGAAGACGGCGGCACTCCTGTTGATTTACCCGAAGCTCATATTATTTCAGATTACCGTACTATCGATGATGATTTTGCTTCTTACATAAGGGAAAATTATGGCATTAGAGCTACGGAAAAAGATACGTATGCTACGCTTCTTGATAGGTACAAGAAAAAAATAGGATTGTCTGAAAAGTATGATGATCAGGAACGTGTTTTCAAGAGGTTGGAAAAGAATAAGGATGTTAAGGATAAAAACACTTCTGAGTTAAATAAGTCCATTCTTTCTAAGTACGTAAATGATAATCAAAAGGAAATAGACGAACTTGAGGCGCAATTCAGGTCTTTTGCTGACATCGTTTATAACAAGCAAGAGGAATCCAAGCGCCAAGAAAAGATAGATGCTTTCTTTAGAGATGGCGGAAAAGTTGATTTAAATGCTGTGAGAAAACAAGCTAAGGCTCTTAACGTATCTGAATCTGATGCTAAAAATTGGATATATGATGAGTATGTAAAGAGAGTTAGGAAAATGGCTGAAGGCGGTCCTACCAAGGAACAGATAGAGTGGGGTAAGAAAGTACAGCAGCTTTTAATGAAGCAGTTTGGACGTACTCTTAATATGTCTATAGTAGATGTTGCGGACAGAGAGCAGATTCTTAATCCTGATTCTGGTGTAAATTCTAATCAAAATCTGCAACATAGAAGTAGTGCCGGTTATGGTAGGGTAAATAACAAGGCTATTTCTAATTTGCTTGATATTAACCGTTGGGCTAATAAATACAATACGGATGGTGATTTTAATACAGAAGGATTCCAGACTGGATACAATAGCCAACTAAATAGCCTATGGGCTTTGGCGGAATCAGGTGCTATAGCCAATGCCGAAAAAGCCAAGAAATTTAGAGACGAATACGGATTTTGGGGAGAAGATGCCGGTAAGTACGACCAAGGAAGTAAATCGGCATATAACTCATTTGCCGTAGATGACAAATTTGGACAAACTACGGCAACCAGATCATTTTATGGATTGGATGTAGTTACTCCTGAACAAAAGAGATTGTTGAATGAAAAAGGGATAAAGAATTATGTTGACTTATTTGGTGATAAATCTGATGCAGCTAAGAAGATTCTGGGTGCCGATTATAATAAGTTTGCTGCTTTAAGAGATAGTGGTTTGATGTCGGAAATGGACTTCGTATTGGAAGCCGTAAACCCAGCATCAAAACCTATAGAAGCTGAACCTGTAGGAACCGATCCTAAATTTCCCAACCCAGGTTCTCCAGGCAGGATAGAAGTGAAGAAAGAAAATCCTGTTATTGATACTACTGTAGAAACGGAAGAAAAGGAAGAAGATGATACAAACGGAAGAAAAGGCGTCGGCCCTGCTTTATCAGGCCCTATATTCCCTGAGATGTTGAGGATGCTTGATACCGGATTAGAGATAGAGGGATTGGAAAGGCATCAGGCTCCGAGAATAGATCCGGTTCTTCAATCTGCTGATCAGTATATCAACGAGCTCAACCGCGCGACATCGGCTCAGTTGGACACAATAGGTGACGTGCCCGACTCTCAGCGTTCCGCTATTCTGGCTAATATGAACGCCATAGCCGGAAGCAATATAGCCAAGTACATTAACGAAGTAAATTTCAATAACGCAAGGCAAATAAACGAAGCTGATAGATTTAACGAAATGGCTTATGTTCAAACAGATGATAAGAACATAGCGGAAAGGCAACGTTATGAATCCGGATTATTGAAGGCTATGGCTATAAGGGATGAAAATCTTGCTCGTTATTATGACAGTATAAACAGCGAGATACAGAATAAGTTTAATGTTAGAACTTCATTGAACACCATAGCTTCCATAGCTCCGAATATGAGAATGCTTCCAAGTGGTCAAATTATTTACGTTCAAGGTGATCAGGATGTGATGAATATGGGTGATTATTCCACACCTTACTTGAGAAGTTTAAATGAAGAAGATGATGAAACTAAAAGAAGAAGGAGGACCAAATAGTGGCTTCACAGTATAGTATTTTAAGGCAATATGCCCCGTATGTTAGTCCTTACAACATAGATCTTGTTAAGGACGTTATGATGTACAAACAGCAGAAGGTTGATGCCGCTCGTGAAAAGATCTATACCCAGGTAGATTATCTTATGGGTCAAGAGATAGATAAGCCTGAAGCCCGTGCTTATATGGAAGATAAGATGTCAGGTGTGATTGCTAACATCAATCAAAAATTCAAAGGCGTGGATCTTTCTTCTGATGGTGTTACGAGAGCCATACAAGGAGAAATAAGTTCGGTGTTGGATGATACGGTCATTAACGCGATTGCCGGCACCAAAGAAGGTAAGAGGGTTATGAAGGAAATAGAATCTATAAAACAGAATCATCCTGAACTTTATTCTCCTATTAATGAATGGCATGCTTTGGATCCTTATTATAAATGGCGATCAGATGGTAAAGCCGGATCGAGGCTTGGAGGTCTTCATTATTCTCCTTATATTGATTATACTAAGGAAATAAATAAATTGGTTAGTGATTTTAGGGAAAACAATAAAGGAAGGAAGATTCAGACTACAGAATATGATGTAGAGGGTAAACCTACTGGTGGAATTATAGAAGTCAACGTAGATGAACTTACTGATTCCCAGATAAGGAATTTCGTGTCTGCTAACTTATCTGAAAACATGAGGAATCAGATGAGAATAGAAGCATCATACATGGCAGCTACCAATCCAGTATTCAGTAATCCGGATTTGGTTAGCCAATACATTGGATCTTATGTCGAAAGATACGATAGGCATATAGGAGCATTGGAAGCAAAAAAGAAATCAGTAGGGGATAATAAGGATATTATTGATCGTATCGATAGTCAGATACAGGAAGCTAAAAATCAGAAAGCAGAAGCCAAGAGGGAGGCAGATATGATAATAGCTTCATCAGATCCGGTAGCGGCTGCTAATTTTGTTGTTACCAATAATCTTTTCGATAAGATGACTGATGCATGGAGATACGACAATACAAGTTTTGAAAGGAAGAAAGATGATCTTTATTTTGCAAGATTGGCAGAGGATAGGGCTCAGCAAAAGTTTTTGACTGACAATGCCAAGTCTATGGTTGAAATATCATTGGCGAATGAGCAGCTTGCTCAGGCTAAGATTGAAACCGAATACATGCGTACTTACGGTTCCAAGATGGGCACTGAAAGCTCATCCGGAGGCACAAGAGGAGCAGGCGGTGTAGGAGTGCCGATGGCTCCTATGGACGGGCCTACGGCTATCAATTCTGGAACGGGTAAGATAGGATCTGTTAATTTGGCTAATATCCCTTATGAACAACTCACATCTTCTTCCACAGAGCGTAGAGCAAATTTATTGAAACTATATAATTCATTATCTCCTACAGACAGAAGCAATATCGTTGCAGCATCATACGAAGAAGAAAAGACTGACCCAGGATTGTATGCTAATATGACTCCCGAAGAACGAGTGTATTCGTATTTAAAAAATAATGGAGGTCAGAAAAATGGATATTTCGGACAAGGCAATAACAGATTATCGGAAGCTTATGACGCTTTATTGGTTTCTGATTCTAAGGCAAATGGAGCTTTGAAGGTTATAAATAATATAACTGATTATCAAATAGATAATATAGTTACTGAAAAAAATAAGGATATTATTAGGAAAGTTCGTGATGCTAAGTTCATGAAAGGAAATTCTTTTATGAATCTTACTGATACTGATGATAAGGCTGGAGCTTTCCTACTCGCCACAGCCATAACAACTGGTGTATCCGATGCCGTAGGGTTTAGAGAATATATGATGGATCCTTCAAGAGGGATAGACATTCTTAGTGCTATATCTCCGTCATTAGGAGCTAAGGCGAGTGCCGGTAAGTTGGGGAAAAACATATCTGATGCTATTACAAGCGAGGGCAATAGTTCTTCTACTGGTACATTGGCTCTTATTAATGGAATGAAGAAACTCAATGGCGATCCTGATTTTAATATATCTGATTATATGACCATAGATAAGGACGGTGATATAGATTTAAAAGATTATCAGGAAGGTGAACCGTTAACTATTACCCAGCTAAGATATGCTGAGAAAAACAGTAGGGTGTCTGATATGATAGCAGGTCAGATGCAGGATGAGATAAAAATGTCCGTGTCTCCCGATCAGATTTCTGATAAGTTATCTCAGTATCATTACCTTGATTCTTACAAAAGATACAATTGGAATGCTGATTCACCGGAAAAGTCTTTACAGAAGGCTCAGTTTAGAAGATTGTCTGGTTACATGGCAGGAAAGGTAAACAATCTGGATCCTACTGCTATTAATACCATCAACATGGACGCCGAGATAGATAATGGCACTGTCAGAAGATTTTTGACTGCTCAAGTAGGATCCGGTAGAGACTCTTATGTTACAGAAAGGGTAGAGATTACGAATGATGAGCTTCTTAAGGCAGGCATAGATCCTTCAGTTGAAGAGCGCAATTATCCGGTAGATGGTTACAAATCAAGTTTTGGAACCTGTGATTTTGTAGATACGGGAAAGAAGGAAGGTTATTCTTATGATAAGTATCTTATACGTAATGGTCTTCCCCGTTTGGCTTCTAAGGCTGATGTCAAGAATGATCTTTATGATATAGTAAAAATACATGGTTCTTACCTTAAGCCAGAAGAAATGAATGTTGTTAAAACCCTTGTTGATAATTTTATTGACATGTCTGATAATATATCAGTTCAGTTGGAAGGAATGGATGATAGGGGTTCGAGAGAGGTAGCGGTCAATTTCTATGACAAAAGGACTAAAAATTCTAAAAATCCTGCATTGTTATTCTCGGATTTTGTTCCTTTGGATCCAGGTAATGATGAGTATGCGGATTACTGGAATAACATTCACCAGAAGTGTCCTCAGTATTTCTTTGTAAAATACGTGAAGGAAGCTGTTCAGGAGCGTCTTGATCAGATGAGGGATCCGTACATGAGAGGGATGGATATTACGCCCAACAATAACGATAAGTTTAGTAAGTTGAACGATTTTTTGCAAAAGCTTTATGGCAACAGACAGTAATGTAAATAGATATAATCCTGCTGCTAAAACCACTTACGAAGATGTGGCAAGGCAAAGGAAATTAGCCGAAGAAGAAAATTACACTCCGGCTACATTACCAGAGACGACAACGCCTCTGGTTCCTAATTATATGCCGGGAGAGGGCGTGTATGCTCAACCTGAATTTCCAGATTATGCATCAAGGATAGCTGCTGCCGAATACGAAGAACCGTATATAGCCAAGGAGATAAGCAACAGCTATTCGGAGGCACTGGCTCGTAACAGCTACAGGGGGGCTACACCTGCCCCGCCGCCTCTTAATCCCTATGGACCGAAGGTAAGTATCCGTGAAAGTCATCAGATGGGTAATGATGGGGTATGGCGCACAAAATATCCCAATTATATCCCAGGTATAAATAATGAGGATTATTATGCCAGAAGGCAAAGTGGTTGGAGTAAGTTTTGGAATGGTGTAGGTAAATTTGCCTTAAAGTCTGCATTGTATGGGGCCCAGGGAACTATATCATTACCCGACAAGCTTATTAATATGGCATCTGAGGGAAGTTATAAGGCAGCTTTGAATACGAACATGGATAAGTTTGTTGGTGATCTTGATCAGCGAATAGACATGCTTCTTCCACATTATTACAAGAAAGAAGTAGAAGATTACAATTTTGGTCAGAAGCTTTTTAAGGATACTGGTAATTTTTTATGGAATGACGTCCTTGGCAACGGAATGTCTTTTACCGTAGGAGCCATGATATCAGCATACATGACCGGAGGACTGGGAGTTGGTTCATTAGGTAACATAGGCGCAAAATTAGGTGGAAGAGTCGGAGCTAAGCTGGCAGCAAGACAAGCTGCCAATAGAGGTATAGGAAGTCTCAAAAGTGTGTTTAACGACTATGTAAGGAAAGGAGTTGCTACCGGGAGGAATGTAGGAGAGGCTGCTAAGACCATGACGTTGTTGGCTACCAGTGCCGGCTTTGAGTCATCGGTTGAAGCAAATTCTTTTATGAAACAATCCGAATCCGACTTCAAGGATTATTATCGTAAAATTTATGGTCGTGATCCTAATGCTGAGGAAATGGCTGTTTTTCGTAATTCTAATGCTGATGTAGGTAGTGCGATATTTGCAGCTAATATGGGTATAGTAGGATTGTCCAACTGGCTCTTGTTTGGTAAATACATAGGATTAGGAGGAAAGGCTATACCAGGACTGGAAAAGAAACTTAATAAGCATCTATTTGGATTAGGGACGGAAGTTACAAAGCCAGGAGAGATGGCTATTAAGATAACCAACCCTAACATAGGACAGAAGATAGCTGGTAATGTTTTCAATATCATGAAAAGACCGGTGTCTGAAGGCTTATGGGAAGAAGGGTCTCAAGGTGCTGTCCAGAACACGGCTGAAGAATATGTTAAGTCAAGATATGACAATGTGGCTATGAATGGAGCCGTCGATGTTCTTGATGCTATTTCTGACGGATTTAAAAAACAATATACGTCTAAAGAAGGATGGACTGAAATAGGAATCGGTGCTATTATCGGTTCTTTATTCGGCATGAGAGAAGGCTTCTTTGGGGTAAAAGAGTATAGTAATAGTCAGATATTACTGGAGAGGCAGGTGGATGAATACAACAAAGCATCTTCTAATCTTAATACGGCGGCTTTGAATACGTTGAAGAAGTCAATGAGTTTAGGTCCGCAAGTTCGTTCTGATGTTCAGTCTATGACCGGTAAGGAACTTGATGATGCTATGTTTGAAAAGATGTCTATTGATAATCAAATGGGGACCTTAGAGGATTCGGCTGAGAATTTCAGGCAGATGGTTGATATGATGCCTATTTCAGAAATAGCTGAAGCTAATGGGATGTCTTTAGAAGAGGCAAAGAAGTACAAGGACTCTATTATTGATAATTATAATAATCGTCTTTCTGATTTCAGATCTGCTCAGAGTTTTGCTGAAGATCTTATAGGTGATGACTCTAAGATTGAATTTAGGAAATACGTGGCTCGTAATGCCTTCCTTGGTCTTCAATCAGAATCAAGGATGAAAGACATAGCTTCTGTCATAGAAACGCTTTCGGGACAGCCTCGCGTGGCAGATGCGCTAAGTACGTTCTCCCGGCTGTCGGACAGAGCGAGGGAGCGGGCGATGGCTATCCGTGGCATACGATCAAGGATAGAAGAACTTGAATCCGAAATAGAAGATCTTGCCACCCGTCCTCGTAACGTAGATGGAAAAGACCCACAAGCTGAATCTATACAACGAAAAACCAAAGAATTGGAAGATCTTAGAACCAATTACAATAATTCGTTGTCTGAGTTATCAACGTTAATAGGAAAAGAGTTTTCGATAGAAGAGTTGGTAAGTAAAACCGAATCTGTTTTATCATCACCTCTTTCTCCTATAAGCTCACAAGATGTAATAGAGGCTTATGATACGCTCGTGGCTTTTGATGATTATTTCAATGTAAAATCAAGACAAGAAAAGGAGTTTACAGCTAAAGATAAAGCCATGAGATCCTTGGTAAATGAATACCGTAGGAGTTTGATAGACTATAGGAATATGAATAACTTCTTGTCTAAGATGCTTGATAAAAGATTCTTAGCCGAGGAAAACAGAGGATTTTTAAAAGCGTTGTCTTCTTTATGGTCTACTCCTTATAAGGAGGATGACAAGGTTCCTGATTTTGCAGAGCCTAATAAAGTTGGTGAATATGATACTGACGAGGTGGTAGATCAGGCTATGTCAGAAGGTAAGATTTCGGAAGACGAAGCTTGGACTATCAAGGCATTTATGCACGCACTTGATAAAGTAAGAGAAGATAGGGTGAAGGAAGCGGAAGATAATATAAAAGAGTCGCCGCTTACGGAATCTGTATCGGATGAAGATTATGAAGCTGCTATGGATAACCCTATTATGGTTCCAGTCGTGAGGCAGTCTATAATTGATAAATTATATACAGGAAATGCTGATCTTCTTACTGCAAGGGAAAAAGATGTGTATGATAAACACAAACAAGATTTTGATGATTATGTGTCGTCTTTAGGTGACAGTCCTATTAATCTCATAAAATCATTATCCGAAAGGGCTGATAGGCTTACAAGTCCAAGATCTGTGTATGAGGAAAACAAGACCGTTATTGATATGGCTAAATCAAATTTGGAACCAGATCAAAGACAGGAACTTGATGATGCTATTTCTTCGTATGTGGATATAATGAACAGACGGGACAAAGGGGAGAAAGTTGACGAAGATAAGCTTGCCGATTCGGTATTTACCATAGAAGATCTTGGCCAGGTTGGAAACATCACGGATCTTCTTCCTTATATCGAACAAAACAGGATTATTGATAAAGGTCGTATCTCTGAATCTACGTTGAGTAATTTTGGGGAAGATGATGTTAATATAGATTCTCTTGTAAATGAATTAGACGAATCCGATAATACGCCGGGAGCCAACATAGATAGTGCCCAGAATCCAGAGACGTTGATGGTAAGAATAATATCCAATGATGGCAATGAAAGGTATGAAATTGCAGGTCTTAGAGCTGACAAATTTGTATCTTCGATAAAATCATTGGTTCCTATTCAAATAAGTTCTGAAACGAACGCTAATGGCACTAAAAGGTATTCCCTTAACATAGGTGGAGAAACAGCTAATATAATGGAATTGCCTTATCATGCAAGATGGTCTATAGACAAAGAATCGGCTCGTGTTCTTAACCGTTACACAGATGTGTCTATTCAGGACGTGGGTAATTCATATTCTTTGGTTTATAAGCGTCTTGATTCAGACGAATTGGTTCCGTACAGAACAGGTGTTGGATTCGGAGAGAATGAAGTAGATAAAATAGATCAGGAAGCATTATCTTCTTTGAAGAAAGGAGATAAGGTTAATCTTGAGATAGATGCAAATGATACCTATAATCAGTCTCTTTTTGCCGAATACAATGATGCTGTTCAGTCCGGTGATAAAAAAAGAATAGAATCTGCTGAAAATAAGCTGGTATCCAATATGGTTATCAAGGTTATGAGTGGAAACAGATTCGTTTCTGTTGTAAAAGCTGACACAGGGGGCATAGATGGTATAAGTAAAATAAGAAGAACGGCTTTTAACAAGTGGAAGAAGGACGCCGGCCGGTCAGCTACCATCGGCGTCGGCACGCATGTTGTTGCCCAGACCCTTCCTGGAAGACCGGTGTTTAACATGAGAGTAAACGGTCAAGGATATGGTCAGGTAGAAAATCTCCCTATTACCGAAAAAGGAGCTGAAAAAGTATCTGATGTGGGGTATGTCTTAAATGGCAAAGTCGTGCTTAAGAACGGTTCTAAATACACAGGATTCCCATTTGCTTATTCTATATTAAACGATAAGAAAAACAATTACAAAAATGTAAGAGTTCCGGTAGTTGTCATCAAAGGCAAAAACGGTCTTAATTATCTTTTCCCGGTTAGTCTACGTTCTGTGGAATCAGAGGAAGGAAAGAAATGGATTTCTTTTATAGATATGCTGCTTGAATCCGGTGACTCTGAATTGTTACAGATGGGTCAAGATGACATACAAGATCTTAATGCGTATCTAACCAAGTTAGGTCTTGATCCAGCTTCGTATCAAGTATCGTATTTGAATCCTATTTCAGGGCTTAGAAAAGCTCGTGAGGCTATAGAAAAATTATCTATGGTTCCTGATGTTGTTAAGTGGGTAGAAGATGAAAGTAGGAGTGTGAAAGACATTGTGACGTCTGAGGTAGAATCTGGAATAGATTTCGAAGGTGAGATGTTTGTTGCTCCTAAGATCAGGATTCAGTTTGGTAAATCATCTTCCAGACCTAAATCACTTATAGAAGATGATCTCCCTTTCTCCGATGAGGGTAAGACCGTTACTTCCAAGGAAGATGTGGATATTTACGAAGAGGAAATGCCAGAGGAAGACCCTGTCCGGGGGACTCGGCCGGCGCCACCAGCTCAGCCGGCTCCTGCGGCACAAGCTGCGCAGTCTTTACCTGGCAAGAAGCGTACCTCCAGGAAAAACTTCTCTCTTATGTTAAACGAAATAGAATCTCATATAGAAAAAGAAGGATTGCCGCCTTATGCTAATATTTTTGATTTTATAGCAAGGAAGATTGTAGGAGGCGATTTGAGGTTTCTTCGTGAGAGAGGTAATCCAAAAAGTCTTAAAGAGGAAATGGGATTAGAACCTAAAGGAACAGTAGGTGATAAAATATCCACTCCTTCCAGTAAAGGTGGTAAGACTTTAGAAGAATACGTTTCTTGGCTTCGTTCTCAAACAGATCAGATAGTAGAGGATTATGTTAGTCCAAGATCTGACGAACAAATTATATCAGAGTTGAAAAACTTTTTGAAATATATTAATTTTGTTCCAAGCAAGGCTTTGAATTATTCTCTTAGAGTCAATGGCATGGATACCCTAAAAGAATATGGCACAAAAGAGGAAGTGGAAAAAATGGAATCTGACATCAATAGTTTGGTTTCTGAAGTTTTGTCTACGGTGGATAACCAAACTGTAGAAGATGTTTCTACTGCAATAGAATCAAACAACTTGCCTGCCATATGGGGGCCCGTGGAAAGCCTTGATATGACAAACGAGGAAAAAATAGAGTTTTTGAATAACGTAGCAGATTTTCTTAGCGGCATTCCAGAGTATGATGCTGTTGTGGAGTCTATAGAGTCAGAATCGGATAATATTTTAAATGATGGGAAAGAAGGAAGTGCAGAAGGCGGTGCAGTACGCACTGAGGAAGATGGCGATAAAAAGGGAGATGGAAAAAGCGAAGGACAACCCAGAGATGATGGCAAAGCTGAGGGAGATGTCTATTTACCTGGATCTGAAGAAGGAAGAGTAGATAACTATAGGAAGAACGGAGATAAGTTCTCTGATATTGCCGAAGTTACTTTATGGTTACTTAGAAGGGCTGCCGGCATAACCTCTATCCAGGAAGGAGATGAGATTTATGTAGAAGGAGATGAGGTTAATAATATCATGACTGATATGGAATCCAGATATGGGATAGATACTATTGCCCATAATCATACAGTTAAAGCTATAAGGAGCCTCAATAACGTGTCGGGATATAAGGTGGAATACGGTTTAACCTTTATGACTTACAATCCTTTTATTAGAATATCCAATCCAAAGCAAGAGTCTAAGGCTGTAAAAGATAAACCTTATATAGCCGAAGAAGTGTTTCCTCCGATATCAAGGGTAACATCTCCTTATTTCTTGTATGGCGGTAACGAAGCATATACATCTGTTCCGGCTAAGGTAGAATCTATACCAGAGAAGATAATAGCTCGTAATGGCATTAAATTTGGCATGAGTGTAACTGAGCTAACCAAATTAGGATACAAAAAAGCTGGTGGAAACTGGATATACAAATTCTACATGAACTCAGGTTTGTATGATTTGTACAACATCAACACCGGTGAGGCGTTCAGGGCTAAACCCGATCTTGGAGTTAAAATAAGTTCCAGTGAATTTATACGTTCCTTATTACAATCTGGAAGAGAAATACAGAACATGATAAGAAACATGAGTCAGGAAGAGATAGACAGGAATAAGAATCTTGTAAAAAATTCTGATAATTCAGATTCTATAAATAAGTTAAATAAGGAGTGTTGAGTATGAGAAGGAGATACGAAGATACCTCAAGTCTTGTTTCTTACCAGTTGAAGACCAATCAGCAGGGGGATATAGAGGTTTATGTTGATGACAGATTTGTTGGAAACGTAAGTGAAGGAGTTTGCAACTGGAGGGATATTGAATACAAGAGCAAGGTTACTATATCTTTGAAGGGAGTAGAGAATAAGGCTAAAACTTCAAATAAAAGAGTTGGTCCTTATTGTCATATTAATAGCATATTTGGAGGAAATGAATCTTATCATGAAGGTCCAGATAGTAATATTAAAAAGAGTCCGGTTACTACCTTTATAATGTATTGCTATAAAAATGGGAATATTACGACTACCACCACTTATACTAAAAATTTATCTGGAACTCTTCAGCCAGGTAAAACACAATTGACTATCAATTACAAACAAAGTAAAAGTCAGTCTTTTTCTGGTGGTTCTGGAGATTATGTAACATCCGTATCTGATTTCCCTTTTGTTACTGGTCCGGGAAATGACAGTGTTGAGTTCGAAGGAGAGGGAAGATTGATAGTTGAAACAGAGGCTTCGCATTATGAAATAGAAGTTTCATAATTTCTATTTTTATAATATCTTTGTCTAAAATATTTATCACTATGGGTGTCAAATGTCAGATAGAAAAGAAGGGAAATAAAATAGAACGGGTTGAGGCTCCTAACGGGGAGCCTTCCGTTCTATATGAAAGTGCATTAAAAGTATTGGGAGATAGCGAGCGGGCTCTTCAGGTATGGGCGAAGGCTTACACTCCTGATTTTTTATCGTATTACGGTCATTGGAATAACCCTGCCCCTGGGGATATGTTTAATACAGACTCCAATGGCGAACCTCTTTTGGATGACGTACTGTCGTATATGAAGCGTCAAACTTATTTTGCCGATCCTCTAACGGCTCAGGATGTTAAGGATGTAAGAGATTTTCTTTTATCTACCTATGGTGTTTATACGGCACCATCATTATCCAACATCATTCTTCATTATTTTTATGTAGATGGTAGTTTGATACTGAATGAGCAGAATTTAAGAAGATCAGGCTTGTATAATGAAACAGAGATAAGTAGAATCTTATCTGACCCTTCTGTTCTTAATGAAGTTTCGACATCCATGAGGAAGTTATTGGATTATTCCAATAACGAACATGATAGGGAAAAAGATAATTATTTTATGTCTATTGACTATCAGTATGGTCCTATTGTTTACAAGGAGGGAGTGTTTAACCAATTTGGTAAAAAAGTACCATATAATCCTTCTGAGCTTTATTGGGCTATGTGCAAAACAGTAGGCGGCATAAAAAACTTTTCTGAATTTTCATCTGCTTTTGAATCGTTGAGGAACCTGTATCCTGAGCTGGTCGAGAAATTTGTTTCTGATAAAAAATTTGCTGAATCTATGTTTGATGAGTTTTCATCTATGGAAAAGATACCGGTAATAAACATAGAAGGTGATGATGTGGTAGAAGGGAAGAAAAGATCTTTATCTAAGCTACAAGACCTGTCTTATTATAATCCCGGTAAAATAGAATTTCTAAGAGCTCGTATATCAGCTTATTTAAATAGGGCTAACGCTGACACCGAATCTGATTTAAGAAGCATGATATGGGATATAGAAGAGGCTTGTACGTGGTTTGGTATAGATATAATAGGGACATCGGAAACTTATGATGGCACAGAACAATCTTTGAATAAGATAGATAATTTGATGCTGGATCTTGATATTTATGTGGCCAGGCACAATGATGTGAATTATGCTCCTACGCTGGCATCTTCTATAGACGATGTTCTTGGTGATAGCACAGATTATTATTTTGGATTATTACCGGAGTATATGGATAATTTGAATATCGTTTATTCTGAATCCGATATAGACCCAGTAGAGGCATTTGAGAAACATTCATTGCTTAAGGTAGGAGATAATCTATATCAAAGGATCAGCAAAGATGATCTTAACGAGATGTATCAAATATCAACAGTGTTAGCCAAGCACGACCTAACTCACTTTCCTGCTAAAATATATCCTGAATCTTGTTTTAAGAACGGCGTTTTGGATAAAGAGAAAGTACGGAACGTAGATGATAATACGCTCATGGATTCCATTAAAAAATACGTCAGATCGTTCATGGATTCTCAGAACACGGAGGACATGGTAATGACCAGGATGGCGTTTGGGCATCCGGCGGTACTTGATGTTTCTTACGCGGATGTGGATCGGGAATTTAGTCGGTACATGAACAAAAAACAAGATAGCGAAAACCCATTATCCTTATTCGATTTATACCAATCTTACCTTGACAACAAACTCCATAAAACAAAATTATATGATAATGCCTATAAGTATCTTGACTTCAAACCTGGTCCATCTTTGGGTCTTATTTCTGATGATCCTGATATTTTGAAATCAATAGAATTATCTTTATCTGGAAAAGGCAGATTGATGTTGTTTGATTATAGCATGACCAGCACCGACCCTTCTTTATCAAAATTGTTTTATTTAGAGAGGTATGACTCTTCGTATGCCGGGAATGATTTTGAACACTATTTTTACACCAGGCACCCGTATTTGTTAAAAGAAAAATCGGGTCCTAATATCGTAGAGCAAGATGGTGTTATAACAGCCGAAGGTATTTATGATAATTTTATAAGAGTAGGTAACAAGATCTGGTCTAAAGTAAGCGAAAGTAGTTCCGGCTCTATCTACCAAAATCTGACAGGGACCGAATCGGAGGTGAAATACGATTCTACTCAGAAGGCTAAGACAGTAGAAACCGATTACGCTCCATACCAAAACAGATCCGGCCTGACGCAAGACATGACCGTAAGCAAGTCTGAATTGGATGATCTTAACAAATTAGAATGCAAATAATTTTTGTACACATATATAGTTTTTTCATAGTTATAATTTGGGAAGTGAGGCTTGTGAAAGTCTCACTTTTCTTATATATGCACGTATATCAGCAACATACAAGAAAAGTCAGACTTTCGTTGTTTTTGGATTATTTTCATTAAGTTTGCAATATTAGTTTCAGGAAGGGATTATGGAAAAAGGGAAAAAGTAAGAACGGAACGTAACTAATAACGGTAGGAAATGAGAATCAGTACCATCAAACGTAACAACAGCATTCATCTTATGTATAAAGACATTATGAATGATTTAGGTCAATTAAGAACTGTAGTTTCAAAATCCTATATTTATAATCTGATACGAAATCAAACCGGATTAAGTATCAGAACTATATCCCATGTCTTGAATCACACAAAAGAACAGGATACAGATTCTTTGTGAAAAGCGTACATTTTCATACATTTGTGTATTCTTTAGTTTTTAGATTTAAGTTTTTTCATGGTATTAGTTTAGAGATCAGGGCTCGCGGTGATGCGGGCCCTGGTTTGATTTACAGCGCTTTACCCAAAATGGGAAAAGCGTAAGTTTCTGATTATCAGGTTTTCCCCTTGAATGGGGAAAATTGATCATTGTGTATTATTCTTCTGTTTTTGCTGAAAATATTTCTCTTCTATAGGAAATAATTCCACCCTACAATCATGATCTTTGTTACGTGCTTCATGCACGTATGTTTAACAATTAAATACTATAAATTATGGGTGGTGATAAAATCGTCCTTTTAGATGGAGCTGGGGCTAACGGTGGTGGTGCAGCCGCTAACGGTCTTCTTTCAATGATTCCCGGCATGTTTGCTAATTTGATAGGTGGTAATAAAATGGATCCGAATCTGGTAGCGGCTTTAATGAACGGTCGTAATAACCAGGACGGTTTCGGTGGGGCTAACGGTTGGTGGCTCTGGATAATTGTCTTGTTCTGGCTGTGGGGTGGACGCGGCTTCGGTAACGGTTTTGGAAATGGTGGTGATTGTTGCGCCAATGGTTTACCCGCTCAGTTGAATAACGATTATGGTCGTGAGCTTCTGATGCAGGCAATTCAGGGTAATCGCAGTGCTATAGATCAGATCGCTTCTGCATTGAACTGTTCTACTACTCAACTTCAGAACGCTATCTGCAACGTACAAGGTGCTATTGATAAAGTAGCCGGTCAGGTAGGTATGACTTCTCAGGCTGTTATTAATGCAGTTCAACAACAAGGTTGTGAAATCGGAAATCAAATCAGCTCTTGCTGCTGTAATTTGAGTTCGTTGATTAATCAAAGCACGTGCGCTACACAGCAGATGATCAACAATCAAGGTTATGAGAATCGTCTTGAGACATTGAATCAGACTAACACGCTACAAAACACTATTAATCAAGGCCTGTCCAATAATCGTGAACAAGCTACAAGTCAGTTCAATGTACTTTCATCAAAGATTGATGCTCAAACACAGATTATAAATGATAAGTTCTGTCAGCTTGAAATGCGTGAAATGCAGCATACTATTGATGCTTTGCGTGATGAAAGAGCAGCTTATCAGGCATCTGCATTAACTCAACAACAAACTCAAAATCTTGTAAATCAGTTGAAACCTTGTCCAGTTCCTGCCTACATAACATGCAATCCTTTCTCAGGAAATGGCTATGGAGGTTATCCTTTTGGATATAATGGCTTTGGTTTCAATGGCGGTTGTGGATGCAATAACGGATGTGGATGTAATAACGGATGTTGCAATAACAACGCTGCTGTTTGATTTTATTAAGGAAGGAGGCTGATATGGCTTGTGTTTCTAAAATAGGATCGTTGTATGAGATGGTTACGAAGAATGTTATTGTCAGTACGACAAATACAATCTTCGGTATTAACCCACGGGTTTGGCACGCCCTTCCGTGTGAGGGTCTTATCCTTCTTAAGATAAGGCAAGTAGTCCCCACAGCCGGAAGGACTCTACCGGTACAAATTGCGGTCCCGGCAAACAGTACAGTTTCAACAGTAGGTGCTGATACTTGCTGTCCTGTTACTGGGGTGAATGTTGTTAATCCTATTAATGTGGCTGTTACAGGTGCCGCTATGGTTAATAACACAGAACGCCTTCTGTACTTCAATAAAGTGCGTGGTGTTTTACGACTAATGGATTGTTGCGTTCCAACTACGGCAGCCCAGGCGTCTGAAACTAAGGTAAGCAAATGATTTTTAGTAGGGTGATAAACCTGGTCATAGGGACTATCACCCTATTTTTCTAACAGATAAATATTTCGATCATGTTTTCAGATTTAAAGAAAGGGTTTCAGGTACATACCCTTGATACTAATACAGTACCTAAATACGAATTGGGAAGAGTGGTAGCCGTATCGGAACCAAGATACCTTCCTCCGCAGCCTGGACAATACCAGACCATGCAGACGCGCGTGGTGGATCTTACAGTGGAGCTTACAGGAGAAACCAAGACCTATACAGTTCCCGAATCCCAGAATGTGGCTAAAGCAATGGGAATAACATTGTCTACAAGCATAGATCCTATTATGAATGAATTGAATGCTATAAAAAACACCAGTCAGGAAATAATAGACAGCGTAGATACTCATCGTGCAAAGATCGAAGCTTGTGAATCCATATTGGAAGAAGTTAACCCAGCATTTAAACAGACAAGAGAGCAAGATCGTAAAATAGCTGGTATAGAAAATAAGGTTAATGATCTTACTGATTCATTTGAAGATTTAAAGAAGTTGATTGTAGAACGTTTGAAATAAGTATAATATGATAGTATATGATTTAAATTCAGGGCAAAGAGAATATCCTGGATATGACGAGATAGAAGATAGACGAGGCAGAGGTCGTAGTCGTCGTTCTGATGGGACGTACATGGGTTACGGACATGGATTCCTTCCTCCTTATGACCATTATGGTATGCATGAAAAAATGAAAGAGATGGAAGAACGCGAAAACGAGTTGGAAGAAAGAGAAAGAAGACTCGAAGAACGCGAACGCCGTCATGAAATGGAGGACCGGGAATACCGGAGGATGGGTTACGAATCTTACCCGACCGATTATTATGGAGACGACAGATACTACGGTGATGGTCCCCAGATGCGTAGAGGTAGGGGAAGAGGTCGTGGTCGTTCTTATTGAGGAGCAGACGCAGAGGATCCAGCTTATCAGAAATATGTAGACACTTACGGCTATCATTTCTCTAATGAACTTGCTGACGAAGCGGTTAAGAAAATGGTTAACGTCGATGGATCTAAAAGGATCTGGAAGCAGTCGGAGATAAAAGATATTTTTGAAAAGTGCGGAGCGAAGAAGCCGGATAAAGCGACATGGGGCGATGTCCAATATGTCTTTGCAATGTACTATTCGGATGGCTTCCCGAAGATCTTCAAATGTGAGAACGAGCTGGTGAAAGCTACGTTAATGTATTTGAATGATCCGGATGCCCCCGAAGGAGTAGCCTTTATAAGATGGCTTGCCGTGCAAGATTACCTCGGCGAAAAAATAAGCTGGAAGGATCTAACCTGAGATCCAGACCCAAGTCCTTCCGGCGGTGCGGGAGCCATAGTAAAAAATATGATTCCCGCATTCCCGTTTTTCCCGAAAGGGAATAAAAAGAATAAAAAATATGATACCGGTCGGCGGGCAATAGAATACCCGTGGCCGGTTTGTTTTTATAGCATTTTTTTCGGACATGAATACAGCGCATGAATCTAAGTCGAATAAGACTCTTTTGCATATAATAGGAGAACTAATAGGTGTGCCAAATACGGTTATAGATACGGCATTGCACGATCTGAAAGACAAAATAGATAAAGATCCTCAATATAAAGACATTAAAAAATGGCTTGAGTCTTTGCCTAAGATCTGACTATGTTTTATGCTTGATACCAAACCCGATATACTTTAACGTATCGGGTTTTTATTTTAATTTATATTGTTTTATTTTAAATCTAATCAACTCATGAATGTCGTGTATAATCATAGAATTGTAACTATATTTGCCTTTAAATAATTAAACGATGCATAAAGCTTTCAAATACAGAATATATCCTAATAAGTCTCAGAAGGTGTTGCTTTCTAAGACTTTTGGATGTATCCGTGTAATTTGGAATGCTAATGTCGAATCTTTCAATTCTTATGATAAGGATAGTAATCCTAAACCTAAAATCATTATTAAATCTGATTTAATAATCGACAAGCCGTGGTTGAATGAAATCTCTGCCGCTGCTATACAACAAAAGATAAGGGATTTTCAAGAAATTACCAATCAGTTTTTCTCTAAAACAAGAAAGAAGAAAATAGGCAGACCTTCTTTTAAAAAGAAATCTGGAAACCAATCTTATAGATTACCTAATCAAAAATTCTCATTAAAAGACAATAAGATAAGATTAGAGAAAATAGGATGGGTTAAG
>ERZ780057.350-NODE-350-length-20591-cov-3.47054_pt1 | contig 20591 bp, 16 predicted proteins | sample MGYA00511844_ERZ780057 | MGnify/ENA primary metagenome ERZ780057 (study PRJEB29588, sample SAMEA2149030) | human gut metagenome | biome: human gut; feature: human-associated habitat; material: faeces | place: Denmark | collected 2008/2010 ...
GAATCGCCGCAGTCTTACTGGGACCGCGCGGAAGCACGTATAAAACAAGTTTGCGAACGTACGGGCGAAAAATACACGGCCCAAATGCTGGAAGATTTTAAGGACGAAGCTATGGAGAAATTCGCCTCCAACATTACCGGAAGGCAGAACGCCGGGAAATACATGCACACGACTAAATTCTGGAATCCGGAAGCGAATAACTTTGAGGGCTGGACGGTGGAGCCGCTGGATAAGAAGATAAAGGATTATGTGGACGCCCAAATTAAGATATCAAATAAGGCGGACGCTGCCGCTACTTCCGGCTTCGGTCTTGATCCGGTACTTTCAAATCTGATTATAGAAAACAAGCTCTCTTCTGGATCGGAGAAATTATATAGTCTGAAAGTGTATAACGCTTCCGAAACGGCTATTCCGGACATGATCCTTTGTAAACCGTTACAGCAGTATATTAATGCCAATTTTCCGGGTACCACTACGAAAGTAGGGCTTTATCGTACCATAGTAGAAGCGGAACAGAACGTTTCACCCTCTAACCGTATGAAAGAAAATGCGTAGTCTGTTTTTCACACCAAAACCGGAAGATGTGCCGGAAGAACCGGTAAACGACCGGCAACCGGAAGAGAACCGGGCCAATGATAGCCCGGACAAGCATATAAAGGCCCGCCGGACGAAAAACGTTCATTTTGACCGGCGAGTAAAATCGGAGCTGCACCTGGAAGAGTGTTTGCCCTGGCATTTTGAGAAAGGGGCAGCTTATCACTGTATCAGTCATGGGGACGTTGACAGCCTTACTTATCTTCGTGTGATCGTGAAGCAACAACCGGTAGAATCTGTTCTAATTTCTACCTGGTGTATGGCAATTACCGATGTTAAGGAGGTGGAGAAATGGCTGGAGAGAAAAGACATAGGGCACGCGGATTTTTATGTAGGTGAAATCTTTCAAGGTTCCTATGCGGATGTTTATTTATACTTAAAGAAGGTGGCGGAACGTTTTGGATCACGTGTCTGTATCTTCCGTAACCATGCTAAAGTAATGGCCGGTTTTGGTAATGCTTTTGATTTTGTAATAGAAAGCTCGGCCAATATAAACACCAATCCGCGCACGGAGCAGACCTGTATAACGATAGATACCGGGCTGGCCCGCTTTTATAAGGAGTTCTACGATGAAATAAATAATTTCACGAAAGATTTTGATAATTGGAAACCATATACACTAAAAAGAGATCGAGCAAATGACGAGGTTATTTAATAAAGGCGGTGACGGGGCCGGTGAAATAGTCCGTGTTCTGGGATTAATCGATAATGATCTTGATTTTACCAAGTGGGAACCTATCTTACCGCTGGGGATTCGGGATTTACAGGCTATCATCGGAACGGAACCCATAGACGCGGTAGATAAGTATTACCGTGAAGATCATGCGGATGTTAGGGAAACGGACAGCATGGCGGAAACTTTGCGGCTGATGCAGCAGGCGGTGGAGATGTTTACCTGGTTAAAGGTCATTCCCACTTTGGACGCACAACACGGAACGGCCGGACGTGGAAAACATCTTGGAGAGAATGAAACGGGTATGACTGCCTTACAGGAGTTCAAGGATGAAGAGAATATCCGGAACCTGGCTTATGAAGCCGTAGACGCGTTGGTGGAGCTACTGGATCGCGAAAAGTTTGATTTCTGGATAAACGGCATTAAGAAAAAGGCTATAAACCGGCTTCTTATTCAGAATAAGGAAACGTTCGATGAATATTATAATATCGGAAGTCATCGGCTTTTCCTGGTGCTTATTCCTATGATCCGGGAAGTCCAGGACGGGCAGATAATACCTGTTATCACCCGGAGCCGTTATAACAAACTGATTGAAGGCGATACCGTTTTAATGGAGAAATTGCTGGAGTATGTACGCCGCCCGCTTGCACTTCTCACCATAAAAAAGGCCGTTGAACGTTTACCGGTGGAAGTTCTGCCTAATGGAATCGTACAGGTACAGCAGAGCACAACCGTACGGGATAAATTGCGGGCGGAAAAAGAGGCCCGGCAATCGGTTGCTAACAGTCTGGAGCAGGACGCGGCGGCTTACCTGGATGTATTGCAGGATATCATTAGGGAACTGGATGCGCAGTCGGAAACGGTGGATTATTATATACCGGGTGTTACCGTACAATCCAGGGGAATAACTTTTTAATGTCCGGACATGGAGAAGTTTACATATAATAGTAAGACGGTGGAGGTCCCTTCCTGTCTGGATGAAGTCAGCGGTGAGCAGTACCGACAGTTTCTTATATTGGCGGTACTGATGAACCGCGGTACGATCAGCCCCGGACAGTTCCGCGTAAAATGGCTTTCTTACCTTCTGGGTATGAAAGCAGATTACACCATGTACCGGCGTGAGATCATCCGGGAGCTGGACGGGCAACTGGAAAAGCTGGACGGCTTTTTCTCTTATACAACCGGTAAGGAGGGCGAGCGGATCGTTACGCCCATTCTGAAAACCGGTCGTAATCTGATGCAGGATTTCGGGGGTTGGCATGGTGTCGGTGACATGCTGAACGGTCTTACTTTCGGTAACTTTTGTGATTGCCTGGATTTGTTGCAGCAAAGCAAGCAGGCAGCGGCAGAAAAGGACGAATCGACTATAAATGAAATCTTCCAGGATATCACGTTAAAGCTTTACCGGTATAAGGACCCGGAGAAGATACCGGCCGTTCCTTCCTTTCCTGCCATTCATGCGGTAAACTTCTTTTCCGCTGTTTGGGAAATGGTTCTTTCCGGACCGGTTTATATCGGTGGTGAAGCTATCGACTTTCGGATATTGTTTCAGAAGCTGGCATCCGAGGACCGGAAGGCGGACGATAAAACCGGCTGGACCGGGATAGTCTTTGAGGTGGCGGCTTCCGGTGTATTCGGTAATAAAAAGGAGGTGGACGATACGCCCTTCTGGGATGTATTGCTTTATCTGTATAAATGTAAATTTGAGTATTTGCACCAAAAACGTAACAAGAAATGAGAACGACAACAAGAACAAAAAACAAGATCAAGAAATTTGAAGGGTTACGCCTGAAAGCGTATGTATGTGCCGCGGGAGTATGTACGATCGGTTACGGTCATACGGCCGGTGTAAAACCGGGTGATGTTATCACCGAGGCCCAGGCCGATGCTTTCTTTGAATCGGATATCAGGGCGGTAGAAAACCAGGTAAACGCGCTTCCCCTTGATTTGGGACAGTACCAGTTTGACGCGGTAGTAAGCTTTTGCTTTAATGTAGGTATCGGAAAATTAAAGAAATCAACGCTTTATAAGAAGATCAGAGCAGATGCGTATGATTCATCCATACCGGCAGAGTTTAAAAAGTGGATATACGGAGGCGGTAAGATTCTTCCGGGGCTTGTTACCCGCCGTGAATGGGAGGCAAAACGTTATCAGGGATTGACAATATGATAGATATAAAGGTTTACCGTGAATACTGGGAAGGCGTGCAAAAACGTATTCCTGAAATAAAGAAGGTGCTACCCGTTACCATTGACGAGGAAATGAGTAAGACGATACAGGGGCTATCAAAAGAAGAATGTCCGGTGCTCTTTATTCTGATCCCGTCGGGAACGGGTGCCAGCCTTTCGGCTGATAATGTGAGGGAAAATAATTTATGCGTTATTTTCCTTATGAGCAAGTACGATCCCCAACGTAAAGGGGCTTATGAGACTATCGAAGAGGTGCAGCCGGTTATGGAGCGTATCAAACAAATGCTGATAGAAGATTCTGCCACTGGTTGCCCTGTCACTAAGGAACTGGATTTAACCAGCCTTTCCACTCTTCCGGAATCCGGCTTTTACAGGACGTTTGCAGGGTGGAGCCTGGCTTTCTCATTTAAAACAAGATGCTAATGGATGCTTTTGCGTGGTTCTGGTTAGCTGTTATAATATGTATTATTACAATAGGTGTAAATGGTACATTATGTACCTATTGGAGATATAAATATACCTCTAACAAGAAAAATGAAACTGTTAAGGACGAACCCGGGGAAAGGCACATTATTACCGGATTTTCAAAAAATGAATAACTGAATGGCCGAGAATTTTAAAACGGATTTCTTTACCGACCGGATCGGGCGTGGAATACAGGACATATTTCAAGCCCAACTGGATATCGCTACCAAACGGATTTACCAGAAAGGCCGTGAGCGTAGGAAAGTACAGGGAACCGGGGAGATCATACAAGGGCGATCCGGTGCATTAATGGCCGCACTACAGAACCCGAATTATTCGGTCATTCCGGACGGCGAAGGAGTAATCGCACATTCTAACCTTCCATTATATACCCGCTTCCTGGATATGAAGAAACACGGTAATTACCAGATTTATAACCGGCAGATATACGGGATTCTATATCATGACACACTCGGGAAGATTAAATATGAATATCAGGATTATGTAAGGGAAAGGGTAAAGGAAATGTTTGTCAGTTCGCTAAAGTAAGTGTGTTGTTATCTTCCAAAGTTCATTCTTTATATTACGATGTTAAAATATAGCAAATTCGCAATAAATGTATTTGTATTATTTGCATGGTTATTGCAAATTTGCTATATTTGCACTGTATTTAAAAGTTCTTTTATTTTATGAAGTACAATCAACTTTACGCCGAATTAAAGGCGGCAGGTTGTTACGTTGTGAGACATGGCGGAGAACACGATGTTTGGTTCAGTCCCAAGACTGGCAAAAAGTTTTCGATACCCCGTCACGGGTCTAAAGAGGTTTCTCTTCACATAGAACGTAACGCAAGAAAAGTGCTGGGGATTTAATCCCCGCACTTCTTTACTTCATAATTTAAGACTTTTAGGTGCGATAGTGGCAGGTAATATTGCCTGCCACATTTAAAAATAAATAGTATGAAAGTGAATGTTTTGTTTGAACGTGCGAAAGACGGTTATTATTCCTGTTTTATGGAAGAAGAGTTACCGGATTTTGGATTGGCCGGCTACGGAGATACAGCGGAAGCGGCTAAGGCTGATTTTCTGAAATCATACGAGGAAATAAAAGAGATGTTAGCGGAAGAAGGCAAGGAGGTTCCAGTATTGGAATTTTCTTATAAATATGATCTACAATCATTCTTTAATTATTTTTCATTTCTCAATATTTCAAAGATAGCATAGGTTGCTGGTATAAATCCGTCTCTTATGCGTCAGTATGCGTCCGGAGTGGCGAATGTCGGTGAAAAACAGTATGATAAAATAAGGATAGCAATAAAGAAAATAGGAAATGAATTAGTTTCCGCTCAATTTTGATAATACAACCTGTTATAAGGTTTCTATTATACTTCATAAAAAAGAACTTAATACACCCGATGTATTATTTCGTGAGAAATGATATATCAATTAAGCCCGGCCCAATTCGGGCGGGCTTATTTCCAATTATTTATTACTTGTATCTTATAGTAATTATATGACATATGAAGATATTTTATTTCTGATCGGCTTTTTCCTGGTAATAGCTTTTTTCGTAGGATGTAAGCATAAACCGGCTACTTTATCCGGGTGGCTTGCTTTTGCCTTTCTTTCCTTTATCGTGACGCCTCTTATATCAGTACCTTTAACTTGGTACGTTTGCCGGATGTTTGATCAGGCAACAATTAAGGATAAAGGATATTTTGATCCTTCGGATTTTACATTTAAGAGATAAAATACTTTCTTCTTAGTATAATAAGCCTGTAGAATGGTTCTACGGGCTTTTTTTATGTCCTTTTCCGCCACTTTACACCAGGATAATTTTGCCTTATAAAATTTACTCTTATGGCAAAATTAAAACCTGACTATATCGAATGGGTGTTAACCCTGAACGCCTCCGATGCGCAGAAGGAAATACATAATCTTTCAGAAAAGAACAAGGAGCTCCGGGATAGCAATAAGGAGATAAAAAAGGCTATGACCGATTTAATTGCCACCGGGAAAGCTGGCGGTAAACAATGGAAAAGGCTTGATGAGCAACTGAAAGAAAATAATAAGACGATCGGCGAGAATAACAAGAAGATTGCCGAATGTGAGAAACGGCTGGATAAAACCACCATGAGTGCCAACCAGCTGGCAAGGAAGGCAAACGCCTTGCGGAAAGAGCTTCGCGATACGGTGAAATCCTTGCAGCCGGAAAAATATGCCGCCCTGGAGAAGGAACTGAAAGAAGTTGAGAAAGCATACGGGCAGGCCACGAAAAAGGCGGAAGGTTTCGGCGGTTCCCTTCTTTCCCTGAATAAGATAAAAACGGTTCTGGCCGGTGTGTTTGTCACTATCGGCGCAATGATAACCGGACAGATTGTCGGCGGGCTAAGGGATGCGATCAGTACTATTATAGAGTTCGAGAAGAAAAACAGTACTTTGGCCGCTATTCTGGGAACCACGAAAAAGAGTATCAAGGATTTAACAGATGAAGCGCGCCGGCTGGGTGCTACTACTTCTTATACGGCCGCACAGGTAACGGAACTTCAGATAGAGCTTGCCAAGTTGGGATTTTTTAAAGAGGATATTAAAGCGATGACGCCTTCCGTGCTGAAATTCGCTAAGGCTGTGGACACTGATCTTGCCTCGGCTGCTACGCTTGCCGGTGCAACATTGCGTATTTTCAACCTTGATGCGGAAGATACGGAACGGGCACTTTCTACCATGGCAATAGGTACAACGTCTTCGGCCCTGAATTTTGAATACCTGAATAGTGCAATGTCTACCGTCGGCCCGGTTGCTAATTCTTTCGGATTCACAATCGAGGAAACGACCGCCCTTTTGGGAGCTTTGGCAAACAGCGGTTTCGACGCTTCATCGGCAGCGACGGCAACACGTAATATTTTGCTTAACCTGGCTGACAGTAGCGGCAAACTCGCGCTTGCTCTTGGCGGTCCGGTTAACAACCTGGATGATCTGGTAAAGGGACTTAAAAAACTAAACAGCGAAGGAATAGACTTGAACAAGGCCCTTGAACTGACCGATAAACGTTCCGTTGCAGCGTTTAACACTTTCCTTAACGGTACCGATACCGTGCTGGCACTTTGCGATGCGGTAACAGGTGCGGAAGACGCCTTTAATGCTATGTCCGAAGAAATGGGTGATAACGTTCAGGGTGCATTAAACCGGCTAAGTTCAACTATTGAAGGGGTAGTTTTACGTTTCTATGAATCAAAGGGTATTCTCCGGGATTTAATAGACCTTGTTACGCTTATGGTGGAAGGTGTGGGTGGTATGATCGACATGTTTAATAAATGGGGTGTTGTCACTTATACCGTTACCGCTTATTTGGTTTCTTACTATGGAGGACTGAAAATCGCTACCATATGGCACGCCCGTTTTAAAACGGCGACCTTTGCTTCGGTCGTTGCAGAGAAAGCGCACGCCGTACAGCTTTATATCAGCCGGGCGGCTACTCTGGCTTATGCGGCGGCCCAGGCATTGCTGCACCTGAATATTAAAAGATGTACCGCCGCCCTTCGGTTAATGAGGATCGAACTTTTGAAGAATCCATATACGGCCCTGCTCGCGTTACTCGTGGCAGCCGGTGTTGCTATCTACCAGCTTGCAAAGAAGACGGAACAGGCTTCGGCGGCGATGAAGGCCCACCAGGAAGTCGTAAAGAAAGTAAATGAAGAATATTCCAGCCAGGAAGCAAAAATAAAAACTCTTGTGGCTGCTATCAATGATGAGAACCTTTCCAACTACACCCGTAAACAAAGGCTCGCAGAATTAAAAGAACTGATACCGGATTATAATGCGGAATTGAATGAAGAAGGCAGGCTCATAAACAACAACAAGGAGGCCATAGATCAATATTTAGTTTCCTTGGAAAAACAAATCAAGTTGAAAGCTTACCAGGAGGAACTGGAAGAATTGTACAAGAAAAAAAGGAATCTTGAAAGCCAGGAATCAGAGCAAAGCGACGCTTACTGGGACACCCGCCAGCAAAATACATTGTCAGGATATAACCGGAACAGTCTTACCGCTAAAATAAGCCGTTTATTTGGTACGGAAAAAGAGGCTAACCAGTTGAAAACCCTACAGACAACACAGAAGGATTTGGCCAGTATAGAATCAGCAATCGCCCAGATCAATAATGATATTTTAAAAACAGAGGCGACAGCCACTTCATTAACCGGAACCAATAAAGAAAATATAAATACTGAAACATCCCTCATAAAGAAACTGGAGGCAGAAAAGAAAAAGGTTCAAGAACAGTGGGCAGAAGACAGCGAAGCGAATATCGCCAAGAAAAACAAGGAAATAGAACGTATCGACACCGAAATAAAACGTTTAAACGAACTGGGGAAGGTCAAAAAGAAGGCGGAAGCCGGGGAGTATAAAAATACGGAAACGGACGCCACGTTAAAACCTCTGGAGATCGAGCACGAAAAACGTATGCTTCTAATCAAACAGAACCGGGAGAAGGAAAATAAGACGGAAGCCCAGTATATTCTCGAAGGAACGGCGGAAAACCTTCGCTATTACCGGGAACGTATCGACGCACTCCAGAAGCTGGAAGCAAAGACACCGGCCCAGAAGAAGAAGTTACTCGATGAAATCCACAAGCTCGAAACAGAAGCACAGACGGCCATTTTTACGGAAACCGGCAAGCAGGAGGACGCCCGTATAAAACTGGTACAGGAGAAACGGGATGAACGGTTAAAGATTGAAACCGCCTATTACAATGTCCAGAAGGACACCATGGAAAAAGCGGTATTAAACCAAAGTATCACGCAGGAAGCCGCCGACGCCTATATGCTGGAAGTTGAAGCGGAGCACGCCGCAGAACTCCTGGAGATAAACCGTACTTATCTGGATGATGTAAACGCCTTGGAGATCACCAGTAAACAAAAACGTATAGATACCGTTACGGAAGCGGCCGACGCCGTGCGTGAAACCGAAATGCAGCTACTACGTGACCAGGCGGCCATTGCTCAAAAAGTACGTGAAATAACTTCCGTTCCGGTAGGAATAACCGGTATGCAGGAGGCACACCGGAAGCAGGTTCAGGATGTAGAAACGACTTATAATGCCATAATTGAGATAGCAAGACAGGCGGGGATTTCTACCCTAGGTTTGGGGAAGCAGAAACAACAGGAAATTAGCCAGCTTGAATTTGACTACCAGAATAGTTTATACCAGATTCAATCCCAGATCGGCGTATCATGGGCACAGGAATACCAGAATGAACTGGCCCTGTTAAAGAATCTGCACGATCAGGAATTAATAGATGAAAAGACATACCAGCGTAAAAAGCTGCAAATGCAGATGAATAACGCTAAAAAATACTTTGATTATTATTCTGGTCTTTCCTCTTCCATGGTGGAAGCCATTCAACAAGCCGAAATCGACCAGGTGGAAGCAAAATACGATGTTCTCATACAGGAAGCCGAGAACAACGGTGAAGATACTGCCGCCCTGGAAGAAGAGAAGGAAAATAAGAAACTGGAGATTCAAAAGAAGTACGCGGATGTAAACTTTGCTATCAAGTGTTCCCAGATCATAGCAGATACGGCCGGTGTGATTATGAAGGCGTACGCGGACCTCGGACCGATCGCCGGAACCGTTGCTGCAGTAATGCTTGCGGCTACCGGTGTGGCCCAGCTTGCATCGGCCAAAGCAGAACGGGACAGGATTAAAAACATGTCCTTGAAAAACACCACCGGCAGCAAGACTGCCACGGCTGAACGTGTTGTTTCCGGTTCTTCCGGTGGTGGATATTCGGAAGGCGGTTACACCGGTCCCGGCGGACGCTATGAAGTGGCCGGCGTAGTTCATAAGGGAGAATATGTGGTACCACAGCCGGAAATGAATAATCCTAAAGTAATTGACGCTGTTAGCACTATCGAAGCGATCAGGCGGCAGCGTACCAATGCGAACCCGTTGCCACAGAATCCGGGTGAATATGCGGAAGGCGGTTACGTTACCTCTTATGCAGGGGATTCTTCCTACTGGGAGTTCCTGGAAGCGGCAAAGGAGCTGCGCGCCTCCTGTGAGGCTATCAAATTGATAAAGGCCTATATCGTTTATCAGGATTTGGAGAAGGCCAAAGAAACTATAGATAACGCCCGCGACACCTTTACACGCGGAAAATAAGTAATCATTATGCTAAAGATAAAGACGAACAAAGGTTATCTGGATTTAGGGGGAGACTTTACCGTACAGATTGATGAAAAATCCCCTGTCATGAACGACCGGGGATCGCAAACCGTACCGGTTACGGTTCCATGTACCGGCAACAATGCTAAAATAACCGGTTTTGCTCACCGTCTCGACATGGGTATAAAGCCGATGAATGAAGATCAGGCATGTACGGTATTGGACGGAGCATATAAACGTACCGGGAAGATAAATATTGTTTCCGCCGGTAAAAAAGAAGGTATTACCCTTAACATCGGCTTTGACAATTCGGAAGCCTACAGCGCATGGAAAGCAAAAAAATTAAATGCTATTACATTACCAGTGAAGGAGTATAGCAGCGTTAATTCTCTTTGCGCACATTTGCAACAAGTTTTAGGAGGTTATCAGACTGATTATGCCGTATTTCAGATTATGACCGGTAACGATTCGAAAGATAATCAGTTTTACCCTAAATACTTGAACTATATCACACCTGTATCAGAAGGAAGCAAAGTTTATCGGTTACGTTATCAAGCAAGAACAGAAACTTTTTTAGTAAATGGAACTCCGACTGCAGTAACACTTCCGGAAGGTTACGGCGTGACAGCCTTTTTATATGTATGGCGTGTACTGGAACTTGTTTTTTCCGAATTTGGATATACAATAATGGAAAATCCTTTTAAAACAGATAAACAACTTTATAACTTGGTAATATTGAATAATGCGGCCGACTGTTGTGTTAAAGGAAAACTTTCTTACGCGGATTTGATGCCGGATTGTACGGTCGAGGACTTTTTAAACGCCCTTTATGTGCGTTTCGGACTGGTTTATAATGTTTCTTCCGATACGAAAACGGCCACTTTAAGACTGATCCGGGATATTGTGGATGATGTTCCGGACATTGATTTATCCCGTAGCCTGACAGACGAACCTTTAATAACTTATGAAACGGCCCGGCAAATGAAGTTATCGGCCAAAACTTCCTTTACCGGTGCGGCCCCCTCTGTTGAAAGACTTGAAGATTACTTGAAAGATCAGAAAGTCGCAAGGTTAACTAAAGTTGATGTATCTAAAAGGGTGATACATCTAAATTATGAGGAAACAACAGGACGGTGGTTTAAATGGGATGAAGATAATAACCGCCTTACTTATTCTTCATCGAGTTTCTTTTCCTGGGATCGGAAAACCGACAATATCGAAGATAACGAATTAACCAGCGACGACGAATGCGTTCCCATGGATTTTGCCCCGAATGATATTCTTTCCCCTCAATATCTTGCTGATTACGTGCACCGTTACACGTATCTTAAAACTTCCTCTAATAATAACGATGAAGACTCGGAGAAGGTGGAAACACCGTTATCCTTCGTGTTTGCGTTTACGTCTTCCCAAAATAGTAAATATCCTTTCGGTTCTGTGTTACCTTACACCTCTGACGCCGAAGAGGTTATATTAAGAGACGGAAGCAAGCATACAATGTCGCTATTTTTTCAATATGATAATGGCCTGTTTTTTAACTTCTGGAGGAAATACGACGCTATATTAAGACATTCATTCAATAAGATAGAGGCAAACGTTTTGTTACCGGTTCACCGGCTTACGGGTATGGATATCTTAACACCGGTAATACTTCGAGGACAATATTTACTTTTTGACGGGCTTTCTTATTCTCTTCCGGCAAATAAGATTGTACCCGTTGATCTGACATTAAGAACACTCCGGTTGATTGGTCCGTACGATTTGGATAAGGAACAGGAAACACCCGTTTTTGGTTCCAGGCTTTTTACGTGGGAATTTATAAGTTCAAATATAGAAACAGCCAAAGAAAATGAAAGGAACAGGATTTTACAACAGGCGAGGGATGAATGGAACAAAAGGCCGACCGCTGTGAACGAAATGAAATCAATAACTTACTCGCTTGACGGATATACAACTCGTAATGATGATAAATACTTGGTTGAAAACTATCCCCAGGAAGCGGGAATTACATTACAAAGGAACTATAAATGTAAAGCGACAGCAATAATAAGTATTTACTACGAGCCTGGAAGTTTTACTCCCGGTACATATCGGGATGTTACGTATGAATCCGAATTTGAATATACAGATACTTTTGTTTCTGTTGTCTATTCCGGTTAATCCCGTCCTTTATTCTTCCTTTGATAAACCCAACTTTTGCACCATGGAAAAGCAGAATAACATCGTACTTGCCCCGTGCGCCACACAGGTAACGGAGCTTTATAATTTATGGAGGGAAAACCATACGGGCCGGCTTACGGACTTTTATAAGTTTATGGTAAACCCTTCGGCTGCCAGGGATCGCTTTATATCCTCTCTGGAGGCGCAGCATGAGTTAATCGGAAGTTTTATCGTAACCAAAACAGCAATACAATGAGTGCCAGCGACGAAGCTTTAAAGGTGAACATATATCCGACGGGAAATGCCTTTACGCGTAATCCTATTTTTCTGTCTGTATCATCCTATTCTATGGCAACATACAGTATCAGAATGAATAATGAGGAAATTTTCAAAGGAAACGGAATCGGGGAATTTCGTGTTAATATAGCCGAGATTGTCGAAACCGGAATAGCAAGTACACCGATTTTACCGGATAATACGGAGCCTCTGCTTGCCGTTTCCGGTTTGTCGGCCAAAGTAACTATACATGTGGTTAATGAGGGGGAAGAAGAATATAACCTGTCTTTTACAGCCTGGAAAGGGGGAATTTCCAAGAAAGAGTTTAAACGTCTTCGAAATATGGGGACTGATATATTTTCTTTGAAGTTCTTGAATGAATCCTGCAATTTCTTTTTTACCACCCGGAGCAATGACTGGCGTATAACGATGCGCGAGACGGAACTTTACCCGCTCTGTTTCATCTATCCGGGACACGAACTGAAAATAACGGAACTTCTTACCGGTCAAAGCCTTGCAGTACCAGGTACGGCAGGGAATTTCTACGCCTTGAACCTGGAGGCCGTAAGACTTAAATTCTTTACCGATTACGGGGTACTGGCTAACCTTTTTGACGTGTATAGCGGTGATACGTTTGCTCTCCGGATCGGGATCGAACAAAGCCCGACGGTTCGCGAGCGTTACCGGCTCCGGTTCCTGAACAGTTACGGGACTTACGAAGTGTTTTCCCTGGAAGGCGAGGCAAGCGTAACTCCCGGCATGGATGAAGACGAAGACGCTGTTTTCCGGCGTTACGATGAAATTACCGATGATTATTATTCGGATCGCATACGGACGGAGATACAGGAAGCTGTAACGATTAAGACGGGATTCAAACGCCCGCAGGAAATACGTTTTCTTCTTGATCTGCTTTCCTCTGATGATGTTTACCTGGCAGGTTACGGCCGGGAAGAAATAAAAGTCATTCCTTCGGCGGAAGAGTTTTCTTACCGTGTCCGTCCGGACGCACCGCAGAACGTGACGTTAAAACTCATGTTTGCCGACAAAGAGTCCAACTGGACGGGAGAAATTACGGAAAGCGGCTACCGGAAACCGAGGGTTCATTCCAAAGAGTTTAGTAAACAATTTAATTAATGTATCTATATGGCAACACAGGAGTATATCGATGATCTTATTATAGTCATTGAAACCGCGGAGGACGCGGAAAGCGTTACTAACCAAATGGTGGCGGCGGTTCTTGGCTTCTTGAACGAACACCTGAAACTGGTTTCCCAGGGTAAGGAAGTCGAGGCGGAGGAAACCGCCCGCATTGCCGCCGATGCAGCATTACAGAAGGCTATAGACGCCGTTTCTTTACGTATCGACCGACTTGTCGGTAACAACGCTTCGCAGGCAATCGACAACTTTAACGAGATTCTTAATTTTCTGAACGGGCTTAAAGACAGTGATTCGCTTGCCGCATTGCTGGCTGATATTAACGCCCGTATCGGCAGTGAAGACGGTTCGGAGAGTGAAGACGGTTCCCTTTGGGGAAAACTGAAAAGTTTGTCCCAGGATATAACCAGTTGTTCCGATGACATAAGCACATTGCAGATAGACCGTGACAAAATGAAACAGGGGTTACAGGAAACGGACGGGCGTCTGTCTTCCACCTTTACCAATGTAAACAACCTTTTGAACGCCGGTACCGTTTATAGTGATCTGTCGGGGGTATTTGCAACATTGAAAACGGCGGGAAAGATTAACAATGTACGGAAAAACGGTGTAATCCTTTCTTTTCTTACTGCCGACGGCTGGGTGACGAAACAATTTAGAGGTAATCCGGACACGGATTTTGAAAATGTCGAAAAGTGGGAGGATTTCGGCAGCGGCGGTTCGGCCGGCGGGAATACTTATAACGTAACCGGTAACATACCACTTGCAGAAGGTTTCTATACTCTTGCTTCCGCCATTGCCGCGGTACCGGAAAAACAACGCGGCCAGGGACGTGTTATCACCTTTGAAACATCGCTCGGTAAATGGGAGACGTGGCAATTTACCGGAACCGATCCGGCTGTCTGGGATCAGGAGGCGAGCTGGGAAGAGTTCGGCGGCAAAGGAACGGTAAAGAGTGTAACGGTAAACGGCGAGAAGCAGACGCCGGACGCGGCCGGTAATGTGAATGTAAACGTGGATATCCTGGAAGTGGACGAAACTTTGTCCTTAGATTCCACCAATCCGGTAGAAAACAAGGTTGTAACCGCCCGTTTTAACGAGGTGGACGCTTCCACGCTGTTTAATGTAAATGCGGAAGTAAGCGAGGATGAAACATCCGTCCGTCTGTCTTTCCAGAACAAAAGCGGCGCGGAAATTACCGCCGTGGATATCCCGGCCGGTTGCGGGGGAGGTTCCGGCGAAACGGTGGCTACTAAAATTGCCTTAAATGCGGCTGTAGATAATGCGATCATAAAAGAAGGCGGAAACGCCCGTCTTACTTATACGTACGATCACCAATACACCACGGGGGACGAAAAGGGGGAATCTACCGGGCAAAAGGCAGATATCACCGTTACGATCAGGCGTGGAACGACTACCATGTATTCCCAGACGGTCAGCGATGTTTCTAAAGGCAGTTACGAACTGGACCTTTCAAGTTACTTGCTTGTTGGGAATACCGATATTTACGTAGTGGCAACCACAACCGATCCGACTACCGGCAAGAAACAAACCCGGCAGGCGTTTACATCCGTAAAGGTTGTTAGTCTTTCCCTTACCAGCTCTTACAATCTGGCCGGGGCTATAGCCACAGGCGGTTATACTCTGGCCGACACGATTAATATTCCTTATGCTGTCAACGGTGCCGGAACAAAGGTCGTCACACTTTATCTGAACGGTCAGCAACAGAACGCGCACACTATTACAAGATCAGGAACGACAAACGGTAGTTTCAGTTTGTCCCCCTCTTCGCTTGTGACCGGCCGGAATACCGTTCAAATGGTTGCCGAAATGGAGGCTTCCGCCGATCTCGTGTTAAAGTCTGAAAGTATCTACATTGATATCCTGAAATCCGGAGGATCGGCACCGTTCATCGGCACGATGATAAGTTTTCCGGACGGCCGTATTTTTACGGAGGATCATCTTGTTCCGCGCCTGGAAGCGGGGCAGTACGAACAGGTGAAATTTAACTTTGTGGCTTATGATCCCGCCGCGACGCCGGCCAAAGTGGACGTTTACCGGGACGGGGTGAAAACGCAGTCTGTCAGTGTGGCCCGTACTACGCAGACATATACCAACCGTTTTACGGAACAGGGTGAAATCAATATGAAATTTAAGACGGGAGCCACGGAATACCCGTTTTATATCGACGTGACGGAAAGCGGCATCGACTTGCAAGAAACTACTGCCGGGCTTGTACTGAAACTTTCGGCAGCCGGGCGGAGTAACAGTGAATCCGATCCGGGAGCCTGGGATTATGGCGACATACATACAACGTTTGCGGGTTTCGACTGGAACAGCAACGGCTGGACGGGTGACGCCCTGAAACTTACAGGAGGCGCGAAGATTGAAATCGGGTACCAGCCGTTCTCCACAGATGCAACCACTACCGGGGCTACCTATGAAATGGAGATTCTTTGTTCGTCGGTAACGGACCGGCAGGGGGTAATACTGGACTGTATGGCCGGCGATATCGGTTTCCAAATGACAACGGAGCAGGCCCTTATGCGTGTTTCTGGCGGTACGGAAGTAAGTACAAAGTTTGCAAGTGATATGAACCTGAAAATAGCCTTTATTGTCGGGTCCAAGGCTGGCAAACGGTTGCTGGAACTTTATGTAAACGGAATCCGTTGCGGGGCTGTACAGTATGGGGCTACCGAAGGACTACTGCAGGCGGAACCGGTGAACATCCGTTTATTCAGTGATACGGCGGATGTGGAGATCAGGAATTTCCGTATTTATAACCGTGCGCTTACGGATGATGAAGAACTGAACAATTACATGGTAGACCGGACTACGTCGGACGAAATGGTCCTGTTATTTGAAAAGAACGATGTTACGGGGGACAACGGTACGGATATCGACATAGACAAGCTACGCGCCCAAGGAAAGGCGGTTATGCGAATTGTCGGCGATGTGAACCTTGTCAACGCCACCAATAACAAGAAATTCGAGGTCCCGGTCGATATCTATTTTTATAGCCCGTACGGTAAGGAGTATGACTTTGTAGCAAGGAATGTCGGTCTAAGAATACAAGGTACATCATCCACCACTTATCCGCGTAAGAATTACCGTCTTTATTTCTTGCGCTTGGAGAAATACGGTACCACGCTGGAAGTTAACGGTGTGGATGTGCCGTCTCTTGAATACAGTTTCAAACCGGGAGCACGGCCGATCAGTATATTCTGTTTGAAAGCGGACTTTTCCGATTCTTCCGGTACACATAATACCGGTGCGGTGCGTATTGTGAATGACATTTGGAAGAAGTGCGGGTGGTTGACGCCGCCGCAGGCTGCATATAAGGGGGAATATGACGTACGTATAGGTGTAGACGGTTTCCCTATGGACCTGTTTTATGATAACGACGGCACCGGTACGAATACTTATCTGGGAAAATACAATTTCAATAATGAGAAGTCGGAAAGTGCGATCATTTACGGTTTTGAAGGAATTGAAGGATTCAACGACGAAGCGTCCCTGAACGGGCAGCGTAACAAATGTATCTGTCTGGAGTTCCTGAATAACTCCGAGGCCCTTTGTTTGTTCGGGACTACCGACATGTCTTCTTTTGATGATGCGCTGGAATTTCGTTTCAAAGCAGATACTACCTGGGCGGATGCACACGAGGACGACAAGGCGGCAGTTATAAGACTTTGGAACTGGGTAGATTCATGTAAAGGTAATCCCGCCAAATTCCTGGCGGAATATAACCAGTATTTCGGTAATGACAGCCCGTTTGCATGGTATCTGATTACCGATTACTTTATGGCCGTGGATAACCGGGCAAAAAATATGATGCTGGCGACCTGGGACGGCCTGATCTGGTATTTCCTTCCTTACGATATGGACACGTTGTTCGGTGTGCGTAATGATTCGGTACTGAAATACGAATATACCATTACCCACGCAAGTTTTGACGATAGTATCGGTAGTTATGCTTTTGCCGGCCATGATTCCGTTTTATGGGAACTGGTACGATCTTGTCCGGACAAATTGCGTGAAGTGGCAGAAACCTTGCGTAGTAATATGAGCCTTGAATATGTCCTGCAAGTATTTAACGAGGAGCAAATGGGTAACTGGTGCGAGCGGATTTATAACAAGGATTCGGAGTATAAATATATCCTTCCGCTTACCGAAGGGGTGACAACCAGCAGCGGAACCAGTTATTATAATTATCTGTATGCCTTGCAGGGCAGCCGTTACGCGCACCGTACTTATACCATTCAGAACCGTTTCGCCCTTTTGGATAGTCAGTACGTGGCCGGTACTTATCGTCGTGACAGCTTCGCGGCTTATTTCGGGTATAAGTTCGGAAACGATAACCGGAAAGTTCGGATTACAGCCTCCGAACGGTATTATTACGGGTACGGGTACACGTCCGGAACACCGCACCAAAGCGCGGTACTTGCAGAAACGACCGGTAGTGTGGTGGAACTGACAATGGACACGGATTTGATTGTAAACGATCCGCAATATTTCTACGGTGCAAGCCGTATTCGCGGGCTTGATCTGACGGATGTAAGCCACGCCATTGTCGGCACATTGAACCTGAATAACTGTACGGCCTTGCGTGATCTGAATATTAGTTGTGAGGCCGGACAAACGACACTTAACGCCCTTCTGGTGGGTAATTGCCGTAATCTTCGAAAACTCGACATATCCGGGCTTAAATCCTCTTCCTTTACCGGTATGGACCTTTCAAGCAATGCTAAACTTGAGACCTTCCTGGCCGGTGATACATCCCTTACCGGTGTGACATTCGCCGGCGGTGCGCCTCTGGCCGTTTGCGTCCTTCCCGCAACTTTGCAGACGCTGGAACTCCGGTACCTGAACAAACTAACCAATGCTGGGCTGCAGCTGGAAGGCACGGCAAATATCACGCGCCTTGTGATTGATAACTGTAGCCTGATCGACTGGAACACGTTGTTACAGCAATGCAGCGCGACCAGCTATCTACGAATTACCGGTATAGATATGGACGGGAACGGTAATTTGCTTCGCAGGCTTATGACAATGGGCGGCGTTGATGAAGACGGGGGAAACGTGCAGACGTGCCGCCTGGTAGGTACGTACCGGCTCACCCAGTCCATGTCGGATGAAGAGTACGCCGCCACCTGTGCACATTTCCCGGAACTGAATATCATTCAGCCGCAGTTTGTCGGTATAAAAATAGATCAGACGGTAGGAGACGGGGAAAAGATTACGAATCTGGATAACTCAACCGGATATGACTATAATACGGAATTTACCCCGTCTTCCCATATCCTGGAAGTGTTGGCGAAAAGGCCTTGCGTTCTGGCCAAAAAGACGGCGGAGGGTGAAATGACCTGTTATCCGCTTCATGATGAGAACCGGAACAAATACGCCGATAGTGAGAATGTGGAGAACGCCACGGATGCAGTATTAACCGGATCGGAAGGCGAAGTTTACGTATATGAACCTCATTACTGGTACAAGGGAGTAACGGACGTGCTGAATCAATGTCTTTACGGTTTTATTTCAAGTAATGAGGATGCGCCGGCAGCGGCAGGGTACACCAGTGTAAAATTTACCCGTGAAGAGCTGGACGTAACGGAAGGGATCGGGATTCGTAAGAATACGGATTACACGACCATTGAAGAGGCAAAGAACGAATACGAATCCGGATCGTTCGCCCTGGTGGATGTTCGGGATTACAAGCAGGTTCGTTTTCCCGGTCTGGCTTCCACTCTTTACGGGGCTGTATTTATAGATGATACGGGCAAAATAGTAAGTCGGGTCAGCGTTTCAAACGCGAACGGTTTTATCAATGGTATGTACTTGTTTTGTGCCGTTCCTGTAGGGGCAACGAAACTGGCCTTTACCTTCCTTAATTCGGCGACATTCGATTTCGTTTTACTCACAACGTCGGAAAGTGTAGAAGCGATCGAGCCGGACTGGGTAGAGCATACGGAATGCCTGGGCGGTGCTTATGAAGCCTACTTGATTGATGATGTGTTGCGTTCTGTCAGTGGTGTTTCAAGTGTAGGAACCATTTCACAAGCCCAGGCAATCAAATACGCCCAGAACCGAGGCAAAGGTTTCCAGCTGTTTGACTGGGAAATGCACAAGGACGTGGGTAATCTGCATTTCTTTAAATACGGTAATACCGATTCGCAGGGAGTTTGCGGATATGGAACAAACAATTACCAGAAAGTGACAGGCCTTACAAATGCGTTGGGAATACGTGATACGGTTTCTTATTATAAAGAAAAGGGCGGTTCCAATCCACAGGCGGAAGGTGCTTACCGGGACGGTGTAAATTATCAGTCCGTCAATGTACTGGGATATGAAAATTTCCAGGGAAACAAGGCGGAATGGTTGCAGTATGTCACGGTAAACAAGACAGCAGCGGACGGAAGGTGGTTTATTACCATGCCGGACGGAACGGAACGCGTTGTACAGGGAATTACTGTTTATAATGCGGATATTTATCCTACCCACATGGTTTGGGGCCGGTATATGGATTTGATTGCAGCCAAAGAAGGCGGTTCCACTTCTTCACATTGGTTCGACAGGTTCTATGTAGGTACCGGGCTTTCTCGTGTGGTGTTTCGGTCGAGCTACTACGCGTACGCGTTAGGCGGTGTTTCGTATGCGAACGCGAATAACGATTCATCGAACACGAATGCGAACATCGGCGTTCGGCTTGCCTTCAGGGGCATAATACGCTGGGCGGGTAGCGTCGCGGCCTTTAAAGCCATAAATCAGGCTGATTAAAATAAAAAAATAGCAACGTAAAACGTTGTGCGGGTAGCGCGGGCGTCCGGAAGTAAGACGGGTGCCGGTGCTTCCTGAAAATACAAAGGCGGATTTCCTCATATACACTCGTGTGGTGTATCGGTCGATCAAAAACAC
>ERZ780057.359-NODE-359-length-19873-cov-7.22167_pt1 | contig 19873 bp, 10 predicted proteins | sample MGYA00511844_ERZ780057 | MGnify/ENA primary metagenome ERZ780057 (study PRJEB29588, sample SAMEA2149030) | human gut metagenome | biome: human gut; feature: human-associated habitat; material: faeces | place: Denmark | collected 2008/2010 ...
CCGGATGGTCGCGCTGGCCGTATGCACCGGATGGCTCTCGGGGATGCTGCTCTCCGGCCCTGTGGCATGGTACCTCAGATGGAGGGTGCATCCGGCGATGCTCTCCGCCGCCCTCATCGAGCTGCTCAGGGGCATGGACATACAGCCTTTTTGCAATACTATTCCATTGGCGTCCAGGACAGCGGGGCTGCTGGAGCCGATAGGAAGCCGGGAAAGGAAAACGGGTTAACGGGCCGGCAGGAAGGCCCCCATAGCGTTTTCGGAATCATCGCGCAGGCGATGGAGCGGTTCGGCCGTACAAAACGGCACATCCTGTGGAAGATCAGCTACGCCGAGCTGATGCTGATGAACACGGATGTCAGCCGGTACGTGACCAAGGAGGAGCTCCTGGAAAGGGAGCGCAACCGTAGGCCGGACAAATTCACCACTGAATATTTTCAAACAAAACTCGGAGGATAGGAATGGAACCTGTAAGACTGGAGATACTGCTTGACGACAAGACCCTGAAGGGGATGCGCTCGGTGGAGGGCAACCTTTCCGGGATAGGCCTGTACGCGAAACAGGTCATCGCACAGCTGGAGCAGGAACTTGCGACTCTGCAGGAACGGTTCAGACAGGCCATGGCCGCAGGTACGAATACCGACGCCCAGATGGCGGACATCCAGGCGCTGCAGGGAGTTGTCAGACAACTGAAGACGGAGCTGCAGGGGCTGGAGGAGCAGAAGAAAAAAACAGGCTCCACCCCTCTCATGGGAGATGATCCCGCCCCGAAACTCAATAATGTGAGGATGAGCATGCAGCAGATCGCCCGGGAGCTCCCCTCGCTGGCAATGGGTCCCCAGATGTTCTTCCTTGCCATTTCCAACAACATTCCCATGTTCACCGACGCCCTGGCATCAGCCCGCAAGGAGTATGAGGCGCTGACCGATGCCGGAAAGAAAGCCACCCCGGTGTGGAAGCAGGTGCTCTCCTCACTGTTCTCGTGGCAGACGGCGATGTCTGCCCTGATCACCCTGTCTGTCGTATATGGGAAGGAGATCGGCGGATGGGTGAAGAGCCTGTTCGGCGTGAAGGATGCCGCCCTGTCCGCGGCGAAAGCCCAGGAAAAGGTGGATGAATCCTTCAGAAGCAGCAGCCGTGATGTGGCGGAACAGGTCACTCTCGTCATGTCCTTGTCCGAAAGATGGAAGGAACTGGGAGACAACATGGCGGATAAGAAACAGTTCATCACCGAAAACAAGAAAGAGTTCGGGAAACTCGGTGTTGAGGTGGGCAACGTGAATGATGCCGAGAACCTGCTGGTGGACAATACGGACGTGTTCATCGGGGCGATGATCCTCAGGGCAGAGGCGGCCGCAGCGTTCAAACTGGCCACGGAGCAGACGGGGAAGGCCTTGGAAAAACAGAACGAGATAGAGGAAAGGCGGAAGAAAGGCCCGACTTTCTGGGACAAGTTCAGGGCCAATTTCTTCTCTTCCGCGTCCGGATCAGCCACTTATACCCGTCAGGCGGACGCTCCCACGGCCGAACAGCTCAGCGAAAATGCTACCTCCGCCCTGGAAGAGGAGCAGAAGGCGGCAGAGGATACGGCCAAATCCTATATGGACCTGTTCCTTGCAAGGACAAAGGAATGGAAGGAGAGGCTTAAATCGGCAGGCATAAAGGAAGATGACGGAGGGAAAAACAAAGATACGGGCAAATCGGCCCGGGATTATCAGGACGAGCTCGCCGACGCCCGTATCAGGGCGCAGCAGAAACTTGAGGCGGCACGCATATCGGTCATGCAGGAAGGTATAAGGAAACGCCAGGCCCTTGCAAGGCAGGAGCTTGACGAGTCGCTCGCACAGATTGACAAGGAAGAGCGTGACACCCTCAAGAAAATGGACGAGGCCGAGAAGAAACGGGGTGTGAAGTCCACGCCCGAGGAAAGGCAGGCCGTAAGGGACAATGCGCCTCAGCAGCGTCTTGTCGCCTACCAGCAATATGCGAAGGAATTCTATACCGCCGACAAGGAATGGCAGGAGAAGGACCTGCAATCCTGGATTGACTATAACAAGGAATACGGGACATACCAACAGAAACGTCTGGCCATCATGCGGGAATATACCCTTAAATCCTCGAAAGAGGGGCTGAACGGGAATGACAAAAGGATGCTGGCCCGACAGCGCGACGAGGCACTGTCCGAACTTGATTTCAACGAACTGAAGAACACCATCAACTGGGATGTCATCTTCGGCAATCTGGACAAGGTGACAAAAAAGGAGCTGCAGAAGGTAAAGCGGCAAATAGTCAGTTTCCGCAACAGCCCGGAATTCAAAAAAAACGCCACTCCGGAACAGATACAGGTCATCGAGGAAGCCATCGGGAAGATCGACAGCGAGGTCATTGAGAAAGGAGGTCTGTTCGGCAACCTGACCGAATCCATACGGGAATACTCCGAAGCGGTTGATGAACTGACAGCCGCGCAACGGGATTATGACGAGGCCGTGCGGCAATACGGGGCGGACAGTGCGGAGGCGGAGGCCGCTAGAAAGAAAAGGAACAAGGCGGAAGCCGGAGAGCGCAATGCCGGGAACAATCTGGAAGCCTCGAAGGATAAGGCGGTGAGAAACATCACCGCCGGCGTCGAACGGGTGCACAAACCCCCCCCCGCCGTGGCCGATGCGATGAACACGCTGGGCGAAGCGGACATGAGCCTGTCATCCTTCGGAAGCGCGGTCGGGTCTCTGGTGGACACGCTGTCCGCATCCGGAAGCAAGATTGGCGGCATCATTGCGGCCATACTGGCTATCCTTGAGCAGATCGGGCAGAAAGGTCTGGAGGGTTTTGTCGGCAACATTCTCGAATCCGTCATGCACGCCGCAGGAGGATTATGGGACAGCATCGGACGTCTGTTCGGTGTCAAAGGACTTGGAGGCATCTTCAAGGGGGCCGACTATTCCGGCTATAATGAGATGGTCGACCAGTACAACCGCCTGAACGAGATATGGGACGAACTGATTGACAAGAAGAAGGAATATATAGAGACCAGCTACGGCACCGAGGCACAGAAGGTCGGAGAGGAAGCACTAGCCCTCCAGCAGACCGCCATTGATTCTTACCGGATACTAGGCAGGGAACGTCTGAATTCGGGAGCCAGCACGGGATCGCACTCGATTGGGGTGCGGCAGCGCAAATGGATGTCCTCGGAGGACTGGGCGGCAGCCGGCGCGGCCCTGGGAGAAGACTTCTACAGGTACGGGATCGGGGAAGGACGTATGACCGGGCTGTTCGACCTATCTGTGGAGCAGTTGGAGAAACTGAAATCGGAAGCTCCCACATTCTGGGCCAAGCTGGATGATGATGTCAGAAATTATCTGGACAAGATCATTGACGGCTCGGAAAAACTGGGTGACATACAGATCCAGATAAAGGAACAGCTCACGCAGATATCTTTTGACAACGTGCGTGACGCCTTTTATGACACACTGCTTGATATGGAAAGCGGGGCGGAGGACTTCTCGGAGGATTTCAGCGGGTACCTGCAGAAGGCTATCCTCAAGACAAGTATGTCGAAAGTCTACGACAAGAGGCTTCAGGAATGGTATGACAAGTTTGCCAACTACAATAAAGAAGGGGGGATAGATACCGGGGAATACAAGGATCTCCAGCAGGAATGGAATGACATTGTGAAGGATGCCCTGGAGGAGCGCGACTCGCTGAAGGATATCTTCGGATGGACATCATCGTCCTCCTCCTCCCAGTCCGGCCGGGCCGGAACCGTCACCTCCATGACCGAGGAGACGGCCGGAAGGCTGGAGGGGATCGGCAACGCGGCCCTTGACCGTATCATCAGCATTGACAACAACCTTACGAGGCATCTCGAAGGGATGGCGACATCCCTGGGCAAGATAGCGGGGAATTCGGAGTACCTCAGACACCTCGAGACGATAAACGAGAACATCGCGGAGCTCCGGCGCGGTGTGAAACTGAAAACATAGGACTATGGAAGTGGAGGAAGGACTGCTGAAGATAAACGGGACGGACATGGCGTCCCTGGGATGTTTCCTGTACGAGGAAAACGCGGGGGACCATACCAATTACGACTCGCTGATGAAGCCGCCGAAGATGAAGGAGTACACATCCGTCAGCTACCGGGAGCTTGACGGCGAGGAGCTGCCCGAAACCCTGCTTCCCCGCTACGAGGCGAGGGACATCACGCTGAAGATGGCGGTGGTTGCGGATACACAGGCCGGGTGGTTCAATAACTACAACGCCGTGCTTGCCTTGCTGAAGTCCGGATGGCTGACGCTGGATGTCCCGGAGATAGGCCGGGTGATGAAGGTCTATCTGAAGGAATATACCCGGTACAGCCAGTTCACGACAATCAGAAGTACCGGCCAGCAGATAGCCGGATTCACGGTCACGCTGCGCGAGCCGAAACCTTTTTCAAACAGTGATTAAAAACGATTTAAAAGCATCATAGATGGAACTTGCGATCTACAACAGGCAGGGAACCCTGAAAAGGAAGGTCAGTCCCGACTCATCGTCCCGGTGGACCGAGGAGGTGGGAACAGAATTCGTGGTGACGGTGAACTTCACCACCTGGGAGTTCTTCGTCCTGTCGGTCGGCGACTATGTGGAGATATCGGGAAAGCGGTTCTCCATAAAGAAGGAATACCGCCCGAAAAAGACCGACACACAGAAATACACCTACAATATCAGCTTCTACGGCCGCGAGCACGACATGCAGGACCTGTTGTTCTGCCGTCTGAACCAGGGGGAGGACGACCTTGAGTCCGTCTTCGCCTATGACGGCACGCCGATGGAAATGCTGGAAAAGCTGGTGGCGAACATGAACCGCAACACCGACGGTGTGACGTGGCGTGCAGGCCAGGCCGTCACCGGCGACCGGAAGACCATCAACTTCAACGGTCTGTTCTGCTGGGATGCGGCAGGCGAGATAGCCGGTGCCTGGGAAACCGAGTGGTGGCTGGACGGGGAATACCTGAACATAGGGAAATGCGAACACGGCGAACGGGTCACGCTCGGCTATATGAAGGGATTGAAGACGGGACTGACCCAGAATGAGAACTCCAATTCGATCAAATGGTTCACACGGCTGATCCCCGTAGGCTCAACCAAAAATATTGACCCGTCAAAATACGGCTACACCCATCTGCAACTGCCGTCACGGGACAAGTATATCGACCTGAACACTCAATTGGGCCTGAAGGAGCATCGCGAGGAAGCGGCCTTTGAGGATATATTCCCGCACCGTCTGGGTACGGTGTCATCGGTAAGGTCCGAGGAGCAGACCAATACGGACGGGGAGGAATACACCGTCTATTATATCAAGGACAAGGATCTCCCCTTCAATCCGGATGAATACATGATCGGTGAGGAGGTGATACACATCACTTTCGAAAGCGGCGACCTCTCCGGAAGGGAGTTCGAGTGCAACTGGCATAACGGCACACAGGAGTTCGAGATCATCAACACCTACCCGGACGACAACACCCAGATACCGGGAGGCAACATCATACCTCAGGCCGGTGATACGTATATCCTGACGAACATCCGCATGCCGGATGAGTATTACCCGATAGCGGAAGAACAGTACAAGCAGGCGGTTGACAGCTTCCTGACAGAATACAGCAAGGACATATCCATCTATTCCGGCGACACGGATTACATCCATGTGGATAAAAACAGTGTGCCGTTATCGCTCGGGCAAAGGGTGAGACTGGAGGACGCGCAGTATTTTGAGGCCGGATATATTGCCACCCGCATCACAAGGATAGAGAGGAAACTGGGCAATCTTTCCGAGGCTTCCATTGACTGCTCGTCGGCGGTCAGCACCTCATGGAAGTCATCCGTGGACTCGACGCTGAACAATCTGGAATACACGCTGGCGCAGGAGCTGGCGCAGACGTTTATCCGACTTCTGAAAATGGGAGATACGGAAGCCCCCAGTGACTATACGGCTTACTCCTCCCTGAGATCACGTAATGAATTTATCAGCAAGAGAAACCCTGACGCCGCCAATGAGCTGATCACTTTTTTGAAGGGTTTACTTATAGGTAAGAACGGTAGTGGAATTACTGTATTGGAAGATGGTACCTCTCAAGCCGTCGTTGACCGGCTTTATGTAAAGATTAAGGCTGTCTTTGACGAGCTTGAGGTCAAGAAGAAGACGCATGTTGGTGGTGAGCAGATCTTATCTCCGGCCGGAATGAAGTGTGTCCGTGTGGAGGAACTTGATGAGAGCTATCGTTGTTTCTTTTTGTCGGAAGTCGATGGTATTACAATCAATAACGAATTTACAGTCGGTACATTAGCATTAGCCCAAGAATTTAACATTAAAGAAGGAACATCTCACAATGTATCCAACCGCTACTACTGGCGTGAGGTGACAGGTGTAGGATCTGACTATATTGATTTGAGCAAAACCAATGCCGATAAGGACAGTGATATCCCGGTTGCCGGTGATGATATTATTGGTTTGGGACACTTGACGGATATCACCCGTCAGGCAGCTATAATCCTTTCTTCTGTTAATGAAACTTCGCCTTCCATTATTTTCTATCAAGGTATCAACTCTTTCTCTCTTGCCGGGAAAGAAGTCATCGGGCTGGGCTTTGACAAGTCCACCGGACACGCCTATATCAATGTGTATGGTGATGCCTATATCGGTGCCAAGGATGAGAGCACTTACATCCGTTATACACAAAAAGGCGGTGTTGATATCAAGGGTATGTTCCATATCGAGCAGGGTTCTACTGGATGGAAGAATATGGAAGGTCTGCCGGATGAGATACAGGCAGCGGCTGATCTGGCCCAAAAGGCTCAGGATGCGATAGACAATGCGGCTGTCGGCTCGGTCAATCTGTTGCGTAATTCTGGGTTTACGGGAAATTATAGTCCGGCGGATTTGAACTTTAACACGGAATTGTCGGCTAAAAGTGAGGTGTATTCTGACAAGCTCAACTATTGGAGCAATTCAGGAGCTTCTGTGATCAAGGACACTTCTGCCGTTTCGGGTTATTCCGTGACCATAGGCAGCATATCCCAAGTTGTGAACGCCCTGATTCCAGACGAGAATTATGTTGTGTCCTTTAAGGCAAAGGGAGAGAATGTCACTGTGACATGCGGTGGATGGAATACTCAGCAACCCCTGACATCCTCCTTTCAGAAATTTGTGCTCAAATTCACATTCAACGGCGCCAAATCCCTTGCATTGGCTGGTGCGTGCACCTTGTGTGATATACAGCTTGAGCGGGGCACTATCGCCACAGACTGGGCACCGAACCCTCTTGACCGTGATGATTTCTATTCCACCTTCCTTGCACTCAAGTATCTGACGGATTATATGAAGGACGGCTCAGTGGATATACTTGGCGGTCTTATTCTGGCTGGTGCCATATTGCTTGGCAATTATAAGGACGGAAGTATGCAGGAAGTTACAGCAGGTATTAGCGGGACATACAATGATGGGGATGATGTGTCATTTTTCTCGGGAGGAAATCTGGAGAAGGCTATACGTACTGTCATGAAGTATAAGGATGATCCCGGATATGTCCCGTCTGAGGATGAGTTGAAAATGATGGCTAATTTTGTGATCACCCACGGAGGGCGCGCGATCTTGAACGATGTGGTGTTACGTGGATACGTTCATGCGCTCGGAGGTTTTTTCAGGGGGAGACTTGAGACATCTGTTGAGGGAAAACGTATCGTCATTGATCCGGAGAAAAACACTCTTGAAATGTACACGACTGAAGGACATGCCACCTTGGTTATGAGATTTGATACATCATCGGACGGATGGGAATATGGTGATTTGATTCTGCGAAAATATGTAGGGGACCAATTGATTCAAGAAACGACTGTATATCCGGAACGTATCAGAATACAGAATCATGTGGAAAATACGGATATTATTCTTAATCCCAATAACGTTTCTTTTTATGGCTCTAACGGAGATATGTTGTTAGTCGGAATGAAACCTATATATGACGGGGTGAGTGTTTCCAGGTATGTGGCCAATATTGAATGCAGTAGCTGGCCTAGCAGGGATAATGTTAGTCCCGGACAGGTATATGTGGAATATGAGACGGTTGGAGGAGTGGTGACAAACGGAACTTTAAAAGTAAGGAAGTGATATGGAACTAAATACAATACCGAATGCTGGGACTTGGGATAAAACCAGTGATAGGCTTAATCAAAATTTTACCAAAATAGGTACGGAAATAGAGAAAATAAAAAATTCAACTTCCAAAAACAAAGGATATTATGATACGTCGGATGATCTGAAAGAGAATGTGAAAACTGGAACAATTGGAGATAAGGCCTATGTCGGTCTATCCTATCCTTATCAGATATGGAAGTGGGATGGAACAACATGGTATGATACAGAACAGACTGGTGGTGAGGAATATGTCGATTTGGATAATTACTACAGCAAGGAAGAAATCAATTCATTGAATGATGAAACGGATGCTCAAATAGAGGAATTGTTTCAAAAGGTTGATTTGATTGATGCTGGTCTTAACGGTCTTGATAATGCCGATGTATCGGACACCATATCATGGTCTGACAATTTATGGATCGCCAATTTGAAGGAGCCTGCCACCAATGGTGATTGGGCGACAAAATTCCGCCATTCCGGTTACATCGATATCACCGGCTATGATGAGGTAAAGCTGAGCGGACTGGCCAACTGTTCCAGTTACAGCACTTCCAGTTCTCTGAAATATACCATAGCGGTGTATGGTGACGGAACCTTGATAGACCGTCACCAGTTGTCTGACGGCTCGGTCGAGAAGTCCCTTTTTCCTTCCGACTATTCCGGTTATATGAAAATCGAGATCGTGGTGAACGCTCTCAAGGACACAAGCTCATACGCTCCTAAGATGCTGGTAAGCAAGGCCGGTATAGGTGTTAATAATGGCGATAAAATAGCAAAACGTCTATGGTTTTCAGGAGACAGCCTTGTATCTGTGATAAGGACGGAGTTTGCTAAGATATTAGCATATAATGGATATGAATGGGCCAAGTCTGCAACTATGGGAGGAGAAAAGTCTATAGGAAATCTGACTAGAACCGGAGGAATTCCTGCACGGATTAATTCTGAATTTATAATACCATCTACAACGAATCCAGTTCCAATAGATCTTACTAGTAGTTGGTTAAGGTCTGATGGGGCATATCATCCTGTTGGATTTGCCAATGTTCTATCGGATGAAGTACGGATTAAAGGAGTCAAGGGCATACTTAACAAGATTACTTCTGATGTGGTAGGATTGGTTTTATATAATTCCTCAAAAAAAGTTATAGCTGTCTATAGCGGAAGTGGTACCGTCTCTAATTCTTCTGTAGCGTATGCGAGAATTAATATCAATAATCCTCAGACCGCAGAAGCTCATATCTCTATAGGAAGTACACCAGTTATGGTCAGTGATGTTTGTAATATACAAGGATACGTTAATTCATCCGGTAATGTTATCAGCGATACGGCTTATTTATGTTCTGATTTTATTGAGGTGGATGGACAAGAGATATATTATGATGGGTTGGCTGTTGCTAATGGCTATACATTTTCTAGGTCTGAGCCCGGGGATGAAATCAGAATAGGCGTGGGTGAATATTTGTATTTTGAAGTGTTGTGGGAGAATAAGGATTATCCTTTAATTGTCTTGACAGGTCAGAATGGAGGATATGAGAATGAAGATGATTTGGTTGCCCAACTATATTCGGCATTGCAGAGTTTTGATAAATATATTGTTTTGCCTACTTATCTTTCTGGAGCAACAGACTCTCTTCGGCAAAAGATGAGAGCAAAATTTGGGAACCGTTTTCTTGACCTCCGCGGTTATATGGTTGGCAGTTCCGTATATGATGCTCAAAGATGGGGGTTACTGGATACTTCCTATGGAGCAATTGATTGGGATAAACCTGCTGGAGAAGGTGGACCTGTCATGGTTAACGATCTTGTTCATCAAACTAAATTAGGAGGTTATGTACAGGCGGTTCTTATATGGAATAAACTTATTGATCTTGGTTTTGTAGAAGGAGAAAAAGTAGATAGTGCCCAATTTTTTGTAGAGTAACTCGGAAAGTTATCAGTAACACTCAAAACATATATTTATGATACGAAAATTAATCATCAGAATAATGAACTATCTGTCCGTTGAAGTGCATCCATATGCGGAATGGTTCTAGAATATTTATCTATTGTATGGGATAGAGAGTAGGACGTGGATTGAACGGCTGCTGTGCTTTTTGCTGGCGGCTGTTCTTTTTTTATCTAAATTAATCCGATCAATAACAATAAAAACAACATAATTATGAACAGTTATAATATCTACGATGAAAATCATGAGGCAACGATATTGTATCACGCTATTGCACGTGATGAGGAACAAGTAATGGATCTTGCTAAAGAAACAGGAATTGATATGGATGGGTTGAGTATAGAGCTGGAACGGTCTAATGTAAAGGATCAGTTGGGAAAACCGTTGTCAGCAAGAATAGAGGATGCGTTAATATATTAATTATGGCAAGAAGACGTTCTATTACCCTAGATCAAGAGTCTAGGGTATTGTCCCTATACAAACAAGGGATAGCGATTAAAGAGATAATAAAAGAAACAGGGGTGCGGTCTGAGCAGACAATATACAGGATATTGGACAGCAATGGTGTGCCAAGACGTCCCAAGGTTAGAGGTGTAAGAAAAATATTTGTCATGATAGAGGAGGATGTGGCTGCTATCTTGGATAAGGAGCAATCAGTATCATTATATGTCAATGAGGCTATAAGATACTATCATGATAACCGACGTTAATTGTCGGGTTTTTTTTTTATTAAAACTACATTTAACTCGGATTTAAATCACATTTTGAATTGTGTTAACAAGTGTGATTTTGGAACAAAATGTTTTGCAAAAGTGGAACATTTTGTTTTGCGGCTTATAATATTATGTAAAGGAATTGAGCCATCAGGAAATATCCGCTATCTTAGGTATGAATCCTCAATCAAGCAAGAATCTTTTGTCGCGTACATTGGCACGTTTGCGTGAATTCTTTTTCTCTGTTTCAACCATATGGATTTTCAGTATCTTGGTGCATTGTGTTCATGTGCCTGTGCGTAGTGTTTGGGCTTTTCACTTCTCTTGATTTAGCGAGTAGTCAATCATTGTTGTTTTATCATTTGGGCATGTTTTCATGGAATGAAGTGATATTTGTGTGATGAATAAGTTCTTTTATTTGTCATATAAGGTTTGTCTATTGGTTTTGCGAAGGCTCATGCAAAGAAAAGTGTGATTTCTTTTCTTTTTTATGAGTACCTTTTTTATCGGGCACCGTTTTCTTAATAAAAAGGTTTTTCGATGAAAAATAAAAAAACAATATATAATTCAGATGAATTTCGTAAAACAGTTCAATGCCTGACTGAGAAGATTCGGGAAGCAGATGAACTGGAATCTGTTGATGTAGACAAATCTTTTCAGGACGTGATGAAACGAGTAGGAAGGGAAAAAAAGGTTCCCCACAGACGTCATATTTATAGGTGGTCTTTGTCGATAGCGGCAGCGATTGCTTTGGCTTTAGTTATGAACTGGTGGAGTACCAATGTTGATGAGGGTACGGAGCTTGATATAGCATTGCTGAATGACACGACTTCCATTTGCGGTGATGAGGTGATTCTGATAACAGATAACCAAGCTATGAATCTGAAAAATGATGCTTCTTTAAAATATGATACTTTAGGAAGTTCGAATATTCAGCAGTATGCATTAAATACTAAAATATCCCAGGCTTCATCTGTAAAGAATGAAATGCATCAAATAATGGTTCCTAATGGGAAAAGAGCTGATATTACTTTTTCTGATGGTACTAGAATTTATATAAATTCAGGTAGTAAAGTGATATATCCGGATATTTTTGAAGAACGGAAACGTGAAATCTTGGTAGAGGGGGAGGTTTATCTGGATGTAGCCAAAAGGAAGGATTGCCCATTTGTTGTCAAAACAAGAGAGTTTGATATACGCGTGCTGGGTACTTCGTTTAATGTCTGTGCCTATAGGGAGGATGAGGCTGCATCTGTTGTTTTAGTACGTGGAAGCGTGGAAGTAACTACTGAGAATAAGAGCAAAGTAAGATTAGCACCTAATCAATTGGTGGATATTAAAGGCAATAAAACGCAGGTACGTAAGGTTGATGTGTCCGAATACATCAGTTGGAAGGATAATTTATTGCTGCTTCATCAAAGACCCGTAGGAGATGTTTTAAAGAAGCTTGAGCGGTATTATGGGTGTAAAATACGGTATGATGCAGAGATTACGACCTTGTCATTGTCAGGAAAACTGGATCTCCAAACAGATATTACCAATGTTATGGATAACTTATGTCTTTCATTATCATTGCATTATACAATAAATGATAAAGATGAAATCTATGTGAGCCTTAAATGAGAATTGTTGAACCTTAAAATACTTTAGCCTATGGAATAAAAGAAGGATGTAAAAAAAGAAAACCAGACAGTATTTGCCGTACTATCTGGTCACTGAATCGTTGTTTAATTATTTACCTTGAAATAAATAGAAAAAACAATCAAATATATGAAAAAATACACGAATAGAATAAAACTCATGCCTAAATTCACAAAATGTATGAGTTTAGCCATGATTTTAACATTTACAGGTTATGAAGAGGCTTTTGCGGAAATGAGTTATGCGGAACAAACCAGCTTTACCGTTTCCATGGAGAACCAGACTTTGAAGAGTGTGATTAATTGGGTAGAAAAAAATAGTCAATTTATTTTTATATATCGTACAGATATTGATTTGTCTCGTCGTGTCAATGTGGATGTACGAAATAAAACAATAGAGGAGGTACTGAAACAAATGTTTGCCGGTACTGATTTGGAATATCATATCCGTGACAGACAAGTAATAATTCGCAAGGCCATTTCTAGAGAAGAAACGCGTCCCATTGTTATGCAACAAGATAAAGTGACTGTCAAAGGTATAGTGACCGATGCCAAAGGAGAAGCAATTATTGGGGCTAATATAATAGAGAAAGGTACTACCAATGGTACTATAACTGATATAGACGGCCGGTTTACGTTAGTGGTAAGTGAAAAAGCGTCTTTGGTCTTTTCTTATATCGGTTATCTGACCCAAGAAATGTTGGTAGGGAAAAAAACGTTTCTGAATGTTCAGCTGCAGGAAGACAATAAGACTTTGGATGAAGTGGTGATAACAGGTTATGGGGGCACACAACTTCGTTCCAAGATGACTAATTCCATTGCTAAAGTTGACAATTCTACTTTAAGTACGGGGGCCCATACTAATCCGGCGCAAGCACTCTCTGGTGCAGTGGCAGGATTAAGGGTACAGCAAACTAGCGGTAATCCGAATTCCACTCCTACTTTGGTGCTTCGTGGTGGTACCAATCTGGATGGTAGCGGTTCACCTTTGGTTATTATCGATGGTGCTGTACGCGAGTCGTTGAGTGATGTGAATCCGGAGGATATCGAGTCTTTGGAGGTCATGAAAGATGCTGGTGCTACAGCTATTTACGGTGCGCGTGCTTCCAATGGTGTAATTCTTGTTACTACTAAAAGAGGTTCGGAAGGACATACGGAAATAAATTTGAGTGCGAAAGTCGGTTTCAATTTTTTTCATAGCCAGTATGAATTTTTGAATGCTCATGATTATTTGTATTATATGCGTTCGGCATTTTATCGGTCTTCGCATATATGGCAGGATAAATCGGGTGCTTGGCATGGATTTGCCAGTGATGCGACTTTATCCGGAACACAGCCTTACGGAACAGGAAACAGATATTTTGATGAAAAAGGGAATGTACTTAATGGCAATAAAGACAATACAGCCGTATGGGGTGTTATGAATTATACAGATGATCTGGCTTTCCTGTTAAAACAAGGTTGGCAGACAATGGATGACCCGGTGAATCCGGGACAAAAATTGATTTATTGTGATAATCAGCTGAAAGATTATAATATCAAATCTCCGGCTATTACTCAGGATTATAACTTGAGCGTATCCGGCGGCAATGATAAGGGACATTATTATGCAAGCCTAGGCTATAATCGCAGCGAAGGAAATGCGATGAACAACTGGTATCACCGTTTGAATTTCACGATCAATGCAGATTATAAAATTAAGCCTTGGCTTACTTCTAATTCTTCTTTGACATTTACCGATGCAAAATGGGACGATGGTGGTGCAGGATATGCCGGTGAAGGTGATTTTTTCAGTACTACCTTGTCCGTTCCTCCTACATTCCGTGTGAAAAGTCCGGATGGCGATTGGTTGGCAGGCCCTGCCGTGGCTTCTTATGCCCGTGGCTGGACCACAGTGAAAGTGTATGAGGATGCATTGAACTATGATAATAATACAGACAAGTTTAATTTGAGTCAGTCTTTTACCTTTAATATAATGAAAGGGTTGACATTCAAGACCACAGGAACTTGGTTTTATTTTGATGACAGCAGAGAGTTCTTCAAAGGGGACTATATTGTAGCTACAGGACCGGTGTATGACACTAATCATAGTACTTCCAACAAGCATGAACGACTTTTGGACCAGACTTACAATGGAATCTTGAATTATCAGACTACATTCCGGCAAGATCATTCTATAGATGCGATGGCAGGCGTAGAATATTATGACTCATACAAGAAAGGTTTTTCGGCGTCCGGTTATGGATCTCCATTATCTGATTTTCAGGATTTGAATTATACTTCGACTGCTGCCGGAGTGCGGCAAATAGATTCTTGGCATTACAGACAGCGTATTCTTTCATTCTTTGGCAGAGTGAATTATGATTATAACTCCAAATATTTGCTGAGCCTTGTTTTACGTCGCGACGGATACTCCAAACTGCCAAAAGATAACCGTTGGGGAACCTTTCCCGGTATATCAGCCGGTTGGGTATTGAGTAGAGAGAATTTTATGGAGTCTTGTAGCAATGTACTTTCTTATGCTAAAATTCGTGCTAGTTACGGAGCCAATGGAAATGTGTCTGGTGTACTGGATGCTAATGGTAATGTAGTGACAGGACTTGATTATTATACGGTTCAAGGCTCTTATGGTATTATGAAAGATAAAGATGGTAAAATAGTACCCAACTATAATGGCAAAGTTCCTTTGATGATAAACGATTTGCCTAATCCCACCATGAGATGGGAAAAATCGTACACATTCGAGACAGGTTTCGATATTGGTTTTCTGAATAACAAATATATCTTGAACTTCACCTATTATAATAGACGTACACAGGATAAATTTGCAGAAATCACCCTGCCTTCCCATAGCGGAGTTTCTTCTTTCCTTTCTAACAATGGAGAAGTACAAAACCAAGGTATGGAGTTAGAACTGACTGCCAATGTTTTGCGTACCAAAGATTGGAAATTTACAGTTAGTATGAATACCGCTTATAATAAGAATAAGATTATCTCATTACCGTACAATGGATTGCCGAATAATATGCAGGATGCCTATCAGGTTTATACGGGACGCAAGCTGGCAGATGGTACCTATGAAAGACAATGGGTAGGTGGTTATCAGGAAGGACAGGAATATGGTGTGATTTACGCCTTTAAATCTCTTGGTATTTATAAGAGTGAGAGTGAGATTCCAGGCAATCTGATAGACAGATCCACTTATACGGAAAATGGAGCAGATGCCAAAGTGCTTTATGGCCCTGAAGCTTGGGCTAAATTGTCGGATGCCGAAAAGGAGAAAGGACTGCCTATACAGGCTGGTGATGTGAAATGGCAGGATGTGAATGGGGATGGTGTAATTGATGATTATGACCGGGTGAAATTGGGTAATACGATACCTCATTGGACCGGAGGCTTTAACATTAATACTTCATGGAAAGGGTTAACTTTGAACTGCCGTCTGGATTATGCTTTAGGCTATTGGGTACATGATTGGAAAACTCCTTGGATTATGGGTAATATGCAGGGAACATTTAATACCATTTCTTTAGTTAAAGATTCCTGGTCGGAAAGTAATCCGAATGGAAAATATCCGGTGTATGGATGGGCTGACTTTTTAGGCAAACGTAATTATGACAGAATATCAGACATTAATTGTTATCGTGGCGATTATTTGGCTTTTCGTGAAATAAGCCTGTCGTATTCCTTGCCTCAGAGTTGGATTCATAAATCCGGTTTGAGCAAGGTGGATGTTTCTGTAACAGCACAGAATTTGGGATATATTACAGCAGCCAAAAATATGGCGACCCCCGAATATGGTGTCAGTCAGAATGGAGGATATCCCCTCCCTAGAACAGTTGTTTTGGGTTTAAATGTTACATTCTAATAAATAGGAAGGATTATGAAGAAAATATTTTATAGCATATTGTTGAGTGGGATGATGGTATTGTCTGCTTGTGATGCGTTGGACCTGTCTCCTGAAGATTATTATGGCTCTAATGATTTTTGGAATCAGAAGTCTCAGGTAGAAATGTTTATGACTGGTATTCATGCCGATTTAAGAGATAAATATCAGATGCCTGTCACATTGGGAGAGTTCAGAAGTGAGATTCTGATAAGTGATGTTACTTCTATGGGTGAGGGGGTATATGGTCCGCCTATGACTAATAATCTGCTTACGAAAGATAATACCGGTGTCGATGATTGGTATGAGGTGTACCCAAATATCATGCATATAAATTTGTTTATCAGAAATGTAGATAAAGAAATTGATTATCTGACTGGAACGGAGAAATCATTTTATTTGGGACAGGCTTATGGCTTGCGTGCATATTACTATTTCTATCTTTATCGAACATTTGGTGGTGTGCCGTTAGAGACGGAACCGAAAGTTACCGAGGGTAGCATTGATATTACGCAATTATATAAGGCTCGTTCTACTCCGGAGGAAACGTTGGAGTTTATCAAAGAAGATATTAATAAATCCGAAGCTTTCTTCAATGAGTCGGATAAGAAGATGTCCAACCAATATGAATGGTCTTATCATGCAACGGAACTTTTGAAGGCCAAGATATATATGTGGTCTGCCAAAGTCACTACAGGATTACCCGATGATGATATTGCAGGGGATCATATAGCTACTCTGACTGCCGTAGATCCTAATAACAGTGACTTGTTGACAGCAAAGAAGGCTTTATTGAATTTGGTGAACCAACAATTCGAACTGCTTCCAAACTTTGCGGATTTATGGACTCCGGAAGGGAAGAAGAATAAAGAGATCATTTTCGCTCTGTGTTTTAATAAGAATGAATTGACCAATTGGGGGGCGAACTGGTTCTATAATGTAGCCTTGTTTACCAATGCTACGGACTTGGATGGAAATAAATATGGTCCGGATCCGTTGAAGCTATTGACAGCCGGACCATTACGTTATGAGTATAAAGTGCCGTTTATTGAGATTTATGATAAGGAAGATACTCGTTTGGATGCTACTTTCTTTCAATATATGTTCGAAGGAAAGACTCGTGGCGCTTGTTGGAAAAAACTGATGGGACATACGGATGGAGGAACTCATTATTATGATTCAGATGTACCGGTATATAGATATGCTGATGTTTTGTTGATGCTGGCCGAGTGTGAAAACGGGTTGGGAGCTCCGGATAAATGTGCTGCATATATAAATGAGGTACGTAAGCGTGCTTATGGTGATAAATTTGAACAACATAAATATATTGCAGGAGATTATGCGGATAATGAGTGGGCTATTTTGCAGGAACGTGATAAAGAGTTTGTAGGTGAGGGAAGCCGCTGGTTTGATTTATTGCGTTTACGTGATTCCAACGGAAAACCTTTTGTCTTTTCTGTTAAAGCGCATTATGGAAGTTCATTGCCTATATTAACAGAGGATAAGGCGTATATGATGTTGTGGCCTGTTAATGTGGAAGTTTTGAATGGAGATCCGGAAATCAAGCAGACTCCGGGGTATGAATAATAGTGAGATAATATGATGATAATGAAAAGATTGCTCTTTTTAGTATCTGTATGCAGCTTATGTATGGTTGGTAATTCTCAGAATTACCAACCTGAGAAGCATGCAGTTGTGAAATCAGATCGTGGGGATGGACGGTTACTAAGTACTTATGCCATTGTGCATGAGATGTTGAAAGATACACATCCCCAATATGCTTACCGTTCCGGTATGTCCGCACAGGAATTTACGCAATGGCAGGATGGAGTGCGTGCTGCGATGGTGGAGATCATGAAGTTTCCCGAGATAAAGAGACAACCGTCTCCTGTCTGTGTGAAAACGGAAAAAAAAGAGGGATATATTTTAGAGAAATGGGAGTTCTATCCTTTTCCAAAGTCAGTTTCCACTTTTCTGGTTTTGAAACCGGAACATTTGAAGGGTGCAGTACCCGGAGTCTTGTGCATTCCGGGTTCCGGAAGGACCAAAGAAGGATTGGCCGGTGAGCCCGGCATCTGTGATAAGTTAACTGAGGATTATAATAATCCCAAAGTAAGTATGGCTTTGAATATGGTTAAAGAAGGTTATGTGGCGGTAGCGGTGGATAATGCCGCTGCCGGAGAAGCCTCCGATTTGGAATGTTATGATAAAGGATGGAATTATGACTATGATGTTGTTTCCCGTTTTTTGCTTGAACTGGGATGGAGTTGGCTAGGGTATACTTCTTATCTGGATATGCAAGTGCTGAATTGGATGAAAGACCAGTCTTATATCCGAAAGGACAGGATTGTGATTAGCGGATTCTCATTAGGTACAGAACCGATGATGGTCTTGGGGGTGTTGGATAAGGACATTTATGCTTTTGTGTACAATGATTTTCTATGCCAGACTCAAGAACGTGCCGTTGTGATGACTAAACCTGACAAGGAAAACAGGCGTCCTTTTCCAAATTCTATCCGTCATCTGATACCTGGTTATTGGAGGTATTTTAATTTTCCAGATGTTGTTGCGTCATTAGCTCCTCGTCCTATCATTTTTACAGAGGGAGGGTTGGACCGTGATTTCCGTTTGGTGCAATCTGCTTATGCTGCTAGTGGAAAACCGGAAAATGCGGAGTTTCATCATTATCCGAAGTTTGCTGATAAGGCAGTTAGAAAAGATGTGGAGCACCTTGATGAAGGACTGGATTCAAAGACCTATTTCGAAGCGGTCAATGTAGATCCCCCTTCTCATTATTTTAAAAACGAACTGGTTATTCCTTGGTTACGCAAAGTTTTAAAGTAGGTTCAGGTATTTTGATAGGCTGTGATTTTTTATATAATATGGGCTCCTTGTTTTTCATCTAGGTGAAAGCAAGGAGCTCTTTTTTATTGATTGTGAAGAATTCTTGCAAAATTTAATCTTGTTTTAATGCAGATTGTAGTGTTTCCCAATTTTCATTGAAATCGGGCATGGAATGAAAAAGTAAATTCGCTCCTTCATTCAGTAACACATTGTCGTGCAATGGTCCTGTATTCACGGCGATGGTAAAAATACCGGCTGCAACTCCCGCCTGTACACCTAGTGGTGCATTTTCTATTACTAACGCTTCATTGGGTTTGAAGCCGCCTTTCTTTAGGGCTATCAGATACGGTTCCGGATTTGGTTTCCCATATTTCACATCAAAGGCGGTAACCATTAAGTCTGCTTGGAAGATGCCCGGAAAATTATGATTTAACCGGTCTAATAACGAAGTTTGTCCCGAACCGGTCACTACCATCGGAGTCAGTCCTTCGCTCTTTATTTTAGTCAATACTTCCAGTGCGCCGGGCATTCGTTCTGCTTTGGGGCATTTGTTGAATTCTTCAGTTTTGGCTTGGTAGATGGTTTTTATTTCTTCTTCTGTAGCATCATGCCCACGCTCCCGGCGACTTACTATATTGATCGTAGATGCACCGGTACGCCCTTCGTGCATATAAGCTT
>ERZ780057.362-NODE-362-length-19795-cov-3.13921_pt1 | contig 19795 bp, 14 predicted proteins | sample MGYA00511844_ERZ780057 | MGnify/ENA primary metagenome ERZ780057 (study PRJEB29588, sample SAMEA2149030) | human gut metagenome | biome: human gut; feature: human-associated habitat; material: faeces | place: Denmark | collected 2008/2010 ...
GACCGAACAACCCCCACCCCCCCCCCGCCAGTCCTTTGCGGGAAGCGTAGCTACGGCCGACCGGTTGGTACGGAATATGTACCGGATGGGAGAACGCCCCCTGGAAGAAGCCGTGCGCATGATGACGCTCACCCCCGCCGAAATAATGGGCATTGCGGACAGGAAAGGAAAGATTGCCAAAGGATATGATGCCGACATTGTAATATTCGACCCGGATATCCGCATCAACCGGGTATTCATTAACGGAGAAACATTATTTGAACAACCATGAACATAAAAGAAATTAAGAAAGAAGCTTTACTGGCACGGATATGCGCTACCCGCCAGATTATGGGCGAAGATGCCGCACAAGCAGCAGCCGAAAGTATCAACCAATTATTAAAAGAAAAAGAGGAAATCAATATTCTGTTTGCAGCGGCCCCCTCACAAAACGAGTTTCTGGCCGCCTTGCAGAAGTATGCTCTTCCCTGGAACCGCATCCATGCCTTGCACATGGACGAGTACATCGGTCTGCAAGCGGATGCGCCTCAACGCTTCGGGAATTATCTCAAAGAACACATATTTGCCGCACTTCCCTTCAAGTCTATACATTATTTATATATAGAAGGCGCCTCACCCGAAAACATCTGCACCCACTATGAAGAAGTTTTGCAAAAGCATCCCATCGACATTGTTTTCATGGGAATCGGTGAAAACGGGCACATCGCCTTTAATGACCCGCATGTGGCATTGTTTGATGATCCCCAGCAGGTAAAAGTGGTATTACTGGACGAGATATGTCGCACACAACAGGTACACGACGGTTGTTTCTCCAGTCTGGAGAAAGTACCCCAACAGGCAGTCACCATTACGATACCGGTTATGATGAAAGCTACCCGTATCTTTTGCATAGTACCGGGAAAGCCGAAGGCGAATGCTGTGAAAGAAACATTATACGGCCCTGTCAGCACCACTTGCCCGGCTTCTATTTTACGTACTCATCCCCATGCGACGCTTTATTGTGACCGGGACAGTGCGTCACTTTTATCCATCTAAAAAATAAAGACCATGAATCATACCCTTCGTTCCATATACAAAAGTTTACTTTTAGTAAGCGTATTCCTGTGCCTGTGTGTTCCGGCCCGTAGCGCAGCCCCTCCTTCCGACTTCAAAGTCAGGGCTTTCTATCTGGATTGCCGTACACAGGTAATGACGGTTTCGGCAATCAAGGAACTGGCGTCCGACCTTTCAAAGAAAGAGATAAACACTCTGCTGATAGAGTATGAAGCAACATTCCCTTTCCAAAAGCATGCCACTTTGTGTAATCAATTGGCATTCAGCCGCAGCGAAGTACAGGATATTGTAAGCTATTGCACTTCGCTCGGCATTGAAGTAATCCCGTTACAGAACTGTTTCGGACATTGCGAATACATATTAAGGCACGACCGGTACGCACATTTGCGTGAAGACAGTAAGGAAGTGTCGCAAGTATGTCCCCTCAAGATAGAAGAAGCTAAAAAGGTATTCCGGGAAATCTTCCGGGAAGTGGCAGAATTGCATCCGTCACCTTATTTCCATATAGGAGCTGACGAAACTTATCTGTTGGGAAGTTGCGCACAATGTTCCCAAGTAAATAAGTCGCGCCTTTTTGTTGACTACATAAAAGCCATGTGCGAGGTGGTCAAGGAAATGGGAAAGAAACCTATCATCTGGGCGGATATTATCCTGATGCACCCCGAAGCCGTTCAAGAGTTACCCAAAGATCTCATCTACGTTGACTGGAATTACGGTTGGGAACCGGACCGCTTCGGTAAACTGGATAATCTGCTGAAGCTCGGTGTAAAGATGTGGGGAGCAGCCTCCCTGCGTTCGGCACCCGACAATACATATCTGACCCAGTGGATGAAGCATTTCAATAACCTGGCTACTTTCCTGCCCTTTGCGCGTGCTCACGGATATGAGGGAATGATAGAAACTTCCTGGTCAACCAGCGGAACTTATGGTTTCCACTATGATAACGGTTGGGAAATAATCAGTATGCAACCCATCCGGCAGGCATATCCCATGTCAGGATTCCAATTGCTGATAGACGCTTATTGCAAAGCGGTTAATTCATCAGAAGCGATTCATGCCGAAACTTTCATAAAAGAGTATGCACAGCAACGCTATGGGCTGTCGGAGGACGAAGCGCAAACCTTTCTCAACTATTTCCTGCTTCCCCAAGAGTTAGTCCGTCACGGAAAGGATGCTAAAGGAAAGCCGATAGAACAGGTGATACAGGAATGTGAAGAGTTGAAAAGCAGCTTCAACAAGATCGTTCCCCGGAAACAGGGCGGTGAATTCGAACATTATCGCCTGATGCTGGACCTGCGCATCAACTATCTTCAGTACAAAGAAGTGGAGTTCACCTACGAATCTTCGAAATATGATGTATCACAGGCTTCCGGACTTGCCACGCAACTTAAAAAAATCATCGGTGAAGCCGGGAAACTGGACAAACGTTTCATCAAACTCAACAAAGATTATCTGAAACCCGGACAAGCGGAAGAGATCAACGCATTGAGAAATGAGAAGATGAACGAACTCTACCGGACTTTAAGCAGACAGGCCGGTTTGTAGTTTTCTTCAGTACCGGAAGTATACTTTTGCGTCCGTTTATGTGAAAATTCGAAGATAATCACGTACATTTGCATTTGTACAATCAATTAAATACTAACACCATGAGAAAACTTAACCACGCACTTCTTGCAAGTGCTCTCGCCTTGGCATGCGCTTCGTGTACCGCGGAGAAAGAAGCTAACTACCAAGTGATACCTCTCCCCCAAGAGGTTAGTTTAACCCAAGGAAATCCGTTCAAACTGAACGAAAATGTTCTCATCGCTTATCCGGAAAACAATGCCTTATTGCAACGCAATGCTGAGTTCCTGTCGGAGTACATCCAACAAGCCACGAACTACGCACCGAAAACAAAGGCCATCGCGGCAGGAGAACAAGTGAAAAATGCAATTGTACTGGGGCTCGACCCGGGCATTGCAAACAAGGAAGGCTATGTGCTGACTACCACCCCCGAAGGAATCAGCATCAACGGACAAACCGAAAACGGAGTGTTCTATGGCATCCAGACTTTACGCAAATCCATTCCCGCCGAAGCCAAAGGAGCAACCGTCCTGATACCGGCAGGTGAAATTAAGGACGAACCGCGTTTCAGTTACCGCGGTATGCACCTCGACGTAGGACGTCACTTCTTCCCCAAAGAGTTTATAAAGAAATATATAGACTTGCTGGCACTGCACAATATGAATACTTTCCACTGGCACCTGACTGAAGACCAGGGCTGGCGTATTGAGATCAAGAAATATCCGAAACTTACGGAAATAGGTTCTCAACGCAGTCGTACGGTAATCGGAAGAAACACACAAGAGTACGACAATACGCCGTATGGTGGTTTCTATACACAGGAAGAAGCTAAAGAAATCGTGAAGTATGCGCAGGAACGTTACATCACGATAATTCCGGAAGTAGACTTGCCGGGACATATGCTTGCCGCATTAGCTGCTTATCCGGAAATGGGATGTACAGGCGGTCCATATGAAGTATGTCCTCGTTGGGGCGTATTTGAAGACGTACTCTGCATCGGTAATGATAAAACCATGCAATTCCTGGAAGACGTAATGAGTGAAATCATCGAAATATTCCCATCAGAATATGTACATATCGGTGGCGATGAAGCTCCACGTACCCGTTGGGAAAAATGTCCGAAATGCCAGGCACGTATCAAAGCGGAAGGGCTGAAAGCTGATAAAAAACATACCGCAGAAGATCGCCTGCAAAGTTATTGCATGACACGTATCGAGAAGTTCCTGAACAGCAAGGGACGCCGGATTATCGGCTGGGACGAAATTCTGGAAGGCGATGTAGCCCCCAATGCGACAGTAATGTCATGGCGCGGAGCATCCGGAGGCATAGAAGCGGCACAAATGGGACATGATGTAATTATGACGCCCAATACCTATTGTTATTTCGATTATTATCAGACGGCAGACACCAAGGATGAACCGCTGGGTATCGGTGGATATGTACCCATAGAAAAGGTGTATAGTCTGGATCCTACTTTCGATCTGAATGAAGAACAGAAAAAACATATTATTGGTGCCCAAGCCAACTTATGGACAGAGTACATAACTACCACCGAACATGTGGAATACATGGTATTACCCCGTATGGCTGCCCTTGCCGAAGTACAATGGACGCAACCCGAAAAGAAAGATTTCAAAGATTTCACTAAACGCCTGGCTCGCCTGATGAAGTTCTATCAAAGAGATGGCTTCAACTATGCCAAGCATGTATTCGATTTGAAGGTCGACTTCACACCGGATGTTGCCAAGAAAGCGGTAGTAGTCACATTGAATACTATTGATGACGCTCCTATTTATTATACATTAGATGGGACCGAACCGACTACAGCTTCATTGAAATACACAGAGCCTGTTGCCATTACTGAAACAGCAGATTTCCAGGCAGTGGTTATCCGCCCGGAAGGAAAGAGTAAAGTGGTGAATAAAAAGATTTCTTTCAATAAGGCTACATATTGCCCTATCGAACTGACCTTCCAGCCTTCGGAAAAATATAAATTCGGAGGTGCTATCACCTTAGTAGATGGTATGAAGGGAAATGATAGCTATGCCACCGGAGCCTGGTTAGGCTTTGTAGGTGGTGATGTGGAAGCCATCATCGACCTGGGACAGGAAACAGAAATCAAGCGGGTAGCTACGAACGCCATTGTCGATATGAGTGCCTGGATTATGGGAAGCACAGGGTTGGTAGTCTCTGTATCTGACGATAACAAAGAGTTCCGCGAAGTAGCCGTTAAGGATATTCCGGCAGAAACAAACATTGATAAGAAAGGTGTGGAAAACTATGAGATAACTTTCGATCCGGTGAAAGCACGGTATGTGAAAGTTGTCATCAAGCGAAGCCCTGCCCTGCCGAAAGGACATGCAGGCGAAGGAAAAGCTGCTTATATGTTCATTGACGAAATAGAGGTGAATTAGAAACCTCTCCCCAATGAAGGGAGAGGAGAAACTTTAGAACTGGAAATAAATGAAAGGCTGAATCTCCGTACTCTTCATCTGGATTACCAAGTAAATTAAAGCAAGCATCAGAACCGCCTTTCCCATAAGGGGAAGGCGGGTTACTGTTTTACAGCAAGCGTTCTCCCAACGATCAGGGCAGAAATGCAGAAAGAAACCCAATACCATCAGTGCAAACACTTCCCAATAGCCTGCAATCAGTTGCGGGAAAAGTTGCGGACGGAAAGTGGTACAGATCTGTTTGATCATATCCAAAGAAGTGGAAAAGTCCGCATTACGGAAGAATATCCAGCAGAAACAAACAAAGTGGAATGTGATCAGTATACCGAAGAAACGGCGGATGCCGTGGCTTTCTTCTCCCTTCTTTCTTCCAGTCAACGTCATCCAGAATTTATGTGCCGCCAAAGCAATGCCATGGAACAATCCCCAAACGACAAAATTCCAGGAAGCGCCATGCCACAAACCACCCAAAAACATGGTAATGACAAGATTGGCATACTGGCGAATCTTTCCTTTCCGGTTTCCACCCAAAGATATATAGAGATAATCTTTCAGCCAACTGGAAAGCGAAATGTGCCATCGCCGCCAAAACTCCGTAATAGAAGCGGACTTATAAGGAGAGTCAAAGTTCTTATTAAAATGAAAACCTAACAACAAGGCTATTCCGATAGCCATATCACTGTATCCGGAAAAGTCGCAATAGATTTGCAAGGCATATCCATAAACACCCATCAGATTCTCTACTCCGGAATAGAGCGTAGGATTATCAAAAATACGTTCTACAAAGTTCACACTGATATAATCCGAAATAATCGCTTTCTTGAACAGACCGCTTGCAATCAAGAATATCCCCCTTCCGAACATCTCATGGGATACGAACAAAGGACGGCGTATCTGTGGGATAAAGTCACGGGCACGTACAATAGGACCTGCCACCAATTGTGGGAAGAAGGATACGTAAAAAGCATAATCCAGCAAATTAGTAAGAGGGGTTATATCTTTGCGATAAACATCGATGGTATAGCTAAGTGACTGGAAAGTAAAGAAAGAAATACCCACAGGGAGGAATATATCGTAATGATGGAACGTGCCGCCTAGCAGCGAAGCGAAGACATCTCCCAGAAAATTAGTATATTTGAAGTATGCAAGCAAACCAAGATTAATAGCAAGGCTAAGCACAACACTTGCCTTACGTTTCCAGCCTACGGAAGTACCTGCCATAAAACGAGCAATAAAGAAATCGCTTACCGTGACAAGTGCCAGCAGGAAAAAGTAAGTTCCGCTACTTTTATAATAAAAATAATAGGAGAATGCGGTAACAAACAACAAGCGTGCAGTCAGACGGTGTTGCAACAGCAGATAAACCAGTATAAATGCTGCAAACAACCACAAGAAAATACCGCTACTGAATATCATCGGCGCTTGCGGGTCATAAACGAATACGTCTCGCAGACGGTTAAAGTCAATATCCCACATAATCATTATAGGCTTTTAAAAGAGCTTGATAAAACAATTCACCTTGCAGCACATATCCTTCGGGAAGATAATGTACATGGTCCGGACGCATCAATTTTGCTTCCTGCCAGTTCAAACAAGCACGCTGTCTCCCTCCCACCGCTTCATACATATCCCACACTGCAAGACCGTTGTCATCAGCAAAGCGACGCATGGTTTCTACGGCAATAGCAGTACGGGGATTAATGGAATAGGTGCGGCGGCGACGACTTTTCCGGAAGCTGTCGTAGGAACCGGGAGGAGTTGTCATCAGTAAGGGTACATTGGGCAGACTGTCGCGAAGCATACGCACCAGTTCATCCATTTGTCGGTAGTGTAACAGGGTGTTATAACGTCGGTTATGGCTTTCGTTCGTTCCGAAAGACAGTATAACCAGGTCAGGATGCAGGGCGGCAATATCAGAAATACGGTCGGGACGGGTAAAGGTGGTACAAAAAGCGCCATTGATACCCATATCGGTATAAGAGATAGCACCAAAAGTTTCTGTCAGCAGCGTTCCGGTGGTACGGGGCAAGATACGTCCACGGATATGGCTGTCACCGATATGTACGATACGGATGGTATCTGTAGAAAAGCCGGCATGTAACAGACGCAACTTTTCCCAAAAAGGATTGAGGATGCCAAGGCTATCCGTCAACTCATTTTCACCAAGTTGCTGAAAGCCGGAAGGAAAAGCTATTTGAGGAACAGCAACAGTATCCGTACGCTGGGAATAAGAACGGAGTGTGTCACAATTTGCTGTGACTTTACTAATTAGAGGGCAGGATGGAATAGGGTCCTGGGCATGAAGCGGAAAAAAGCATAGAAGAAAGAATATTAGTATATAAGAAAATTTTAGGCACGGATTACGCGGATTACACGGATTCTTTTGTCTCAAGAAAGTTACATTTAGAGTATTCGTATCTACACTGTAATCCGTGTAATCCGCGTAATCCGCGCCTAAAAAATCGTTCAATAGAACCCTATTTACATTATTCCGCTTCATAAGCCCTCCTCCTGTCGTACTGTTCCTTTCCGTACACAAGCGCTTCATAAAGTAGGCCTGCCAGGTGCTTACCTCCCCGGAAATTAATATGCGTATAGTCATAATTCGCCAAAGAAGGCTTGGCATGTACCAGATTCGCCATGCTTCCCTCTCCTCCCATTGCTTCGAACATATTCCAGAAAGCAATGTCGTTATTCGCCGCCAGATTTTGTTGGTAACGCACCAGATTTTTAATGCCGGGCATTGTGCGTAGAGTACCATCTTCCGTCTTATAATCCCGGTCACCTACGCTGACTATCAAGATACCTGCTTGTGGAAATGCATCCTTCAAATGATCAATAGTAGTCTGCATACCTGCAATGTATTTGTCATAATTCCGCCCACGTTCAGTAGCAACGTTCAATCCATATTGCAAGATAATCAAATCGTAAGGACGCTGCTCATTAAATTCGTGCATCATCCACACAGGAATAGAACGCAAGGATAAGCCCGAACTGCCGCGCAAAGAGAAATTATCCAGGATAATTCCTTTTTTACCATCCATAGCCAAACCATAGAATAAGGTAGAGTCCGCCTCATCAACCGTCCAACGGACAGAACCGATGTTTCCATCCACTTGCATTTCCTGCAAATCATCTGTAGCCAGGAAAGTACGGGTTTGCTTTTCGTTCCGGTTGACATTCACAGAAAGGGTGACTTCTCCTTTACTATAAAAGAAGATAGAAGCCTGTTCACAGGTATCCAGATGGGAAGCATATTTGTTTTGTCCCTTCAATTCCACATAAGCACCGGAACGGGGAACAAAGTAATGTCCGGAAATACCTTGCTTCTTGCGGTCAAAGAAAGTAGAATCCATTACAGAATGGCTTTGCCAACCACCAAACGAATGCCGCACGGTAGGACGGAATCCGCTGGTCATAGAAGTAATGGTAACAAAACCTACTCCGCAACCACCATATTTATCCTGCAACATATTACGCAAATCCGCAGTAAGAATATCCGCTTCAATGAAGGAATCTCCGAAAACGGCAATACGTACCTGACGGGGACGCTGTGCCAATTCATCCAAAGCCCGGTAAAAAGGTGTCATGCCACGCAGAGTAGAGTCGCTGTAGTCTTCAATGCACGTCATACCCGCACGGCAGGTATCCACAAAAGCAGGTTTCACCTTCGGCGGAGGCGGAAGCAAACTGTCCGGTTCTTCCGCAATATCTTTCTGAGTACGCACGTCACCCAGCAAGTCGACACGCCTCATTACGTGTTCGCCTACCGTAAAAGCGGGCAGGAAGTACATCAGTAACAAGCCCGCCAATATAATCAATGCCCAAATGCAAGTATATTTCAGATAATTCTTTTCCATGTTGTCCATAAAGGATTTGCAAAGATAGAGAAAAGACATAAAAAGAGAGGGAAATCTTCACGTTTTGTAAGATTTCCCTCTATCAAGTTATTAGTGAACACCTCCACTACCCTATGCGACGGTCTTGCACAGGCTATGCGGGCGTCTTGCGTAAACTATATAGTCTTCTCGATATTCCAGACGAATGCCCGGAGACCGAGTTGCTGCGTCTCTTCGTCCATCCGATGGAGCGCATCAAGCAACGGGTCAACTTTAGCTTCGTCTACAATAGTAATAATAGCAGAGCACATACTGGGCCATGCGTGACTGCCATAATGCGGCTGTCCCGTCTTGCTGCCACGTCCCTGCACTTGCTGCCAATAGCTGAATCCACGGCAACCCTGACGGTCGAGTAACGCCATAATGCGCTCAAAGAACGCCTGGTCGAATGTTATAAATACGGATTTCATTTGATTTATGATTTATGATTATGATCTATGAACCACAAAACGATAAAGACCGAATGGCAATTCATAAATCATAAATCCAATTATTGTTTTCTTGGTTTCGTCATCTTCTCTTTATGAACCTGATAGTAATCATTCAGTTCACGATCTTTCTTGATCTTACGACGGTTGCGTCTGATACCAATGCCGGCAAACGAGCAATAAAGCACGGGAACCAAAATCAGCGTCAAGATGGTAGATACCGTCAAACCACCAATTACGGCCACACCCAACGGACGCCACATCTCAGCACCTTCACCCTGACCTACAGCCATCGGAACCATACCGAGGATAGTAGTCAACGTAGTCATTAATACCGGGCGCAAACGGCTACGACCTGCCGTAACCACAGAGTGGAGTACCGCCATACCGCGCTCGCGACAGAGTGTGATGTAGTCAATCAGCACGATACCGTTCTTCACCACGATACCAATCAACATGATTCCACCCAGCAAACTCATTACGTTCAGGTTGGTGCCCGTAAAGAAGAGGGCCATCAACACACCACTGAACGCAAACGGGATGGAGAACATGATAATAAACGGATAACTCAAAGACTCAAACTGGGCGGCCATTACAATAAATACCAGAATGATAATCAGTACAGCCAGTGTACCCAAGTCGGAGAACGAATCTTGCTGGTCCTCATACGAACCCGAAATCTGGATAGAAATACCACTCGGCAAGTCCATCTTATCGATAATGGCATTACCATCAGCCACTACGTCACCTAATGGAACTCCCGAAATAACGGCAGATACAGTCACAATACGTTCACGGTCCTTACGCTCGATGGTAGGAGGAGCCGAACGTTCAACCACTTTACCGAGATCCTTCACACGGATACCTTCACCAGAAGGTGTATAAATAAGAATGTTCTCCAAATCTTCAATCTTTGTACGGAACTCAGGAGCATAACGCACACGGATATCGTACTCATCACCGTCCTCACGATAATAAGAAGCTAAGGCTCCGTTCACGCGGTTACGAAGATAACCGGAAGCTGTCGACAGATTCAGTCCATGCAATGCCAGTTTCTCACGGTCGAAGTCTACCTGATATTCAGGTTGATAATCCTGACGGCTGATGTTTACTTCACTCACACCTTTTACATTCAGCAGTTTCTCTTTCAGTTCGGCCGAGACTTTATCCGTAGCAGTAAAATCATAACCATATACTTCAAAGTCGGCACTGGCCTGGGCACTCATACCACCGGTACTACCACCCAAAATTACCTGTGCCTTATCCAACTCGGGATAGGCCTTCAAGTCTTCACGCATCTCATCACAGACCGTTTCCAACTTGACTTTACGGTCACCCGGACTCACCAAACTGATGTTAAAGCTGATAATATGGCTACCATTGTCCTGCATGGAAGCGAAAGTATTGTCCGAATCAGCCTGTCCCACCGTATAGTTACAAACCTTCATCACACCTTCGTAACGCTTCATCCACTTTTCCGTCAGTTCCGAAGCCAATGCTTGCGCACGCTCTACACGAGCACCTATGGGAAGTTGCAAATTCACACCGATACGACTATTATCAGCCGCCGGGAAGAACTCCGTACCAATATATTTGGCACAGAACAAACTTGCCACAAAGAAAGTGGCACAACCAATCATGATAGTTATACGATGGCGTACAGCCCAATTCAGACGGTTCTGATACCACACATCGAGTGCATCGAGCGCACGCTGAATCGGTTTATAGAAAGCAATGAACCACTTACTCTGCTTCTTCTGCAAACGCAGGAGTTGCGCACACATCATCGGTGTAAATGACAAAGCCGAAATAGTAGAAACAGTCATGATCACACACATCATCCAACCCAACTGGCGGAACAATACACCGGACATACCGCTCACCATAGTCAGCGGGAAGAATACCGCAATCATGGTCAGCGTCGAGGCAATAACGGAGATGGCCACCTCATTCGTGGCATGAACCGCTGCCTGCTTCGGCTCGGACCCTCGTTCAATATGGGTCGTCACATTCTCAAGCACTACAATAGCATCGTCCACCACATTACCGATAGCAATGGAAAGACAAGAGAGCGAAATAATATTCAGCGAACCGCCATCTATAATACCCAAATAGATAAATGAAGCTACCAATGACATTGGGATAGTGATACAGATAATAACCGTAGCACGCCAACGCCCCAGGAATACAAACACTACCAAGATTACGAACAACATGGCGTACATGATAGTCTCTTCCAAACTGTCAATGGTATTCAGGATGTTATCGGAAGTATTAACAATGATACCCAGCTTCACGTCACTCGGCAACGATTTCTGCAACTGCGGCAACATATCAATTACTTTTTGTGAAATAGCCACAGAGTTGGCACCGGACTGCTTTTGTACCACAATCATAGCACCTTGCACGCCATTACTATACGTCTTCTGCGCACGTTCTTCCACAGAGTCTACCACTGTTGCCACATCGCGCAAATAAACGGAAGCTCCATTGTGCGTACCTACTACAATATTCTCCATCTCCTTGGGATCCTTGAACTCCCCCTCTACACGAAGTGAATAGGTATTGTTTCCCACATCGAAGGTACCACCTGGTGTATTGCGGTTTTCAGCACTAATAATAGAACTGATGGTTTCCACTGAAAGATTATAGGCATCCAGTTTGTTAGGATCGCAATAAACATTCACCTCACGTTTGGGTGCACCGGAGATAGACACCGTACCCACACCCGGCACACGAGCCAGCGGATTTACGATGTTGTCGTCCAATATTTTATAAAGTGCCGGCTGACTCTCTTCCGCCTGAACGGAAAGCAGCAGGATAGGAATCATGTCCGTACTGAACTTAAAGATAATAGGTGTCTCCACTTCATCGGGAAGCTGAGAGCTTACCATATCCAGTTTATCACGCACATCATTCGTCAGCACGTCAATATCATATCCATATTCAAACTCCAATGTTATCACAGAGATATTCTCTGAAGATCTGGAAGTAATATGTTTCAGGTTGCTGACAGAATTCAGCGTATTTTCTAACGGACGGGTCACATTGTTCTCAATATCCGACGCACTGGCTCCCGCATAGGAAGTCATCACCATAATGGTGTTGGTCTCGATATCCGGGTAAAGATCCACCGGTAATTTTGACAAAGAGAACAGACCAAATATCGCTACTGCCAAAAAGCAGAGCGAGGTCATAATCGGTTTTTTAACCGCTCCTTCGTATAAACTCATGTTATTAGTGTTTAGTGATAAGTGATGAGTGATGAGCTCCTTGCAGCATTATGACACAAGAAGCAGTCACTAATCGCTAATCGTTAATCATTATTTCTCGACTTCTACTTCTACGCCATCAGCCAACTTAGACTGTCCTGCTACGACCACCTGCGAATTGTTATCCACACCGGAAATCAACTCATATTCCGTATCCATACGACGGCCCAGTTCAACTTTGTTATAAGAAACTTTTCCGTCCTTATATACATATACATAGCGGTCGCCAGAACCGGCACGTTTCACGATAGCCAAATCGGGCACAACTACGTGTTCCTGTGTTCCGAAATTCAACGTTACACGGGCAAACATACCCGGACGGACTTTCTGGTCGCGGTTAGTCAAACGCACTTCAACAGGGAAAGTACGGGTATTCGGGTCAATGGTAGGATAAACCAGATTTATCGTTCCTTCAAACTCTTCATCGCCATACACGTCTACCTTAACAGCCACGGGAGCGCCCTTCTTTACTTTCGCAAAGTAGCCTTCGGAAACGTTGATCATCAGTTTCACCGGAGTGATTTGCTCTACTACCAACACCGGATCACCTCCACTGTACATATCGCCGTTATCGTAATTACGAGCTGTCACCACACCATTGATGGGGCTGAGCAACGCAGTATTTTCCAACAGATTCTTATACGTTGTCTTCTGTACGTCCAATGCCATTTTGGCCGCATCCCATTCGGATTTGGAAGTGCCGCCCACCTTATATAATTCGTCAGTACGCTTGAATTCTATTTCTTGGTTATCCAGACGGAACTTCGCCTGCTTCAGATTGGCAGCATCCATCTGCACCAATTTCTGCCCTTTAGAAACACGGTCGCCCACTTCCACAAATATCTGATCGATACGCACCGGAGAAGAAGGAGCAATATTGTTTTTCACTTCTGCCTGAACAGTAGCGGTATATTCTTGGATCTGATCTACAGGACGTGCGGTCACAGAGGCCAGTTTAACTCTCGGTTTTTCATCTACCTTTTCAGCTGTAGCCTTGTCTTTCTCTCCACCACTGCATGAGCTCAGCAGAGCAACTGCCACCAGGGCAATTAATTGAACACTTTTTTTCATATCGTTGTGATTTTTCTTTTTACTTATTAGTTGAATAGTCGCGACCTAAAACCTGATCAAGATCAGCCTTAGATACCAGATAGTCGTAAATAGATTGGTTATAAGTCAGTTCAGCCTGGGTTAACGACACTTGCGAACTGTTAAGTTCCAGCACTGTACCTTTACCTACTTCATAGCGCTTCCCGGCTATTTCCACTGCCTTCTGAGCTTGCATTACGTTCTCTTTATTACTTACCACCTGCTCTGAACTTGCTGCCATATTGTTCTGGTAGCTGGTAATCTGCATGTTCAGTTTACGCTCCGTATCCGTGCGGTTTTCCTTTAACTGATTAATCTGAATTCGTGCGGTCTTCAGTTTCGTAAAGTTACTGGCTTTATAAAGAGGGATATTCAGGGTAAATACCAAAGCAGAACTTCCGCCCCAATTATAGTCGAACACATTCCAGTTATTATTATACAATGACTGGTATTGATAAGAATAGTTCATTCCCAGTGTCGGCATGAAGTTTGTTTTCAGAGATTTCAGACTCTGATTGAGCATCTTCATGTTCAGGTCGAATTGCTTCATTGTGGTATTGTTCACCAAACCTTCATTCAGTTCATTCAATTGGTTAGCAAACAAATCGGTCTCATAATTAGCCAGATTATCGGCAATCTTGAGATCGAAGTCTTCCGTTATTCCCATCAGCACTTTCAGCTGAAGTTTGGATAAGGTAACGGCATTTCCCGCTGAAATGACATTCGGCTTTACACTACGCATTTGTACTTCAGCGCTAATCTTATCAAATTCGCTGACGGCTCCCTGCTGGTATTTTGCATTGACCACGTTATAATTGTCTTCTGCCAATTTATAACTCTTCTGCAAAACCTCATAAGAGTCTTGTGCCAACATTAACTGATAATACGCTTTAGTAACCTGATTCACCAGATCCTGCTTAGAAGCACGAGATTTTTCTACTGCCAACTCTATGTCGGTTTTCGTCATAGACATTGCTTTGTAGACCGAAGGGGCAAATAACGGTAAGCTGATATTCAGAGTCCCGCTTACTGTATTCGAATCGTCCTGACCCATTTTGAAAGACTGACCGCCAAGGTTCATCTGGGCTGCCGTAATCGTATGGTTCCATGTTCCGCCAATGCTGGCCTCTGGCAATAAACTTTGCCAGGTCTCCTTGTTAGCCACCTTTTTCAGGGCTATTTCCTCTTCTGCAACCTTTATCGTAGGATTATCACTAAGTGCGATTTCCAGTGCTTTGTCGAGGGTCAAGGTTAGGGGTTCTTTTGTTTCCTGTGCCTGTACATAGCTTATAGCCAATAAAAGGACCACAGTCAACATAATTTTCTTACTTGCCAAAAATAGTTGTCTGTCCATAAAAATAAATCTGTATGTATATTAGGATTATTTTTTATTCCGTATTGGGCTGTCGGCTCTTACGGTATTCCCGGATAAATTCTTCCAGTTTACGAGCACCTTTTTCTGTTGATATTCCCCGGAGATAAGTGAACATGATAGATTCATATACTTCCAGGAAAGAGTGCTCTTTGCAGAGATCCGTATTCATCAGCAAGTCGAGCTGTTCGCGCACCAACAGGTTTACAATCGTAAAGTTAACATCATCGCGGAAGTACCCTTGCTGTATACCCAGTTTAAAGAAAGCAATCGTTTCCTCGGAATCGCGGTTGCGACGCTTCATCAATTCAGCATAGACTTTAGGGTATTTCTTGATGTCTTCAAAAAACTTTTTATTAGTATTGTGAAACTTCTCGATACTCCGCTGGTAGAGTTTTAACAAAACTTCCAATACATTCGAAGCCTTTTCATAGACATCTTTCACGTAAGCATCTCCCTCACGCTGAGCTTTCAGGAGACATTCCATCAGTAAGGTTTCTTTATCAGAAAAAACTTCATACAAAGTACGTTTGGATATACCTAATGCCGCAGCAATGTCATCCATCGTAATACTCTTGATGCCATGAGTAGCAAAAGAATTCAGAGCAGTATCGATGATACGCTCCCGCAACTCTAATCTTTGAGGGTGTTCTTTCATATTGTCGCCCGTTTTCATTTCAATTTTCTCTTTAATTTTTTAGATTTCAAGTAGAAGAATGTCCACTTTCGGAATAAAACTGGGCAAATATAGAAAGAAAACTCAATTCGCCAATTGAGTTTCCTTTGAAAGATTAACTATATTAATATTTATTATGCTTCCGGCAGATTTATTGGGAAGAATGTCAATAATCGAACTTCGTCCGGTTCAGAAACGCCACTGTCTTATGAATTTCTTTGTACATGACAATGTCGTCTTTAATAAAAGGGACTTCCTTGCGATATTCGTTCAGGAAGCGTTCCAAAGCGGGAGAAGTCTTTAACGGACGACGGAATTCAATCCCCTGTGCGGCATTCATCAATTCAATGGAGAGAATGTGTTCCAAATTGTCCATGATGCGGTACAATTTGGTAGCTGCATTAGCTCCCATGCTGACATGATCTTCCTGTCCGTTGGAGGAAACAATGGAATCACTGCTGGCAGCATAGCAATACATCTTATTCTGACTAACCATGGAAGCAGCAGCATATTGTGGTATCATAAAACCGGAGTTCAAACCGGGATTGGCTACCAGAAATTCAGGCAGACCGCGCAGTCCCATGATAAGCTGTGCCACACGCCGCTCGGAAATGTTACCTAATTCGGCAAGGGCGATGCCGAGGAAGTCATAAGAAATGGCAAGTGGCTGACCGTGGAAATTTCCGCCGGAGATGATACGGTCTTCATCGGGAAAGATAGTAGGATTATCCGTTACAGAATTAATTTCGGTCAGCAAGACAGAAGAGACATAACGAATGGCATCTTTCGTTGCACCATGCACTTGGGGGATGCAGCGGAAAGAGTACGGATCTTGCACATGGGCTTTGTATTGAGTAATGATTTCACTGCCTTCCAGGAGTTTACGGAAATTATCGCCTGTCTCGATTTGTCCCCGGTGCGGACGAATTTGCTGGATACAATCCATAAAAGGATCAATACGCCCATCGAAAGCTTCGAGGGAATAAGATCGGCTTTCTTGGAGAGTCGAAAAGCTTTCAGAATGGCAAACACACCATTGGCACTCATAAACTGCGTACCGTTGAGCAGGGCAAGCCCCTCTTTACTCATAAGTTTCACCGGTTCCCAGCCGAACTCATCGAGGACACTAATAGCTTCGCGCTTCTTACCTTTATAATAAACATCGCCCACACCGATAAGCGGCAGGAAGAGATTGGCAAGAGGAGCCAGATCACCGGATGCACCGAGCGAACCGCGGTCGTAGACAATGGGCATCACATCGTTGTTGAAGAAATCGAGGATACGCTGTACGGTAATAACTTGCACACCGCTATGCCCCAGAGAAAGGGCATGGGCTTTCAGCAACATCATTAGTTTGACGATGACGGGACGTATTTCTTCACCGACGCTGCAAGCATGACTCTTTATCAGGTTTTCCTGCAAGGTGCCCAGTTCATCGGGGGATATATTTTTGCTACACAGGGAACCGAAGCCTGTGGTGATACCGTACAAAGGTTCTTCGGACTCGGCTATCTTATGATCGAGGTAGTCGCGACATTTCTGTATCCGTTCTTTGGCTTCGGGGGCCAGTTCCAGTTTCAGATTCTCGTTGATAATTCGTTCGATGATGTCGAATGTGAGTTCACCGGACCCTACATGATAGACATTTTTCATACTCGTAATTCTTGGTTAACAACATCCAATACTTCTTTTTCGCGCTCACAAGCCAAGCGTTCCAGCACATCGGCTTCTCTTTGAAGTTCATCTGCAAAGGTTTTATCTTTGATGGAACCCAGGTTGATGCGAACATTCAGCAAGGCACCCAGTACAGCTGTACGGGCGGACATCATGGCCACACAAGCATCAGTCACTGCATTACGGTTTCCCAAACGGGCAACGTCGGCAATTACCGACATCAGCTCGTAGGCATTACGTGCTACTTGCATGGGGACAAGAGCGGCATACTTAGTAGCTTCCTGAATGGCAGCACTGCGGGCAGCTTTTTCTTCATCGGTAGCCTTGGGCATTTTAAAGCAGGCAAATACGGCATCATAAGCTTCCGAGTCACGATCTATATCAGCTATGAATACGTCTTTCTCTCTCAGTGCGAGAGAAGCAATATGGTTCATAAGTTCCTCGTGTTCTTCGTAATTCTTCTTGCCGATGGTGAGATTAGCAACCATAGCGGCAAGTGCCGAAGCTACGGCACCGTTCAGGGCAGCAATGCTCCCGCCACCGGGAACGGGATCACTGCCCGCCACTTTATTCAAAAATTCTTTTACTGTTAAATCAACTAACATGGTATTTTTCTTTAAAGGTTTTTACAATACAGGATAAATCACTCCTTCTTTGATGGTGGTATTTACACAATTCATACCGACATAATAAGGCAGGAAATGGTAATTATCAGAATTCAGCACTACAAAATCCCCCTTCTTGCCTACTTCGATGCTGCCGATACTATCCGCCCGGTTCAAGGCAGCAGCCCCGTTCAGGGTGAGGGCAGTGATAGCTTCTTCAATAGTAAGATGCATATAGATACATGCCAGGGCAAAAGTCAACGGAATGGAACCGGAGAAACAACTGCCCGGATTGAGATCTGTGGCAAGGGCTACGGCACAACCGGAATCAATCATTTCGCGACCGCGTGCATAAGGTTCTTTCAGGGCAAAAGCTGTAAGAGGGAGTAAAGTTGCAACGGTTCCGGCATCCCGCATAGCGCGGATACCTGTATCGGATGCATGCAACAAATGATCTGCGGAAACAGCAGAAAGCTCGGCAGCCAGTTCGGCACCCCCCAGCGGAACGATTTCATCGGCATGGAGTTTCAAGCCCAAACCATATTCCTTGGCAGCTTGCAACAGACGGCGAGATTGTTCGACAGAGAAAACGCCTTGTTCGCAGAAGACATCACAAAACTCGGCCAGTTCGTTTTTGGCAACGCAAGGCAGGACATCACTGATAATGAAATCAAGGTATTCATCCGTACGTCCCTTATATTCCTCGGGTACGGCATGCGCACCCAGAAAAGTGGATACAATATCTACCCGCTTATGTTCGTCATTATTCAGGCTACGCATGACTTTGAGTTGCAGAAGCTCCGTTTCCTTATCCAGTCCGTAGCCGCTCTTGCCTTCTACGGTAGTAACCCCCATATTACTCATTTGCCTCAAAAAAACTTCGGCTTTGGAGCGGAGTTGAATAAAACTACATTCGCGGGTGGCCTTTACAGTGCTTACAATGCCACCACCACGCTCCATGATAGACATATAGCTTTCTCCTTTCAATCGCCAGGAGAACTCTTCGGCACGTTCGCCACCAAATACAAAGTGAGTATGCGAATCGACGAAGCCGGGTAACAGGCATTTGCCACGAGCATTGTAGTGCCAGTAGCGTTGATAATATCCGTCACGCATCTCGCCCCGGGAAGGGCCGACATAGGAAATGATACCGTCGGTTACTTCTATTGTAGCATTATCAATGATGCATAGTTCCCCCATCTCTTTGCCACAACGGGCGGAAAAGCCGATGGGGGTTACAACGCGGGCATTGAAAATTATCAGGTTCTCGGTCATATTTAAAAACTTTATTTGTGTAATTTGCGTAATTTGCGTTCTTTTATCATTCTATTATTCTTCCATAATCCTCGCCTCAAGCACTTGTTGCATAGAGAAATTCTCTAAACCAAGATAATAAGAAGCTGTATCAATGAGCGCCTCCATCGGAACAAGGCCGATAATCTCACTTCCCACAATGCTGACCCCATAGCGACATGCTTCTACACGGGTCAGTTCAAAAGCGCGGTAAAGGGCGGTACGGGTATAGTCTGTCATATTGATGGAAACCTGAGTAATGCCCCGGTCTTTCAACTCTACTCCCATTGCTTTGCAATAACGCAGGCCACCGCCAATGAAACGAATCTTCTTGGCAATATCATGTGCGATATCCAGATTAGGTGTATTCAGATTGATATTGTAGGCTACCAACGGCATGCGGGCACCGATAGCAACG
>ERZ780057.367-NODE-367-length-19636-cov-8.02058_pt1 | contig 19636 bp, 10 predicted proteins | sample MGYA00511844_ERZ780057 | MGnify/ENA primary metagenome ERZ780057 (study PRJEB29588, sample SAMEA2149030) | human gut metagenome | biome: human gut; feature: human-associated habitat; material: faeces | place: Denmark | collected 2008/2010 ...
CCTCTGCTCCCCCTCCCAGCTGGTCGAGGCCGTGCCCTGCGAAGCCACCGACGTGGCGATGGACCGCGTGGAGTGCGGCCCTGTGCAGTCGTAGCGCCCCCGTCCTCAGAAAAGCCCTTTCAAGGCGCCACATCATCAAAAAGCCACCCGACCTCCGCTCCTTTGAGCAGCGATCGGGTGGCTTGCTTTTTTCTCTGTCCTCAGCCCCTTTGCCGAGGCCCAGGGCCTTTGTGGCCCCAGGTGGGAGCTTGCGGATTAGTTGAGCGTGCCGGCCTCGGCCTTCTTGATCATCGCCTCGCTGGCGTAGAGATAGACCTCCACACGGCGGTTGGCAGCATCCTTCACGTTGTTCTCGTGGCCCGGCACAGGCTGCGAGCTACCCACGCCCTGGATGGAACGGATCTGACCGTAGGAGACGCCCTGCGCCTTCAGGTAGTTGGCCACGCTCTCAGCACGGCGCTGCGACAGCGGGATGTTGATGTTGTCGTTGCCCGACTTGTCGGTGTGGCCGATGATCGCCACGTCGCAGTCGGTGTTGCCCTTCAGCACGGTGGCAGTGCGCGAGAGGTCGCTCATGGCACCCGACGAGAGGTCTGACTTGTTGGTGGCGAAGAGCAGACCCGAGGCGAAGGTCATTTTCACACAAGGCAGTCCGTTGGCGTCCGTCACGGTCTCCACCTTGGCGTTGTTCACGTTCGAAGCAGCCTCCTCGGCCACCTTGTCCATGTGGCGACCGATCAGCGTGCCCGCACCAGCACCCACGGCGGCACCCACGGCGGCACCGATGGCCGTGCCCTTGGTGTTCTTGCCGATCAGGTTGCCGACAATGCCGCCGATGACGGCGCCAGCACCCGTTCCTACCAACGTACCCGTGCCCTGCTTCGTTTGGCAACTCACTACGGTGAGCAGGCAAAGGCCTGCCGTAAACATCTGTAACTTCTTCATAATCGTTCTATTTGTATTGTTCTTTATATTGTTTTCACATTCGTTTCTTCACGCAAAGTTATAACAAATTCCCCAAAAAAGGGCCCATTGCGAGTTATTTTTTGTACTTTTGCGGCAAAATTAGAAATTTGCACCCATCCGAGCAAGGGATTTCTCCTATTTCATTATAGGAATAATACTAATCGCGATGGGGATTTCGGAAGATAACAACAAAATTCGACTAAAGAATATGGCAAAAGAACTTAAGAATCTCACCAAGCGCAGCGAGAACTACTCTCAGTGGTTCAACGACTTGGTGATGAAGGCCGACCTGGCCGAGCAGTCCGCCGTGAGAGGCTGCATGACGATCAAGCCCTACGGCTATGCTATCTGGGAGAAGATGCAGCATCAGCTCGACACGATGTTCAAGGAGACGGGTGTGCAGAACGCCTACTTCCCCCTGCTCATTCCCAAAAACTTCTTCGCCCGCGAGGCCGAGCATGTCAAGGGCTTCGCCAAGGAGTGTGCCGTCGTCACCCACTACCGCCTCCGTACCACCGAGGACGGCAGCGACATCGAGGTGGACCCCGCCGCCAAACTCGAGGAGGAACTGATCATCCGCCCCACCTCCGAGACCATCATCTGGAATACCTATAAGAACTGGATCCACTCCTACCGCGACCTGCCCCTGATGTGCAACCAGTGGTGCAACGTGATGCGCTGGGAGATGCGCACGCGCCCCTTCCTGCGCACGAGCGAGTTTCTGTGGCAGGAGGGCCATACTGCCCACGCCACCAAGGAGGAGGCCGAGGAGGAGGCCAAGAAGATGCTCCACGTCTATGCGGAGTTTTGCGAGAAGTGGCTCGCCATCCCCGTCGTCCAGGGCGTGAAGAGCGAGACGGAGCGCTTCGCCGGCGCCCTCAACACCTACACCATCGAGGCCATGATGCAGGACGGCAAGGCGCTGCAGAGCGGCACGTCCCACTTCCTCGGACAAAACTTCGCCAAGAGCTTCGGCGTCACCTTCCTCAACAAGGACAACAAGCCCGAGTATGTCTGGGCCACGTCCTGGGGTGTGAGCACCCGCCTCATCGGCGCCCTCATCATGACCCACTCCGACGACAACGGCCTCGTGCTGCCGCCCCATATCGCCCCGATCCAGGTGGTCATCATCCCGATCAACCGCGGCAAGGAGCAGCTCGACGCCATCACGGCCAAGATGCAGCCCGTCATCGACCAGCTCCGCCAGATGGGCATCTCCGTGAAGTATGACGACGCCGACAACAAGCGCCCCGGCTTCAAGTTTGCCGACTACGAGCTGCGCGGTGTGCCTGTGCGCCTCGTCATGGGTGGCCGCGACCTCGAGAACAACACCGTGGAGCTGATGCGCCGCGACACGCTGGAGAAGGAGGAGGTAAGCTTCGACGGCATCGCCGACCGCGTCAAGCGCCTTCTGGAGGAGATCCAGGAGAATATCTACCGCAAGGCGGTGGCCTTCCGCGACGCCCACATCTACGAGTGCGACAACTACGACGAGTTCAAGGAGCGCATCAAGGACGGCGGCTTCTTCCTCTGCCACTGGGACGGCACGCCCGAGACCGAGGCCAAGATCAAGGAGGACACCCAGGCCACGATCCGCTGCGTGCCCTACATGTTCGAGCAGACCCCGGGCGTCGATATGGTGAGCGGCAAGCCCGCCACACAGCGCGTCATCATCGCCAAGGCTTACTAAGCCCGCGGCCGAACCTGTCTATAGAGACCGGTCCCTCGCTGGCCCACCCCTCTCCTGCCGAGAAGGGCGTGGGGCCCGCGGAGGACTGGCCTCCGTCGTTCTATCGGCTTGATACATCGGTCGTTAGCATCGCCTGTCCCCTATCCTGCCCGCTTTCAAAGCGCAATGCTGCTGCTTCGCACGGCAAGGGGAAAACAAAAAAAGTGCAGAAAAACCAAAAAAAGTTGGCCAAATATTTGGTGGGGTCTAAGAAAGTTGCTACCTTTGCACCCGCAAAACAGAAATGCAGGCACCCTTAGCTCAGTTGGTAGAGCAACTGACTCTTAATCAGTGGGTCTAGGGTTCGAATCCCTAAGGGTGTACACGGTCTGTTTTGCGATCATACGCCAACAATGCACCCTTAGCTCAGTTGGTAGAGCAACTGACTCTTAATCAGTGGGTCTAGGGTTCGAATCCCTAAGGGTGTACAAAAGTCCAGTCATTCGTGATTGGACTTTTTTGTATCTCAATCCCAAGGTGGAGTCTATGGTTTGATCCAAAAGAACATCAAATTGCTCCATGATCGGAAATATTCCTCCAAAAGGAGTGAGTTTCTCGGATTTTATTTGTACATTTGCCATGTCATTCGGAGATTTTGCTATACTTGTTTGCAGCACTAAGGTAGGTGAAAAATCTGACATGGCATCATCCCGAGCACCCTATAGTTGCTCAGGTACTTATAAAAACAACTAACTCATAGTACTGCGGAAATTAGAGTATAAAAAGAATCACATCGAATTATGAAATCCGCAAATAAAGAAATAGGATTTGGCAAACAAACTATTGCTAAGGTTTTCGAGGAGTGGTACACTGTTCCTTCATATCAAAGACATTACGTATGGGAAAGCGACAACGTGAATGACATGTTGGATGACTTTGCGTCTAATTATATAGAACATGCCAAGGAGGAATATTTCCTCGGCTCCTACATTATTCAAAGTAAAAGCAACAACAATGACCTGCTTGATGGACAGCAGCGTATCACTACCTTGTTTCTCTTGTTTGCTTTCTTGCGCGACTATGCTGGTTCTTCAGAGGATGTCAAGGTCAACTGCGTTGACTTGATATTCCAAAAGGCCAATAAGATTAAGCAAATTCCCGAACGGATACGCCTTTCTTATGAGATTCGTGGCAATGTGAGGAAGTTCATTGAGGAATACTTAATGACGCCTGGAAGTATTACGCAGCATTGGGACGATATTGTCAAGAAAGCCAATGACAAAAAAGAATGCACGTCTATTCAAAGAATGTGCAATGCATTGGTTTGCTACAACGAGTTTTTTACCAATCATAAAGAAATAGATTTAGATTCCTTTCTCATATTCATCCTCAACAATGTTGTGATGATCTATATATCAGCAGACTCGTTAGAGGATGCATTTCGCCTATTCTCCGTGATGAATGATCGTGGCCAAAAACTGAGCAATGCTGATATTCTAAAATCATCCAATCTTGAAAAAATCGAGGATGGCAGCGAAATGAACGAGTATGCGCGCGAATGGGAAAACATGCAAGAGGATTTGGGTAATGATTTTGACCGTTTCCTTGCCTATGTACGAACGATGCTGCTCAAAAAGCGCCAAAAGACGAATCTGCTTGACGAATATGAGAAACAGATTTTTAAAGCAGGAAAAATCAAACAGGGAAAAGATTTTTTCAACTATGTCTTTAGGGCGTATGAGGATTATAACAAGTTGATCAACTTGGCAGGCAATGAAGATACCGAGTATTGTTCGTTGATAAGAATCCTCATCGAGTGTATGCCTTCGACCGATTGGATTCCTGTCATTTTGGCGTATGGAAGAAAATTTGGAGACAATGGGCTTCTTGAATTTTCACAGAAGGTAGCCTGTAAAAACATTGCAGATGCAGTATGTGGCAAAAGCCCATCGTATCGCATCGACCATTTGAATAGTATCATCCACTTGATAGAAGAGTCTGGAAAACCCTCCGATGTACTTGACGCTCAAGGATATTATTCATTCAATGAACATGTATTTATGGCAAATATCCAATCAGAGATATACGGCAGACGATACACCTATGCGCTCCTGATGCTTCTTGAATACAAATACAAGGACAAGTCTGAATGGAAAGATTTCGGAACGACATCCATTGAGCATATTCTTCCACAGAATCCTAAAACTACCAGCCAGTGGGTGAAGGACTTTAGCGAGGAACAGAGAAGCTATTATACACATAGGATAGGAAACCTGTGCCTGATTGGACGCAGAAAGAATTCTTCCCTTGGAAATCTTGATTATCAGGAGAAACTAAAAAAATATTTCGAGAAGAATATCGGATCCTTTGCAAGCTCACAAAAAATATACCAAACATATCCGAACGCATGGACACCTGAAACCGTGAAGGAAAATCAAGAAAGAGTCATACAGGATCTGATGGAAATATTTGGTATCAAGAGTCCAAGTACCATCATAGACGACTCTACATACATGGAGCAGCAAAGATCTGTTTACCCTAATGCTTATCAGCCATGGACAGAATCAGATGACGAGAGATTAGTTGCCCTATACAACGAAGGCAAATCTATTAGCGAACTCGCACAAATGTTTCTTAGAAATCATGGCGCTATAAGATCCAGGATTCGTAAATTAACCGGAGAACGGCTCTAATAAGCAACGACGCAACGCAGGATATCAGCCTTCGTATCGGATCAATCCATTTGGTCTGATGACTCATTTGCCGTCATCTTTTCGCCCCAAATCCCAACGACTTTAGGGAATTTTTTACGAGAAAACCTCCATCAAGTAGCCAACACGGCGACCTGCAAAAGGGTTGCCACATTAGATAGTTTAAGCCTATCTACAATTGGGACGCCTGAAAGTGGAGAGCCTTACCTTCTTATTGGCTCAAATAAACAAAACAGCCCTCTCGGCAAGCTATAAAAAAAGAAAACTCCCACCGAAGCGGGAGTATAGGTTTTACCCTTCGGCCATTGCTGGCCTTATTGTGATAAGATGTAGGAAATCTTATTCTGGATGCAAAAATACTACTTTATTTTTGTTTAAACAAATTTTTTATTGTAATTTTACCGAAAAATTTAAAACCGTATCAAAAATGACTAAAATACTTGGCATTGACACAGGCACGAACAGCCTTGGATGGGCTATCGTAGAAAAGAAGGCAGAGCAATACTGCCTGCTTGATAAGGGAGTGAATATTTTCCAAGAGGGAGTCAACATCGACAAGGACAACGAGTCTTCCAAAGCGGCAGAAAGGACGGGCTACCGTGCTATCCGAGTACGCTACTATCGCATAAAGCTACGCAAAATCAGGCTTCTGCACATCTTGACCCAGCACCACCTTTGTCCCCCACTCACCTCCTGGGAGCTGCGCCAATGGCGACTAAAGAGCATATACCCAACCGATGAGTTGTTCATGCAATGGCAGCGCACGGACGAGGAAAAAGGGCAAAACCCATACGCCTATCGACATCTATGCCTGCATGAGAAACTGGATTTGACCCAGGTTGCGAACCGCTACATCCTCGGTCGCGTTTTCTATCACTTTGCCCAGCGCCGTGGCTTTCTCAGCAACCGCAAGGATCAGAGTGGTGAGGACGTGGGCGTCGTGAATGACGGTATCAGTGCCCTCTCCGAAGAAATGCGGGAAGCGGGATGCGAATACCTTGGCGATTATTTCTACCAGCTCTATGAGAAAGGCAAAAAGATACGCAAACACTACACCGCACGCAACGAACACTACCTCAAAGAGTTTCATGCCATCTGCGAAAAGCAGCAATTGGACGCCTCGCTCGTGTCGGAGTTGGAGAAGGCCATTTTTACCCAGCGGCCTTTGAAATCTCAAAAAAGACAAGTGGGCAAGTGCGTATTTGAGAAAAACAAAGCCAAATGTCCTGCCTCCCACCCCTTGTACGAGGAGTTTAGAATGTTGTCTTTCATCAACCATATCAAAATAAAAACACCAAAGGAAGATGAGCTCCGACCGTTGAACCACGAGGAGCGCGAGAAGATTCTTCCGCTTTTCTTTAGGAAGACCAAGAAAACCTTTAATTTCGAGGATATTGCCAAGAAGTTGGCTCCTAAAAAGCTCTACGGATTCTACAAGAAGGCCGCTGATACGGAAATGCCGTATCTCTTCAACTATCCGATGGATACTTCCGTCTCTGGTTGTCCCGTCACAGCGGCGCTACAAGATATTTTCGGTGACGATTGGCTCGACTCCATCTGCGAGGTCTATACGCTGGCCGATGGTAAAAGCCGGCTTGAGATCCTCAACGACATCTGGCATGCACTTTTCTTCTATTCCGACCAAGACAAGCTGGCTGAGTTTGCCAAGGTGCGCCTACAGCTTGACGACGAACAAGCCCAGGCCTTCAGCAACATCAATATTCCCTCCGCCTATGCTTCGCTAAGCCTCAAGGCTATTTGCAAGATTCTCCCCTACCTCAGAAGAGGACTTGTCTATTCCCATGCGGTCTTTTTGGGCAATCTTTGTGAAGTGATGCCTGCCTATGAATGGGGAATCGAGGAAATGCGCCAAGCTGCCATTGACTGCGTCATCAAAGAGATAAACAGCTATGACCCCAAAACAGACGGACGCACTCTAGAGACGTGCATCAAAGAGTATCTAAAAGAAAGGTATCATGTCTCAGACGAAAATCTCAAAAAGCTCTACCATCCCTCGATGTTAGAGACTTACCCTCGTGTGCACCCTGGTCAAGACGGAATATATCAACTCGGATCTCCACGCACCGACAGCGTTCGCAACCCGATGGCCATGCGGCCCCTTTTCTGTCTTCGGAAGCTTGTCAACCGTCTCTTGAAAGAGGGAAAGATAGACCAAGAGACGGAGATTCACATCGAGTTTTCGCGTGAGCTGAACGATGCCAACAAGCGGAGCGCCCTCAAGCGGTATGGCAGGGACAACCAAAAGGCACACGACACAGCCCGAAAGCACATCGTCGAGGATTACAAGGCAGAAACAGGCAAAGCAATAGAACCGACACCCACGGACATTTTAAAATATGAACTATGGGAAGAGCAGCAGCATATTTGCTTATACACAGGTCAGCAGATTCGCATATCTGACTTTGTCGGCCCCAATCCGAAATTTGACATCGAGCACACCTTGCCCCGAAGCAGAGGCGGAGACAGCACCAAGATGAACCTGACTCTTTGTGACAGCCGCTTCAACCGCAATGTGAAAAAGACACATCTGCCTACCGAACTTGCCAACCACGATGAAATCATGGCCCGCATAGCTATATGGCAGGAAAAATACGAGGAGCTGAGCCAACAGATTCGCAAACAGAAACGAAAATCACAGGCTGCGACAACCAAGGAGCAAAAAGACAAAGCCATCAGCTACCGCCATTACCTGGAACTCCAGCGTGACTATTGGCGCGGAAAACATGAACGTTTCACGATGGAAAGCGTGCCCGAAGGATTCAACAGGCGACAGGGTGTGGATATCGGCATCATCTCAAAATACGCCCGGCTCTATCTGAAGTCGGTCTTCAAGCGAGTGTATCCTGTAAAGGGCCTCGCCACATCTGATTTCCGAAAGATATGGGGACTTCAGGACATTTACAGCGCCAAGAAGCGCGTGAGCCAGGTCCACCATTGCATAGACGCCATCGTCGTAGCCTGTATCGGACTGGACGAATATAGCAAACTGGCCGAGTACTATCACGATGAGGAAAAGCATGAGTGGTACGGTGCGTCCAAAGCCACTTTTGCCAAGCCCTGGCCAACATTCGTCGAGGACGTGAGGCGGATGCAAAACGAACTGCTCGTTTATCACCACACTCCCGACAACATGGCCAAGCAGGGCCGTCGCAGAATCATCATCAATGGGAAAAAGGTCCTGGCAAAGGGAGACGCCGTGCGTGGCTCACTCCACAAGGAGACTTACTATGGCGCAATAGAGCGAGAAGGTGAGGTCAAATATGTGAAACGTGTAGAGCTGTCACAACTGGAAGAAAAGAACATCAAGTACATCGTGGATGACACTGTGAGGCAAATCGTCCAAGAAGCCGTCGATCGCTTGGGCTTCACAGAAGCCATGGCTTCCACCATTTGGATGAACGAGGAGAAGCAGATACCCATCAAAAAGGTACGCTGCTATACGCCCCAAGTCACCCAACCACTTCATATCCGCTACCAGCGGGATGTCTCTGCCAAAGAGTACAAGCGCAAATATCATGTGGTAAATGACAAAAACTATCTCCTCGCCATCTATATAGGGGCTGACAAGAAAGGAAAAGAGAAACGAGACTTTGAGTTGGTCAACAACCTCCAGGCGGCCAAATACTACCGGACGAGCAACAATAGGACGGGCTCTGGCGATCCGATAGTCCCCGTCAAGAGTAGCCATGACTATCCGTTGGCCTATACATTGAAGATCGGCACGATGGTCTTGCTTTACGAGAACTCACCTGCCGAACTTTACGAAGCCTCTCAAGCAGAACTGAACAGGCGCCTGTATAAGGTGACTGGATTCTCTTCTTTAAAAAGGGTCACTCGCAGTTATGGAGAAATTGTAATGAAGTACCACGCAGAAGCCCGACAAAGCAAGGACTTGAAAGGCAAGAACGGTGCCTATCAAACTGGTGAGGAGCTGCGTCCGGTCATTAGAATGCTTCACACCCAAATAAAAGCGGCGGTACAAGGCGTTCACTTCCGTATCAACGAGTTAGGTGAGATCAAATGGCTTGCGCAATATGATTAAGCAGACCCTCTTCTTCTCCACGCCAGTGTCGCTTTCCTTAAAGAACTACCAAATGGTCATTTCCTGGAAAGACAAGGACGACAAGGTGACGCGCCCCATAGAGGACATGGGATGCGTCGTGTTGGAAAACCAACAAATTAGCGTCACCTTGCCGCTCTTGAACGAACTGGTGAAAAACAACGTGGCCGTCGTCCTGTGCGACAACAAGCAGATGCCGACGGCCATGCTTCAATGTTTGGACGGAAATACGACACAAGCGGAAAGCCTCAAATATCAACTGGCCGTCGGAGAAGCAACAAAGAAACAGGCTTGGAAGCAAATTATCGAGGCTAAAATCAAGAATCAGGCAGTTGTACTTCGCCATTACGGAAAACGGAGCGAGCTACTAACACCATATTATAAAAACGTGAAGAGTGGCGACACGGACAACCGCGAGGGTCTTGCGGCCAAACAGTATTGGACAGAACTGTTCGGTGGATGCTTCAAACGGGATCGGGAAGGAGGTTCCCCCAACGACTTGCTCAATTATGGCTACGCCATTTTGCGAGCGGCAACCACCCGTGCGTTGATAGGCTCAGGACTGCTACCCAACTTGGGTATCTTCCACAAAAGCAGATACAACGCCTTTCCATTGGCCGATGACATGATGGAACCCTATCGTCCTTATGTGGACGAAATTGTCTATTCGCTTTACGAAGGTGGAGTTTACGAGCTCAACAAAGAGTCCAAATCCGCCATACTCCACCTGTTGACGTGCGACGTGGACATGGGGAAAGTCACGCGCCCCCTACAAATTGCCTTGACATTCACCACTGCTTCTTTGGCCAAACTGTATGCTGGAGAAATCAAAAAGCTAACTCTTCCTATCATGACATGACCGAATACCGTCTCAATGCCTACCATATAATGTGGATGTTTGTATTTTTCGACTTACCCGTCACAACAAAAAAAGAGAGAAAAGCCGCTGCGCTCTTTCGTAAGAACTTGGAGAAAGATGGATTCTCCATGATGCAGTTTTCTGTCTATATCCGCCATTGCGCGTCGCGAGAGAGCCTTGCGGTTCACCTTAAGCGTGTCAGGTCCTTGCTTCCCGCGACTGGCAAAGTCTCCATCTTGTCCGTAACTGACAAACAATTTGGAGACATCTACAACTTTTGGGGGAAACCAAAAAACGCCAATCAAAGTAAAATCCACAATAAAGTCATTAGCGAGCCTATCCAATTAGAATTTTTTAATACTTTTGCAGTAGAATTCGTCCTGCACGGCCATTTCTTAGAAGCTTAAAACAAAGTATCTTACTGATTGCCAGTAGATTTACGGCTATAGGGTTGTGGTTTGATGTAGGAACAAGATGATAAACAACTTGTCACTTCCGAACTTATAGCCGAAGTAGGTTGTGGTTTGATGTAGGAACAAGATGATAAACAACTCGGGGACGTCAGACACCAGATACATTCCTGTTGTGGTTTGATGTAGGAACAAGATGATAAACAACTATCACTTCCTGGACGCGGCCGAGGCGCAGGTTGTGGTTTGATGTAGGAACAAGATGATAAACAACACTACGAGAAATTAGTGACCGATACCACGGTTGTGGTTTGATGTAGGAACAAGATGATAAACAACCAGCTTTATTTGCGGAAGAAGGGCAAGGTAGTTGTGGTTTGATGTAGGAACAAGATGATAAACAACCTTATCAATGGCGGCGAGTGGATGCTTGAAGTTGTGGTTTGATGTAGGAACAAGATGATAAACAACCCAGCATGTCGCCCGATAGGTCTGCACCGGTTGTGGTTTGATGTAGGAACAAGATGATAAACAACAATAAGCCAAAGTTTGTATCAATAAGCCAAGTTGTGGTTTGATGTAGGAACAAGATGATAAACAACAAAAATGCTGCAAGAAAGCTGCATCGTGTTGTTGTGGTTTGATGTAGGAACAAGATGATATTGAGCCCCAGTGATTACCTGGGGCTGCACCAACGCTATGCCCGTCTGTTAGGCGATACTCCACAAACCTTGTCGCTGTCGAAAGAGCAGGAGCAGGTACGCAAGCAGCTCTCTGAACTGTTCGACAGCATGATGCACACGCTCTATTCCCAGAACGGTTCGGAGTTCCGCATCGAGGTGCTGGCAGAACCGAAGGTTCAGGAGTTCATCAACGCCCATGCCGGCGCATTGGATTCCTCTTTCAAGCAAGTGGAGATGTCTGATGTCATGCGCAAGCGCCTCCAACGGTCTGACTATATCTTCTCTGGCATGAAAACGTTCCACGAACTCAACGAGGCGTTCCCGTCCTTGCTGGATTCTAATGGCAACAGAAAGACGTTCGAAGCCTTTTTGAATGATGTTCGAAAGATCGACAAGACCTACAACTCCAACTATCTCCGTGCGGAGTACAACTTCGTACAGTCGTCTGCGGAGATGGCAGCCAAGTGGGAACGGTTCTCGGAGGACGGCGACCGCTACAACCTCCAGTACCGCACGGCAAACGATGGCAAGGTGCGTCCGGAACACGCTGCGCTTAATGGCGTGACGCTTCCGCCGTCAGACCCGTTCTGGGAGGAATACTATCCACCCAACGGATGGAACTGCCGTTGCACCGTAGTGCAGGTTCGCAAGTCTAAATACCCTGCCACAGCCCATGAGGAGGCGATGGCACTGGGCGAGGAAGCTCTGCAGCGCGACACAAAGGGTATCTTCCATTTCAATCCAGGAAAACAGAATAAAACCGTACCCGACTACAATCCTTATACGATTCGTCGTTGCCGTGACTGCGACATTGCAAAGGGCAAAATCAAGTTGGCGAGGTTTGTTCCTGAGAATGAACTATGTGCTGCATACAAGTTAGTAAGAAGCATTGAACATAATAAAATAGATACAGAGGTCAGTCACTCCAAGATTAACACAGCAAAAAAATCATTGGTAAATTGGTATAAAGACAAATTACCGGCAGTGGCTCTCGGCAAATTCACTGCAAAACGATTTGAAGTTAGTGCGACCGATGGAACAAATATTGTCATCAAACGTTCCTTCTACGATGAAACAATCAGCAAGTATCAGGACGACCCAATGTATCCTCTTAAACTTGAATATGCGAAGAAAGCCCACGAGCTCATTAGAACAGCAAAACTCATAGATTCAAATGAAGAAAGCATTGATCACCCTGACGCATACTTTAAGGTTTACGAGGTTGTTGATGATTGCTATAGGGTCGAAATGAAAGTCAAATGCAATAGGGACGGAAACTTCATGCACATTCTACGAGTTTATAAAAAACAAAAGCAATGATCCGTCACCTTCCTCGTGTGTCTCGCGATAAACGCGGACGGAGGATAACTTGATACATTGCTTTGCTGCAAAGGTAATAACAAATTTTCAAAACACATCAAGTTATGGAAGAAAAAATACATGATGATAAAAAAAGAACAATCTCAATGCCGCAGTAGAGCACATACTGCGCTTGCCGATAGAAGTAAAATCCCAATGCACAACAACCACGGGAAGATTCTGGCAAGCCATGAAGCGATTGGTGAGGAAACCTGTCCCACAACATCCAAAGAGTCTTCTTGATATTGCCGTAAGCAATTCGAGAGTGCTCTCAACTTTAGTTTGTACTGCAAAAAGCAATACAACACACCCGCAAGGACAGTCAGTAACAGAAATAACACACTCGCTACTGTCAAGCAGCGAAGAAGAATACTCCCTTGTGACATATCGCCAAAAACAGCGATTATGCCTATTAAAGTTGCGGCTATGCCTGACTGATGGCGTATTAACGATTCATGCTGAAGCTCCACTTTCTCTTTGGCTTCAAACAGCTCTTGAACAAAGCCATTCCAGCCTTCTGTATCATATAGTACTGTCATCTTTTTTAGATGCAAAGGTATAACGTTTCATTCAAAACTTTCAACGATGAACAAAATTTTCTCATTTCTAAAGAAAAGCAACCGCTACAAGCATCTAATCGGAGGTTTGCTGGTCGGTCTGTGTGCATTGTCGCCATGGGTAGCCATCTATTCTGCCATCATCGCAGCCTCATGTCTCGAACTCAAAGACAAGCTCCACGGCTGTCAATGGGACTGGATAGACTGGGCCTGCACTGTACTCGGAGGCATCATTGCGATGTCGTTTTGGCTCATTGTGTAGCGCCCGGCCATTTTTTACACCGAGAATGAGTAACTTTGCAGCCTGGTAGAGTTTCCCATAGGCCGCGTGGTCTATCGCGGGTACAACAATGCGAACGCGAATGGCGGTCTCTCGTTTGCGAATGCGAACAACGATGCCTCGAATGCGAACACGAATGTCGGCTCGCGCCTGGAAATCTAGCTAATCGGCGTACAACGATGGGGACGTGTCCCCGATGCGGTGCCGAGGGAAACGAGCCACAGCAAAAGCACCTCGACGAGGTGGAAAGCTGAAACATCAAGTGTCGGGCAATAGAGTTTGGTAGGTCGGCAACGATTCGAAGAAGTCTGGCCCGGGGAAGGAAGGCCCTTATCTTCCATGCAGAAAAGACCATGCACAGAGAAGGCTATATCATGCAAGAGGTGACGTCCTACGGCAATATGTCGGAAGCGTTTGTAACGATATAAGTTTTTCACGAAATTTATCCACTTTTCAAAAAATAGTCTTATATTTGCATATTGGAATAAAAACATAGAGAAACGATGAACAGAATAGACCTTCGTAAAGCAATGTTGGACGACAATAATTTCCGTATGAGAAAGATGGTCATTTTCCTTATGTTGCTCTGCATACAGATTTCTGCTTCTGTATGTCACGCACAGGTGAACGATTGGAAGAATTATCTTTCAAAGGCATGGGTCAGAAACATTGTTGTAGATGGCGACAAACTTTATCTGGGAACGGATGGCGGTCTGGCTATTTACGACAAAAACACTGGTCGATGCCAATTCCTTGATAGAACAAATGGATTGGCAGACAACAATATCGTTGGACTGGCTCACCACAATGGCAAGTGGTGGATAGGTGGCCAATACACAGGCATGAGCATTTATGATGGAAACTCATTTCAGAATTGGCAGTTCCCTTTTGCACTTCAAAGCTGTTTCGCCTTTGATGATGCATTAGATAAGGTGTATATTGGAGCAATACACGATATCTATATCTTGAAAGATAATTACTATACGGTTTACACTCCCGACCCCAAAGCAGACATACATTACTATCCTGCTATCCAATCTCTTGTTCTTGATAAAAACGGTACACTGTGGTTTGGTGGCTTTACGTTTGGTTTCCTTTCCTCCAATGGAAATACCACGCTTCTAAACTGTGGCGCAAGTGAAGTTAACAATATAATAATCGACGATAAAGACAACAAATGGTTGGCAACTAACAGAGGGTTAATCAAGTATGACGGCACATCTTTCACTTCGTACAACACTTCAGGCGGACAACTGTCAAGTAACAATGTTAACGGATTAGCTTTCGACACGAATCGTAATTTATGGATGGGAAATTGGAACGTACTTGTCAAATATGACGGAAAACAATTCTCCTCTTACCCGCTTCCTTCAAACTACAGCAACGACTGGATATGCGACATTGCACCCGATGGTAACGATGTATGGGTAGCAACACGATTTCATGGATTGCTCAGATTCTATGACGGCACGTTTGAACAGACAGAACTGGAGAAGAATATATTGACGCAGAACCTGATGCACGAGGTTTCCACAGTCGACGAGAAAGGCAACGTGTGCTTTGCATCCAATGATTATCTTGCCCAATACACAGAGAAAGGGGAATGGAAACGCCTGTTTCCTAATGCAAAGGACTATTACCCTGCTATTAACGCAGCTGCATACGATAAGCGAGGACGTTTGTGGGTTGCACCCAATAATAGCGATACCATACTGGCTGTTATAGAAAATGCCGATACAACTGTTTTCAAACGAGATAACACGCCATTTCAAACAGGGCAGTTAAAACAACTGGAATTCGATAGCAAAAACCATTTATGGGTTGGAGCATCAAATGGCTTATATAAATACGACGGCGTACAATGGTCTCAATACAACTCTTCAAATTCGCCAATGCCAGGCGACATGATAACATCCCTCGCTTTTGATAAGAGCGACAGGCTATGGGTTGGAATCGCGGACCTTGGAGTGTGCTCTTTTGATGGGCATAATTGGGTGTGTCATGATACGATAAATTCCCCTATGCCATATAATTATGTTGACTGTATCGCTGTTGATTCGCATAACAGAGTATGGATGAATAGTAGATATAGTAGGAATGGAACGCCTGTAATGGGTAAAGATTATGGTGGTGGATTGGTTTGCTACGATGGCACGAATTGGAAAATCTATAACCAATATAACTCCAACATAGGCGGCAACAGCATCGTGGATATTGCAATAGACAAGCATGATGCCCTATGGATGGCAGTATCTGATATAGGTCTTGTACGCTTCGATGGGGAAAACCAATGGGATGCTTACACAATCTACAACAGTGGGCTGGCTAATCCGTGGCCAATTCAGGTGCAGATAGATGTCAAGCGAGATATGATTTGGCTCAGCTATGAAGCATCGGGAGGCATATCTTCCGCCAAGATGAATCAAGGCACAGGTGTAGAAGGAATATTTGTAACGCCAAATGGTGCAAAAGCTATTTACACTATTGAGGGACGCAAAGTAAAAGCTATGACACCAGGGCAGATTTATATCATGCGAGACGAGAACGGGAAAACAACAAAAGTTCTTGCTCGGTAGTATCAATAGCCAAAAAAAATATGGGACTACTCGATTTTATATACACGGGCGTGATAGCGCACTTTCTGAAAAAGAGACTGGGCGGATCGGGCCATCATTCCGCACACGACCATCACGACCACGCGCACGAGCATCATGGGGATCATGAGGACTACGACCATGAGGACAATTGGCGTGAGGACTACGACCATGAGGACAGTTGGCGTGAGGACGAAGCCTTGGACCACGGCGACCACGACCTCGACGATGTCATCTACAACAAATACATCCACGAAGACTATGACCACGACTGCGAGGACTGCGATCACGACGACTATGACCAGGACGGCTACGGAGACCACGACGACTACGGAGAGCACGATCTGGACGGCTGGTATGGCGACGAATACTAAACGCCGAGGCTGAAAAAAAAGAGGCTGGTGGGGGAAAGGCGACCATGACCTTTCCCCCACCAGCCTGATGGGCCGCGGGGTGTGGCGGCGGAAGGAATCCTACTTTACTTCAGCACCTCGACGGAGCGCTTGACGAAGTCGTTGAGCGCGGCACCCTTGAGCATGCCGTTCTGGAGAAGGGCGAGATCGACCAACTGATGGATCAGGGTGTTGTCCTTGGCATAGTCGGCGACGATCTGGCGCTTCTTGCCGCGCTGGTCCTCCAGAGCCTTCTCCGTCTGGGAGAGGTCGTCCTTGTCGGCCTGGGAAATCTCCTCGGGCTTCTTGTCCTTCTGGGCCTGGCGCAGGGCGGCGAGGCGAGTCTCCTGGCCCTTGATCTCGCTGAGGACGGGCTTCATGGTCTCGGCCGTGGCAGCGGTCTCGTCGGCGAGGATCTGCTTGATGAGCGGGTGGTCGGCGTTGAGCACGAGCATGTAGCTATCCGGCATCTGGCCGTAGAAGCCCATGCCCTGCTGGAAGCGGCTCATGTCCTTCATGCGGCGCATCCACTCGTTCTGCGTGATCACGGTCGGCTGGGCTGTCTCGCCAAGGGCCTGGACCTCGACGCCAAACTCGGTCTTGTCGAGACGGGGCATCTGGGAGCGGAAGGCCTCTGACAAATTGTCACGCTCGTCCTGGGAGAGTGTCAGTTCGTGGACCTCGTCCTTGGCGATGAGGCGATCGACGGTGTCGGAATCGACACGCACGAAGTGGCTCTTCTCCAGCTTCTGCTCGAGCAGGGAGACGGTCGGCACGTCGAGTTTGCCGTCGCAGAGCAGGACGCTGTAGCCCTTGGCCTTGGCGGCCTCGATATAGGTGTATTGCTCCTCCTTGTTGACGGCGTAGAGATAGATGAGGTTGCCGTCCTTGTCGGTCTGGTTGTCCTTGATGAGCGTGCGATACTCGTCGAAGGTGAAGTATTTGCCCTCGGTGTCCTTCATCAGCGCAAAGTCCTTGGCGCGGTCGTAGAAGGCGTCGCGCTCGGAGAGCATGCCGTAGTTGATGAAGAGCTTGAGGTCGTCCCACTTCTCCTCATACTCCTTGCGGTTCTCCTTGAAGATGCTGCTCAGGCGGTCGGCGACCTTCTTGGTGATATAGGTCGAGATCTTCTTGACGTTGGCGTCGCTCTGGAGGTAGCTGCGGCTGACGTTGAGCGGGATGTCGGGAGAGTCGATGACGCCGTGGAGCAGCGTCAGGAACTCGGGGACGATGCCCTCGACATGGTCGGTGACGAAGACCTGATTGCAGTAGAGCTGGATCTTGTTGCGCTGGAGCTCGATGTTGGACTTGATGCGCGGGAAGTAGAGGATGCCGGTGAGCGTGAAGGGGTAATCGACGTTGAGGTGGATCCAAAACAGGGGATCGTCGTTCATGGGGAAGAGGGTGTGGTAGAACTTCTTGTAGTCCTCATCCTTGAGCGACGACGGCGACTTCGGCCAGAGGGGCTCGACGCTGGTGGTGACGTTGTCCTCGTCGGTATCGACCTGCTTGCCGTCCTTCCACTCCGTCTTCTTGCCGAAGACCACGGGCACGGCCATAAACTTGCAGTACTTCGTGAGCAGCTGCTCGATGGTCGATTTCTGGAGATAGTCCTTGCTGTCGTCGTCGATGTGGAGGATGATGTCGGAACCGCGGTCGGCCTTCTCCACCTCGTCGATGGTATATTCGGGGCTGCCGTCGCAGGTCCAGCGCACGGCGTGGCTGCCCTCGCGCCAGCTCTTGGTGACGATCTCGACCTTCTTGCTCACCATGAAGGCGGAGTAGAATCCGAGACCGAAATGGCCGATGATGGCCTCGGCCTTGTCCTTGTACTTGTCGAGGAAGTCGGTGACGCCGGAGAAGGCGATCTGGTTGATATACTTGTCGATCTCCTCGGCCGTCATACCGATGCCGCGGTCGGAGATGGTGAGCGTGCCAGCCTGCTCATCGAGGGTGACGCGGACGGAGAGGTCGCCCAGGTCGCCGGAGAAGTCGCCTGCCGAGGCGAGGGTCTTCATCTTCTGCGTGGCGTCCACGGCGTTGCTGACCATCTCGCGAAGGAATATCTCGTGGTCGGAATACAGAAACTGCTTGATGACGGGGAAGATGTTCTCCGTCGTTACTCCAATATTACCTTTCTTTTCCATTATTGTGATATGAGTTTTTAAGATTCGTTTTAACTGTGTCATTGCAAATAGCGTGCCAAAACGAAAAATGGCCTGGAGGGCTCACGAAGCGTGATGGGGCACGCCACGGGGTCCCTGCCAGGCCTGGGAAAAGAGACGGAAAAAATAGAGTTGTGCGCGGGCGTTACCGGATGAAGAGGAGCTCGCGATACTTCGGCTGCGTCCAGAGCTCGTCGCTGACGCAGAGCTCCAGTTTGTCGATGTGGTAGCGGATGGCCTCCATCTTCGGCACCACCGTGTCGTGGTAGGCGACGGCCTTCTCGCGCTCGTCGGCGATCCGGTTGGCCACCTTGCGGGCGTTGACCAGCTCCTCCACGCCCTGCTCGATGGCCTGGGTGCGCTCGGCGATGTCCTCGATGATCTTCATGTTGCGCGAACTGAGCTTCTCGGCCTTCTCGGCAGGGAAGACGGCGCGCATGCTCTGCACGTTCTTGAGCAGCATGCTCTGGTAGTGGGTGGCCACGGGGATGATGTGGTTCATGGTGAGGTCGCCCATGACGCGGGCCTCGATCTGAATCTTCTTCGTGTAGGTCTCCCACTTCACCTCGTTGCGGGCCTCCAGCTCCTTGCGCGTCATGACGCCGAGGCTGGTGAACATGCGGACGGAGGACTCGCTGAGATAGTTGTCGAAGATGACGGGGCAGCTCGTCTCGCAGTCGAGGCCACGGCGGCGGGCCTCCTCGACCCACTCCTCGCTATAGCCGTTGCCGTCGAAGCGGATGGGCTTGCAGGCCGTGATGTCCTCGCGCAGGACGCTGACGATGGCCTTCATGCGGTCCTCGCCTTGGGCGATGAGGGCATCGACGCGCGCCTTGAAGTCGGTCAGGGCCTCGGCCACGGCACTATTGAGGGCGATCATCGCCGAGGCGCAGCTGGCCCCGGATGCCAC